>Ga0182015_10001131_pt1 | contig 36295 bp, 29 predicted proteins | sample 712P3MmetaG_FD_120478 | JGI IMG/M metagenome (GOLD analysis project Ga0182015, IMG submission 120478) | Permafrost microbial communities from Stordalen Mire, Sweden - 712P3M metaG | ecosystem: Environmental > Terrestrial > Soil > Wetlands > Permafrost | place: Sweden: Stordalen | collected...
CACCGCATCGGCTTGTCCGGCAACTCCGCCGCCGCATACGTTCGCCAGCACGTTGAAATTGGCCGCGCTCTCGGTCGACGCCAGCGGGGACTTGGCGCTGATTCGCTGCGAGGGCGTCACAAAGTACTCTTCGAACGCTTTGCCGTTGACCTTGAATTCGCCGCTGCCCGGACGAAGAAAGACGCGCGCGATCGCCGCTTTGCGGCGTCCTGTTCCGTAGTATTGAACTATTTCAGCCATGTTAGCTTTTGAGCCGCGAGCTTTGAGGCCTCGAGCAATCCAGTGCGCGAAGAATAAAGCCGTTGGTAAAATCAACCTTTCCAGAAAATCTATTTCTTCTTGCTTGCTCGTAGCCGAGGCTACTTAGCTCGCCGCGTTTTCGTTAGGCAAACACCTTAGCTTCCGGTTTCTGAGCTTCATGCGGATGCTTGTCGCCGCGATAAACTTTCAGCTTTGTGAACATCTGCTTTCCCAGTTTGTTCTTGGGAAGCATGCGCGACACGGCGTCTTCAATAATCAGCTCCGGTTTGCGCACCAGGCGTTTCTTCATCTCTTCGGAGCGAATTCCGCCCGGGTAACCGGTGTAATGGTGGTACATCTTCTGTTCCGTCTTCATCCCGGTGACCTTCACTTTGTCGGCATTGATGATCACGACGTGATCGCCAGTATCGATAAACGGAGTGTATTTGGGGCTCTCTTTGCCCATCAAAATGCGAGCGACACGCGAAGCGAGGCGGCCGAGCGGAAGTCCGCTCGCATCCACCACAAACCACTTACGCGCAATATCTCCCTCTTTGGGGAAATAGGTTGACATCGGAAATCTCCCAAGAAATTAAAGAACGCAATAATGAAGATCGCTGAGTGCCCTGATTAATTATCTATCCACGCAGAACGCGCGCTAGGTGTTCCCGGCGGGCAGCCGCAGGACTTCCACTTCACTACCAAAGACATTCAGGATAGCCGACCGCCTTCTCATTGTCAACGACTTACACACGACGGCCTGGTCTCCCGCGGCCGATACCAGCGAGAATCCACCCGCGCCTTTGCGCCTGTCATGTAGAGCTAAGCGGAGAACCTATGCATTTCCCCCGTCTAACCCGCGATACCGGAAGCACTCGACAACGTGGTCGTTTACCATCCCCGTAGCCTGCATAAAGGCATAGCAGATGGTCGACCCGACGAAGTTGAAGCCGCGCTTTTTCAAGTCCTTACCGAGGGCGTCCGATTCCGCTGTTCGTGCCGGGATCTTTCCCCCCAGCCGCCGCGCGTTCACCAGCGGCTTACCGCCGACGAACTGCCATAGGTAGCGATCGAACGATCCGAACTCCTTTTGCACGGCCAGAAATGCCCGAGCGTTCCGGATCGCTGAAGCCACCTTCAGCCGGTTGCGGATGATCCCCTCATTGCGTAGCAACCGCTGCACTTTGCGCTGGTCGTAGCGCGCGATTTTCTTTACGTCAAACCCGTCGAAAGCCACCCGATAATTCTCCCGCTTCTGCAGAATCGTATCCCAGCTAAGGCCGGCTTGCGCACCCTCCAGCATCAGAAATTCGAACAACACCCGGTCGTCGTGCTGCGGGACACCCCACTCACGGTCGTGATAGAGGATGGATAGTTCGTTGCTGGGCCAGGGGCAACGAACGACTTCAATATTCCTTTTGTTTTTCGGCGGCGTCATATTGAGCTGTCACGCCGTCGGTGTTCCAGCCAGCGCATCATTGATCATGCTCAACTCTTCGCCCGTAAACTTCAAATTCTTCAGCGCCGCGACGTTGTCATCCACCTGCGAGACCCTACTCGCGCCGACCAAAGCGCTGGTCACTCGCGGATCGCGCAACACCCACGTTATGGCCATCTCGGCCAAAGTCTGCCCGCGCTGTTTCGCGATTTCGTTCAGGGCTCGAATCTTCGCGAGTTTGTCTTCGCCAATGTCTTTTTTCTTTAGAAAAAAGTCCCGCGCCGCGCGCGAATCGCTGGGAATGCCGTGAAGATAGCGGTCCGACAGCAGTCCCTGCGCCAACGGGCTGAAGACAATCGCTCCCACGCCTTCTTTCCCCAGTACATCGAGCAATCCCTGCTCCGGATCGCGCACGAACATCGAATATTTCGGCTGATGAATCAGGCACGGAGTTCCCAAGTCGCGAAGAATCTTGACCGCCTTGGCCGTCTGCTCCGCGTTGTAAGCCGAAATCCCCGCGTAGAGGGCACGTCCCGACCGGACCGCGGTGTCCAATGCGCCCAGCGATTCCTCCATCGGCGTTTCGGGATCGGGCCGGTGATGGTAAAAGATGTCAACGTACTCGAGCCCCATGCGTTTCAGGCTCTGGTCGAGGCTGGCCAGCAGATACTTGCGCGATCCAAGATTCCCGTACGGCCCCGGCCACATGTCCCATCCTGCCTTGGTCGAAATGATCAACTCGTCGCGATAGGGAAGGAAGTCTTTTTTCAGAATTTGCCCAAATGTTTCTTCCGCCGATCCATACGGAGGCCCATAATTGTTCGCCAGATCGAAATGCGTGATGCCAAGATCGAACGCCCTGCGCAGCATGGCGCGTGAGTTTTCAAAATTATCTACGCCACCAAAGTTGTGCCACAGCCCGAGCGACACCAAAGGAAGCTGAATTCCGCTGCACCCCGACCGGCGATATTGCATGGCATCGTAGCGCTTGTCATCCGCAACGTACATCGTCTTTCTCCTCTACGAGCTTCTCCTCTACGAACCTAGACCTGACACTCTATGCTGGTGCCAAGCTCAATCGTATCTTTCATACCGGATCGCCGTGCGGTCCCAGCCCAGCGTCTTCAGCAATTCGCGGTTCGCCTTGACCATTTTCGCGAGGCCGCAGATGTAGGCATGCATATCGGTGCGCATGCCGACAATCTCTCCCAGATGCTGTTGCACATATCCGCGCAGTCCCTTCCATTCGTCGCCGGCACGGCTGAGCGTCGGCAGAAAATGGAAGTTGTCATGATTGGCCGCCAGTTGATCGAACTCTGCATGATAGTAGAGATCTTGCTCGCGCCGCGCGCCAAACAGCAGCCAGAGCTGACGTCCCTGATGACGGTCGTCTTCCGCCAGCATCCACTGCAGCATCGAACGAAAAGGAGCGATCCCGGTTCCTGTGGCGATGAACACGGAGTCACGCGGCGGAGGATGCAAAATGAAACTGCCAAACGGTCCCTGAAACGCAATTTCCGCACCTTCTTCAAGATTGCAGAGATAGTTCGACATGAATCCATCCTGCACGCGATTCAGGCAGAAAGCGAAGCTTCCATTTTCCGTCGGGGGAGACGCGATCGAATAAGCGCGCGTCATCTCTTCCCCTTCGGGAGTGTCGGTCTTTACCGAAAGCCATTGTCCCGGAACAAAGCCGACGTGGTCAGTGCCCCTCACTTCGAATTCGAGGTGTTTGGTAAATTCGGAAAGGGCGACCGACCGCGCCAGTTGTGCGTTAAAAGTCTTAAATTGTGCCATCACCCATTTAGATGATCGAACAACGCTGCCAGACGCATCGGTCCCGGTTGGAACTTCTTCGCGTCTGTCGTATAGTTTTGCGCAGCGAGTTTTGTCTAAACGGGAGTTCGATGCGTAGGGTCGATTTGCAGGTTCAAAACGGAGGATTTATGAACACTGAAGCCCAGAGCAACCAAGCGCAAAGCAACGAGGCGAAGCAGGAAGTAAGCACGGTTTCGCGACGTGGTTTTCTCGGGATGGGCTCTGCGGTCCTTGCAGCCGCAGGCGTGCTGTCTGCGGTTGACGCAGCCGGCCAGGAACAGAAGGCCTATCCAACGAAAGATGATCGCAGTTCCAGCGCCCCCGGTCCTGGCAATCCGGCCATTGATGGGCAGAATCCCGATTCCTTTCTGCCTCCGCAGACCGATGCCGGTGGAGTGCAGACTTTCAAATATCCGTTTGGAATCTCGCACAAGCGCATGCAGGAAGGCGGATGGTCGCGCGAGGTCACCGTGCGCGAGATGGCAGTCTCAAAAACGATAGCCGGCGTCGACATGCGCTTGACCGCTGGAGGCGTGCGCGAATTGCACTGGCACACAGCGGCCGAGTGGTCCATTATGCTCTACGGCAACGCGCGCATCACGGCGGTCGATCTCGAGGGCAAGAGCTTCGTGGCTGACGTTACGGAAGGCGAACTTTGGTATTTTCCTCCCGGAATCCCGCATTCCATTCAAGGCTTGAACCCGGACGGCGCCGAGTTTCTGCTGGTTTTTGACGACGGCAACTTCTCGGAATACGAGACCGTGCTGCTCACTGACTGGATGGCGCACACTCCACACGACGTCCTTTCCGCAAATTTTGGTGTGAGCCAGCAGGCGATGGAAAAAATGCCGCGGCGCGAGAAATTCATTTTCCAGGCGGCCGTTCCCGGTTCCCTCGCCGACGACCAGAAAGTGGCCGCAGGCGGGCGGGGCATCTCTTCGCAGGATTTCGCTTTTCGCACTGGGCAAATGCCTGTGACCAAACGCACCAAGGGCGGCGAGGTGAGGATCGTTGATTCCAGTAAATTCAAAGTGTCAACAACCATCGCGGCGGCGATCGTGACTGTGCATCCTGGCGGGATCCGCGAACTGCACTGGCATCCAAATGCCGACGAGTGGCAATACTTCATGAGCGGGAAGGGAAGAATGACCGTCTTCGCCACGGGAGGCCGCGCTCGTACGATGGATTTCGAAGCGGGCGATGTTGGCTATATCCAGAAGACGTTGCCGCACTACGTCCAGAACACGGGCGATACCGACCTCAAATTTCTAGAGATGTTCAAGAGCAACGTCTATCAGGATCTCGCTCTTTCCGAATGGCTCACGCACACACCACCCGAGCTCGTGCTCGCGCATTTGGGCATCGATAATGCCACGCTAGACGCGATACCCAGAGACGAAGTCGTCGTGATGCCGAAATAACACGGTTCGGCCCGTTCTGAAATTCGAGTTGAGAGAATGAGGCTATGGCTTCGAGATCCGCCCCAATGACACTTCCCGAAGCCTCATCTTCTACACCGGGCGGCGGATCGCAGGAAACGACGCTACCATCGCCGCCACAAAAGACAGGCGCATTTGAATTCCTCTGCCTGCTGGCCGTCGCCGAACTGACTGCCGAGCGCCGCGCGCGCATTTCTAGCGTCGACCTTGCCCTCGACTGGGGAGAGGTTCTTCGCTTGGCCGAGTACCACGGCATTCTTCCTCTGGCCGCGCACAATCTGATCGGACAGAACCTTCCGCCAGCCGTCGAAAGCTCTCTGCGCTCCTCATACCAGGCGAACCTGCGCTGCAGCCTGTGGTTCGCCGCCGAACTGGCGCGCATCACGCAGCACTTCGACCACCGCCACCTGCGCGCAGTCCCATATAAAGGCCCGGTGCTGGCGCAATCTGCCTATGGAGATCTGGGCTTGCGCAGTTTTTCCGATCTCGACTTACTGATGTCTCCGGCTGACTTCGACCGAGCGAAGCGGGTTCTGGCGGAAATCGAATATCGCCCCACAACCGAGCAGGCGGCTTTCGTGGAACGATTCTGGCTGCGCGCTGGCTATGAGCGCTCGTTCGACGGGGCTGCGGGAAAGAACCTGGTCGAGTTGCAATGGGCATTGCTGCCGCCTTTTTACGCGGTCGATCTGCATGTGAAAGATCTTCTGGCGCGCGCCGGTCGTATGTCTGTCGGCGGCTGCGAAGTTCCGTGTCTGGCTCCTGAGGACTCGCTGCTGACTCTCTGCCTCCACACCGCCAAGCATCTTTGGACGCGCCTGATCTGGATTTCCGACATCGCTCAAACGTTGCGCTCTTCGTTCATCGACTGGCCGCTCGTCGTTTCCCGGGCGCGCGATGTAGGGATCACTCGCATACTCGGCGTAAGTTTCTGGCTGGTGAAAAATCTACTTCACGTAGAACTTCCCGAAGAAGCAGAGAACATGATCGCAGCCGATTCCGATGCGTCCGTTCTAGGACGCGAGTTCGCCGAGCGCCTGGCACGGGGCGTAGCCTATGATTTCGAATCCACGGAATATTTTCGCCTGATTCTGAGACTGCGCGAACGCCGCTCCGACCGCTGGCGTTATCTCTGGCGTCTGCTTAGCACGCCAAGTATGGGAGATCTCGCTGCCGTGCATTTGCCGGAACCATTGTTTCCACTCTATCGAGTGGTTCGTCCGTTGCGCCTGCTGCGCAAGCTTGGCCAAGCATTTGCGACAAATGAGAACTGAGCCCGGCTCCTCAGTGCAGCTCCCCATCCCCCGGCGCTGTATCTGGAGTATCGATCTTCCGTGCAACTGCTGTCCCCTGCGCCGCTGGTGCTGTCTGAAATTCTCCCGGATATTTCCCCGCCAGCGCCGCGGTCATAAACTGCATCCAGATTGGCAATGCGGCGCGCGCCCCAGTTTCTTTGTCGCCGAGAGATTTCTTTTCGTCATAGCCAATCCACACACCGCAAGTAATTGTCGGAGAAAATCCAACGAACCACGCGTCGGTGAAATCGTTGGTTGTCCCCGTTTTTCCCGCTAGCGGATACGGCATCTTGGCCGCCGCAATCGCCGTCCCATGCAGCACGACCTCGCGCAGCATCGAAGTCATGACGCGCGCTGTCCGCGAGCTGACGACGTCCTTTATGTCGGAAAAATCTTCTTCCAGAAGCCGTCCTTCGTAATCTGTCACCTTCGTGATGTAGCGCGGAGCCACCCGCACGCCATCGTTGGGAAACACGCTGAAGGCCGAGGTTTGCTCCAGCGGTGTGATTTCCGCCGAGCCCAGTGCCACCGGGAGATATGCGGGAATGTTCGCTGTGACCCCAAATCGGTGCGCGTATTCGATCACGGTCTTAATGCCAATGCGGTCAGCCAGTTTGAGAGCGGGAATGTTTCTCGATTGCGCCAGCGCTCTCCGCAGTGTGATCGTGCCCTCGAACTTTGCGTCGTAGTTATGAGGAGAATACGGTCCCGAGGCGGTCTGGAAAATCACCGGAGCATCGAGAATCGTATCGTCGGGACTGCCCCCCTGGTCGATCACCGCGGTATAAACGTAGGGCTTGAACGACGATCCCACCTGCCGCAGCGCTTGCGTAGCGCGATTGAACTTCGAGAGATTGAAATCCCTTCCGCCGACCATGGCCTTGATTTCTCCCGTCGCGTTGTCGATGGCCACCAACGCTCCTTCGGCGCCTGAATCCTGCTCCAGGCTGACCCGCGCTCTTCCGTCCGTGCCAAGCGAGAGAACTTTCACATAAACAATATCGCCTGCTCGAAAAAAGTCCGAAAATTTGACCTTGCTCTTCCTGCTTTGTGTCCAAGCTACATCCGCGGGCGCGAGCGTGGCCGTGTATCGCCCAAACCGTATTTCTGCCGCGCCAGGTGCGACCTGCATGACCAGGGCGTGCATGTACCCGTTCACTTCCGGTTCTTCATCCCAATCCGGATCGACATATTTGTCCAGCTTCTGTCCCTGAGCAACGACATTCAAGAGCTTGCCTTGCCAGCCGTGGCGACGCTCATAGGCGGCGAGTCCGTCCAGCAACGCACGATTCGCGGCCTTCTGCAGGTCCATATCGAGCGAGGTGTAAACTCGCAGCCCGCCTTGCAGTACCTGATCGCTGCCATATTTCGCTTCGAGGTAACGGCGAATCTCTTCGACGTAGTGCGGAGCCAGCGCATTCTGATCTTTCTGCAGGTTAAGCACAATCGGCTGGCCCTTGGCCCACGTTGCCTGCGCGGCTGTGATCTTGCCGTCCTCCAGCATGGAGTTGAGCACCAGGTTCCGTCGCTTGAGGGCGTGGTCGGGGTGCGCGATCGGCGAATAATACTGCGGCGCCTTGGGAAGCCCCGCCAGCAGCGCTGCTTCGTCCAGGTTTAGCTGCTTCGCCGGTTTGCTGAAATAATATTCCGAGGCCGCTTCGAATCCATAAGCGCCGTGGCCCAGAAAAATCTGGTTGGCGTAAAGCGTAAAAATCTGCGGCTTCGTGAACCGTCGCTCGATCTGAATAGCGAGCAGCGCCTCCTGCACCTTGCGATAAAACGAGCGGTCGGGGGAAAGAAAGAGGTTGCGTGCCAACTGCATCGTGAGGGTAGACGCTCCTTGCACCTTGCCGCCCGACTCGATGTCCCGATAAGCTGCGCCGGCAATGCGCCACACGTTGATGCCCGAGTGCCGGTAGAAATCCTTGTCTTCGATCGAAATCAGCGCATTGCGGAGGACCTCCGGATAATCGTCATAAGACGCGACGACGCGCCGCTGCAGCGCAAACGTGCCAATCACGCGCCCTTGTCCATCATAGAGTTCGGTGATTGAACTGGGCCGGTACCGCTCCAGTTCTTCAACCTGCGGCAGGTCGGTCGAATAGACGAGAAGCAACCCGGAAGCTGCACCCACCAAAATTGACAGCAGCACCAGCAATCCGAAGACGACGATCCCGACAACCTTCCGTCCGCCAATATCCACCGTCTCAGGATGTCGATAGATGATCTTCAAGGGTACGTTTCACGAACGAATATCTCAATGTTAATGCAAGCACACCGCGCCTCACGTCGCAATTTTCCGATCAAAAAAAATCGCCCGCTAAAGCGGGCGACTTCGGAAGCCTTGAACTGCTAAACCTGGAACTTTAATCTACCCCTTCGCTTCCCGATTCTTCAACACTTCCAGCGCCTTGTTTAGCTGATCGTCGGTCTGGTTTTTCGGTTTCGCATCTTTTTTCTCGTCCGGAGTCGCCGGCTGGTCCTCGTCCGGGAGTCCTCCATCGTCGTCCGCCGTCGAATCGGCGACCAGAACATTGGGAGTCACCGCCGTATCCTGAATCGCCTTTCCGCCCGGCGTGTAATACTTCGCCACCGACAGAATCAACGCCGAATTGTCCGGCATTTCAAATAGCTTTGTCTTCGATCCGTCGCCAAAGGTCTTATCTCCGACCACGTCGCCGCGCGCATTCTCCAGAATTGCCGACGCCACAATCTCCGCGGGCCCCGCGGTTCCACGATTCACCAGCACCGCTACCGGAACTTTGGTGATGTCCTTCGCCGGATCGGCATTGAACGCCTCTCGCGGGTACCTCTGCCCCTGCAGGTAAGTGATCGTGCCATGATCAAGAAAAAGATTCGCTGTCGCTACGCCCTCAGACTCCAACCCGCTCGCCGAATTCCGTAGATCGAGCACGAGCTTCTTTGCTCCCTGCCGCTGCAGATCGCGAATCTTATCGGCAATCTCTTGCGATTTCCCTTCCGGGAAGGCATCCACCTGAATGTAGCCAACATTGTCGGCGAGCATTTTTTCGCTGACCGGCGGAATCACCACCACATCCCGCGTGATCACGATCTTCTGTGGCTCGGCGTGCCGCGGCCGGACCACGGCCACGTTCAGCGTCGACCCCACTTCACCCGACAACATGCTGTGGATTTCCGCCAGCGACATGTCGTGCGTGCTCTTACCCTCGATCGACTCGATAATGTCGGAGTTTTCAATCCCAGCCTTCTCCGCCGGTCCTCCCGGAATGATCGCCACCACCGCCGCGTAGCCAAAACGCTTCGATACTGCGGCGCCGATATCGGCCTTGCCGCCACTCTTCATGGTTTTATAGTGCTTGTACTCTTCGGGCGACAAATAGCTCGAATTGGCATCCAGCGACTCCAGCAGCCCGTGCAACGCGCCATCGGTCACGCCGGCAATATTCGGCTCTTCGACGTATTCCAGGCGAATGCGCGAGAGCACTTCGCTGTACACCGAAAGCTGGCGATAAGCGCCATCATTCGAGTTCGCGCGAACGTGCACAAACTCGCCCACAATCGTGAACAGCAGAATCGCCAGCGAACTGGCGATGACGGTGACCTTCAGCTTTGTCGACATAATTAGATTTTCGCTCGCTTATTTCAGCTACTTTGATCCCAATGTTTCGAAGATGTGCGCTTTAGTCAGGCGCGTCCACGGGAAACGAACCTTGCCTTCATTATAGATGGTTTGATGCACGGATTTGCCAGCATGACTACAAGTCTAAGACATGAGTAATGTCAGGGGAACGCCGGCGGTTGCTTTCCGATAAACAATTCTCACTTTGGCCCCTCGAAAGGGTCGGCTTACTTCTCCAGGAGATCGGCTATCTCATTGTGGCCCTTTTCTTTAGCGATCATGGCCGGGGTGTTGCCTTGGTGGTTGGCAAGCGTGGGGTCAGCCCCGCGCTGCAGCAGGAGTTCGACCATGGGACGATCCCCGTTCTGGGCGGCGGCATGGAGCGGAACCCATCCCGCCTGCTGGCGGGCGTTGACAGATGCTCCGTGATCGAGCAGGAGGCGGGCGGCTTCCAGGTTGCGGACGGAGGCGGCGGAGTGGAGAGGCATGACTTGCGTGGGGTTCGCGGCCACGGCATCCACTGACGCTCCATTCTCGAGCAGCACTCGGGCAGCTTCGGGCTGGCCAAAAAAACAGGCGAAGTGCAGGGCGGTGAATCCGTCTTTTGAGGGAAGGTCGAGTGAGGGAAGGTCGACCGAGCGGGCGTCAGTTGCCGAACCATCGCGAATGCACTGCTTCAGGCGATCGAGACGGCCCAACGAGGCCGCTTCGAAAATATCGAGCGCGTTCTTCCTGCTGGCGATCAGTTCGGCCAGGTCGCAGTGGCCGCGATAGAGGGACTGCATAAGCAGGCTCACGCCGGCCGCGTCGCACGCCTCGGCGGCGGAAGAGTCTAGTTCGAGGGTTTGGCGCAGGCCGTCAACGTCGCCGGCCTGCAAGAGTTCGAAGCACTTACCGAAACTGCGCTGGGATTCCATTGGTGTTTCTCCTGCTAGTTGATTAGCACTGCTAACGAATTATAGAGCCGGCCGACCGTGTGTCAAGAAAAATGTTAGCTATGCTAACGTTCGCGATGCTAACCTGATGTCATTATGCCGGGTTCGAAAGATTCGTTGCGGTTGGAGGTGGCGGACCGTCTGCACTCGGCTGCCATTCATCTTCTGCGCTACGCGCGCAAGCGGGACGTTCTAGCCCGCGTCGGTCCAGCGCGGCTGTCGGCGCTTTCGGTCCTGGTATTCGGCGGGCCGATGGCGCTGGGGCAACTGGCGGCTGCCGAGCAGGTAAAGGCCCCGACGATGAGCCGCATTGTCGCGGGACTGAAGCGTTCGGGGCTGGCGAGAATTGAAACCGACGGGAAGGATGCGCGCCGCATACGGGTGACGGCAACAGCCAGGGGAGCGCGATTGTTGCAGGAGGCCAGGTCGCGGAGGGTTCGACTGGTGGCGGAGATTCTCTGCGGCCTGCGGGAAGAGGAAATGGATAGTCTGCTCCATTCGGCGGAACTGGTGGAGCTTGCGCTGCGGCGGGCCGCCGGGACGGAGTAGGATTCCCCGGATCGCTACGGTCGGTCGGCGACGGAGTTGCGCAATTGACCGATGCCTTCGATCGAAACCTCGATCACATCGCCAGCGACGACCGGTCCCACACCTTCGGGCGTGCCGGTGGCGATCAGGTCGCCGGGTTCGAGGGTCAGGATCTGCGAAATGTAACGGATGACGACGTCAAGCGGGAAGATAAAATCCTGCGTGTTGCCGGACTGTCGCACGTCGCCATTCACGCGGGTTTCGATCGAGACGCCCGCCCAGGGATCGAGACCGTCGGCGACGACGGGGCCGACCGGACAGAAGGTGTCGAAGCCCTTGGCGCGAGTCCACTGTCCGTCTTTTTTCTGCAGATCGCGGGCGGTGAAATCGTTGACGCAGGTATAGCCGAGAATGTAAGGACGCACGTCATCGCCGTCGGTAAGTTGGCCGCAACGCCGTGCGATCACGACTCCCAGTTCACCTTCATAGTCGGTGCGAGTGGAAGTTTTGGGTCGGAGGATGGTTCCGCCGGGCGGCAAGAGGGCAGACGGCGGCTTCAAGAACAAAAGGGGCTCCTGCGGAATTTCGTGGCCGAGTTCAGCGGCGTGCTCACGGTAGTTGCGTCCGACGCAGATAATTTTCGAGGGCTCGACGGGTGGCAGCAGCGATGCCTGGGATAGCGGGATGCGCTCCATGCGGCGGCTGGGAAGGCCTTCGACGTCTCCATCGCTCGATTGCGGCGACTGGAGGAGGACACGGGTGATCTCGTCGTTACCGGCGATTGATTCGACCAGCCCGTAGTGGGCGGAGCCGTTGAGATGGAAGCGGCAGTATTTCATCAGAGCAATATCTAAACACAACTTCTGCGGTCAGGGTAAGAGGGAACGAATGCGACGCGCGAAAGAACGTGCGGATGTTTCGATCAGGCAAGACGCTTAAACCAAAGCGCGCTAAGAACGGCTGCGAAGTTCGCTAAGGAACGGTCTCGGAGGCTGGTTCGGAGCGCGGGCTTTCGTTGGCTCGCACATCTATGGAGGAAACTGTGTAGGTGTAGGTTATGCCGGAGACGACAAAAGTGTCGCGGTAGGAGGGGGATTTTACCGGTGCAGAATTCAGCTTGATGGCGTTGTTGCCGGAGGTGGCGCGATAGATGTTGTATCCGGCGAGATCGGTGTTGGTGACGGGGGCCCAGATGAGATCGATAAAGGGCTTTTGGCCCTCGCCGGAGTATACGGCCTGCAAGCCAGTGGGAATGGCGGGCGGGAAGACATCGTGAGCGACGACGCGAATGTTTGCGGAGTCGTCTCCTTCAATTTGCACCTGGATATCGGCGCGTTGGATCGTGCTCACGGTGGTGACGCGGTAGAGATAAGTTTTTTCCCATTCGAATGCGGAGTCGGTGAAATGCACGCGGCCGGGTTCGCCCAGGGGGATCTCGGCGGCGATTGCGTCTTTGCTGGTGATCTCATCGCGCCGGTAGATGCGATAGAAGAGTTGAACGCCAGGATCGGCGCCGGAGTCGTGGAGCTTGCCAGTACTGGTCCAACTGAGAATGACGCCGTCTCCGGTGAGTTGCGCGGTCAGATCGGCCGGCGGAGGCAGCGTCATGATGGCGGGGACGTGCACGCGATTCGACACGCCAGCGCTGCGGGCGTTGCCGTTCTGCACTTCGACGGCGTAGGTGATTTCGGCGGCTGGGTTTTGCGTTAGCAGGGTGGGAGGCAGCGTGTCGGTGTAGCTCTGCGGGGCGGTGAGCTGGTTGGCAGTCTTTTGTGCAGACTTCTGTGACGACGAGCGCGCGGCGGCTGACTTCTTTGCCATGGCAGCAGGCGGCGCGGGGAGGGTGGCGGCGGGATTTCCGCAGGCGCTTATTTCAGCTTCCGGGCTGCGGCAGATCAGGGTGGGTCCGAGGTAGCGCACGCTCTGGCGGTCGGTGGTGAGGGTGGGCTCGCTCCAGTAAAGGGTGACGCGATTACCTTTACGGATGGCGCGAAGATCAGAGGGGGGCTTGGGGAGTTCGAGCGACGGCGGCAGCGGCGGGCCGAGCTGGGCGCAGGCGGCCATGATCAGGCAGAGCGCCAGGAGCGCGGGGAGTTTTTCGAGGATTCGGTTCATGCGGAAAAGGAAAGAGTAACAGAGAACTGGCGGCCAGCACTCGGTGCCCGGCGTGAGGGCGCTTCTCTATATGGCTATGGTTCCTGTTTTACAGAATGTAGCGCGATAGATCCTGGTCTTTCACGATTTCGCTCAGCATTTTCTGGACGTAGGCGTCGTCGACTACGAAATCCTGACCTTTTCTCTCAGGCGCTTCGAAGCTGATCTCGTCGAGCACGCGCTCCATTATTGTGTGCAGGCGGCGGGCGCCTATGTTTTCGGTGCCTTCGTTTACGCGGAAGGCGAAGCGGGCGACTTCCACCAGCGCCTCAGGAGTGAACTCGAGCTTGACGCCTTCGGTTTCGAGCAATGCGATGTACTGGCGGGTGAGCGACGATTTGGGTTCGGTCAGGATACGGACGAAGTCTTCCATAGTGAGCGACTGCAGTTCGACGCGGATGGGGAAGCGTCCCTGCAATTCGGGAATCAGATCGCTGGGTTTGGAAACGTGGAATGCGCCGGCGGCCACGAACAGAATGTGGTCGGTGCGGACCATGCCGTAGCGCGTGTTGACGGTGGTGCCTTCGACGATGGGAAGAATGTCGCGCTGCACGCCTTCGCGTGAAACGTCAGGCCCGTGGCCACTTTCACGACCGGCGATCTTATCGATTTCGTCGAGGAAAATGATTCCGGAATTTTCGACGCGATCAATGGCAGTGCGCGTGACTTGCTCCATGTCGATGAGGCGCTGTTCTTCTTCCTGAATCAGGTACTCGAAGGCCTCGTTGACCTTCATCTTCCGCTTCTTGGTGCGCTGGCCGAAGATATTGGGCAACATGTCCTTGATGTTGACGTCCATTTCTTCGACGCCCTGGTTGGAGATAATCTCGAACGAAGGGAAATTGCGCTCGCGGGTTTCGATTTCGACGGTGCGGTCGTCGAGTTTACCCTCGCGCAACTGCTGACGAAGTTTTTCGCGGGTGCGGCCGGAGGATTCGGTAAGGCTGGTGCTGGCGTCGATGACTACGCCGCCGGAGCTGGCGGGGGCGGAATCGGTTCGAGGAATGGTCGGGGGTAGAAGGATATCGAGCAGGCGCTCTTCGGCGTTAAGCTCGGCCTTATCGGCGACGTCTTCGAGCTTTTCTTCGCGGATCATTTCGATCGCGATCTCAACGAGGTCGCGGATCATAGATTCGACATCGCGTCCGACATAGCCGACTTCGGTGAACTTCGAAGCTTCGACTTTGAGGAATGGCGAATTGGCCAGTTTGGCGAGACGGCGGGCGATTTCGGTCTTGCCGACGCCGGTAGGGCCGATCATGATGATGTTCTTGGGAATGACTTCTTCCGCCATTTCGGGTGTGAGCTTCTGCCGGCGCATGCGATTGCGCAGGGCGATGGCGACGGCGCGCTTGGCGTCTTTTTGTCCGACAACGTACTTGTCGAGTTCGGTGACGATTTCACGAGGCGTGAGCTCGTCGAGCGTTACTTGTTCTTCTTCGGCGGTGCCGGGTAAGTAGATGGCCATAAATGCGTCGTTGGTCGTTAGTCGTTGGTCGTTAGGGAAAGCTGCGATCATTCGCGAATTGCGAACGACTAGCGACTCCCGACCAGCGACTAAAGCTCCTCAATCGTAATCCTGTCATTCGTATAGATGCACATGCGGCTGGCAATCTTCATGGCTTCGTCGGCGATTTCTCGCGGCGAGAGCTGAGTGTGATCAGCCAAGGCCTGTGCCGCGGCTTGGGCAAACGGGCCGCCTGAGCCGATGGCGGCGATGCCGGTGTCCGGTTCGATCACATCTCCCTGGCCGCTGAGAAGGAACGTGGTTTCCTTGTCGGTAACGATCAGAAGGGCCTCGAGGTGGCGCAAGAATTTGTCTGTGCGCCAGTCTTTCGCTAGTTCGACGGCGGCGCGGCCCAGGTTGCCGTGGTACTGATCGAGCTTGGCCTCAAAACGGCTGAAGAGGGTGAAAGCATCGGCGGTCGAGCCGGCGAATCCAGCCAGGATTTTATCCTGGTAGAGGCGGCGGATTTTCTTGGCTCCGTGCTTGATTACGGATTCTCCAAGCGTGACTTGGCCGTCGCCGGCCATGACAACCTTGTTGTCGCGACGGACGCAGAGGACCGTGGTGGAGCGGATGAGGCGGCGGGGCGACGGATTGTCAGTGGCGATCCCCGCGGCCGTGACTACTAGCGTGTTCTTCTTCATGAGCGCAATTCTTAATTATACAACCGTGTAGAATTTAGTTACCGATTCACCGGAGCTATTCTCTTTTGTCCTTCCTTGACGAGTTAAATCCGCAACAACGCCAGGCGGTCGAAACTACCGAGGGGCCGATTCTAATACTGGCCGGAGCGGGGAGCGGGAAGACACGCGTCATTACTTATCGCATTGCTTACCTCATCGAGAAGATGGGGGTGATGCCGGAATCCATTCTGGCTATGACCTTCACCAATAAGGCTGCAGCCGAAATGGCGGAGCGTGTCGAAAAGCTTGTGGGTGGATTGAGCGTTGCCAAGCCCGTAATATCTACGTTTCATTCTTTTTGCGTGCGCGTGCTGCGGAGGGACATTGAGGCTTTGCGGATTCCGTCGAGCGTGCCGGGACAGTCTCCGATTGGGCTGACGAAGAATTTTGTTATTTATGACGAGAGTGATCAGCAGCAAGTCGTTAAGGGCATCATGAGGCGGCTGGGGCTGGACGACAAGCAGCTGACGCCGCGCACGGTGCTCGGGCGGATTTCATGGGCCAAGAATCACATGCTCGATCCGCAGGAGATTTATCTTCAATCCGCGGACCCAAAATCGGAAAAGATTGCGCATATTTTTGAGGAGTATCGCAAAGAGCTGATGAAGGCGAATGCGATGGACTTCGACGATCTGCTGCTCGAAGCGGCGCGGTTGCTGAAATCAGTGGCGGCGGTGCGCGAATATTACAACCGGCGATTCCGATATCTTCTGATCGATGAGTATCAGGATACGAACCGTCCGCAGTATGAGCTGATGCGGCTGCTGGCGGGCGAAGGGCACAATGTCTGCGCGGTGGGCGACGAGGACCAGTCGATCTACTCGTGGCGCGGAGCGGACATTCGCAACATTCTGGAGTTTGAGCGCGACTTTCCGGAAGCGAAGATTGTGCGACTGGAGCAGAACTACCGCTCGACGCAAAACATTCTGGGAGCGGCGTCGGCGGTGGTGGGGAATAACGTCCGGCGGAAGGGCAAGAATTTGTGGACGTCGCGGCAGGGCGGGGCGAAGATCGGGTATTACGAGGCTCCGGATGGCGAGAACGAGGCTCTGTTTGCGGCGGATACGATCAATCGGTATGTACGGCAGGCGGGGGAGAATGGCGAGACGGCGCGAGCGGCGGTGCTTTACCGGACAAACTCGCAGTCGCGATTGTTTGAAGAGGCGATGCGGCGGTATCAGCTGAAGTATCACGTGGTGGGCGGATTTTCGTTTTACGAGCGGGCTGAGATCAAGGACCTGATTTCGTATTTGAAAGTTATACAGAATCCGGATGATTCGATTTCGCTGTTGCGAGTGATCAATACTCCAGCGCGCGGCATTGGCAAAACGACGATCGAGATGATCGAGCGGCTGGCACTGGAAACGGGGTTGTCGCTGTGGGGTGCGTTGGGCGAGGTGATTGCGAGGCAGTTGCTGACTCCGCGGGCATTGGCGGCGCTGAAGGGATTTCGCGAACTGATTGAGGATGGGCGGGCGATGCTCGCGGGGACGTTTGTCGAACGGGTTGCGGCTGGAGTAGTGGCCGAAGCGAACGCTGCCGAACTGCGTTCGGCTGGGGCGGGGCAAAGCCCCGTCGCCACACGACCTGTTTCCACGCCGCGTATCGACGATACGGATTTTGACCCGGGGAACTTTAGTTTTGATTTTGGCGCGGACGAACCGGCGGAGGATGAAACTGTGAGCGAAGCCCCTCGCTCCACCGAAGAGGTTGACGCGGCGGCTGGTGGTGAGGTCGAAGAGGGATTTCGCGCTCCGGGCGGAGCGGCTAATGCGGCGGAGATTCTTAAGTTTCTGATCGATCGCACGGGATACATCAAACAACTTGAGGAAGAAGATACGCCGGAGGCATTTTCGCGGATTGAGAACCTGCGCGAACTGGTGAACGCGGCGATGGACTCGAGGGACCGCGGAGAGACGCTTGATGAATTTCTTGATCATGCAGCGCTGGTCAGTGATGCGGACCAGTATGACGAGCACGCGCAGATCACGCTGATGACATTGCATGCGGCGAAGGGGTTGGAGTTTCCGCTGGTGGTGCTGGCGGGAATGGAAGAAGGACTGTTTCCGCATTCGCGGACGATGCTGGAGCCGGATGCGATTGAAGAAGAGCGCCGGTTGTGTTACGTGGGCATGACGCGGGCGATGGACAGTCTGGTTTTGTCGCGCGCGGTGTATCGGCGGCGGTATGGGACGGACATGCCGGAGGCGAGCGTCCCGTCGCGATTCTTGGAGGAAGTGCCGCCGCAGTTGGTGGAGGAACTTGGGGGATCGCGACGGCGGGCTTCGTCGTCTTATTCTTCTCAAACTTCCTCCGCTGGCGGCATTTCGCGGACGGGGGCGTCCGCGCCACACGGTTCTACGCACTACTCTTATGAAGACGAGGACCAGAGCGCGGCTTGGAATCCGGGTAAGGTCAAGGCGAAATCGCCTGTGCCGTTGCGGAATTACAACTCCATCGATAACATTGCCGAGTTTTTCGCTTCGCGCGGGAAGAAGTTCAGCGTTCCGAAATTGCCGGTCGAGGAGCCTAAGGGCAGGCGCGGATTTCGCCCGGGGCAGAAGGTGAAGCATCCGAAATATGGGGAAGGAACGGTGTACCAACGCGAAGGGGATGGGGAAGACGCCAAGATTACGGTACAATTCCCTCGCTTCGGTTTGAAGAAACTAGTGGAGAGATACGCGCAGCTGGAGAAGGCGTAGAGAGCTTCGAGGCTTTGAGCTACGAGCAAACGACAGATTCCGGGCGCGAAAAGACGCTCAGATCACAGAGTTAGATCCGATAACAAATTTAGAAAAGAGCAACGCAATTATGGCAAATACAACGAAGCTGACTAAAGAAGAGCGCAAGAAAAGCAAACGAGCCGCCCGCAAGAAGATCAAGGCGGAAAAGCCGAAGAAGCCCCGCGACTACGCGCGCGGATCGAAGAAACGCAAGGTGAAAAAACTGGCACGCGGCCAGGCGAAACGGTAGGGTGCTGCTAACTTCTGGCTACTGGCTTCCAGCGATTGGAGGCGCGGACAGTGCGTTCGCGCCTCCGAAATTTATGTGAGGAGAGAACGAACTCTTGTCGCAATCTACGGAGCCAGCGGCGGTCATTCGTACCTCCAACACGCAGGCCTTCTGTTGCAAGTCTATCGACAAGCTGATTTCGGAGTCGGAAGATCCCGCGCATCGTCTCAGCAAGACGCTGGGTCCGTGGTCGCTGACTGCGCTCGGGATCGGCGCGATCATCGGCTCGGGAATCTTCGTGCTGACGGGAACGGCGGCGGCGGGAGAGTATTTCCAGGCGCCGTCGATCCTGCACGCGCAGGCGCTCGACCTGATCGTGAATTTTCTGCGCACGGGGAGCACGGCGGGAGCGCTCATGCATGGCCGTCCTCCAGCTGGGCCCTCGATCGCGATTTCGTTTTTTCTGGTGGCGGTTGCTTGCAGCTTTGCGGGATTGTGCTACGCAGAGTTGGCGTCGATGATCCCGATTGCGGGTAGCGCTTATACGTATTCCTACGCGACGCTCGGCGAAATTTTTGCCTGGATCATCGGCTGGGACTTGATTCTTGAATATGTGGTGTCGAACGTCGCTGTGGCCGTCGGTTTTGCCGGCTATACGAAGGCGCAATTTGCCGCTTTCGGCGTCAACTTGCCGGACAAGTGGGCGAGTCCGGTGTGGGCCTCGGGACAATGGACGGGGGCTTATTTCAATCTGCCGGGATTCCTGATCGTATTTATTCTGACGCTGTTGCTGGTGCGCGGCGTGAAGGAATCAGCCGAGACGAACAATATCATGGTCGCCATCAAGATTGGCGCGATCCTGACTTTTCTGGTGGTGGGCGGAATGCTGGTGAAAACCGCCAACTGGACGCCGTTCGCGCCTTCTGGTTTTGCCGGAATTGTCACCGGAGGGGCGATCGTTTTTTTTACTTACATAGGATTCGATTCGGTCTCGACCGCGGCGGAGGAATCGCGGAATCCACAGAAAGATTTGCCCTTCGGCATCATCATGTCGCTGATCGTTTGCACCATCTTGTATGTCGGCGTCGCTTTGGTATTACTCGGCATGATGAAGTACACGACTTTTGTCTCCGGCGAAGCGGCCGACGCTCCGGTGGCTTACGCGATGAAGTATCTCGGCGTGCACCCGTTTTTCCGCTCAGTGATCGTGATCGGCGCGCTGATGGGGATGATTTCCTCGTTGCTCGTGTTTCAGTACGGGCAAGCGCGGATCTGGTATGCGATGTCTCGCGACGGCTTGCTGCCGAAGCTGTTCTCCGCTGTGCATCCGAAGTATAAGACGCCGTACTGGTCGACGTGGATCGCATGCTTTGCCGTTGGGATTCCGGCGGGACTGGTGGATATTGGCGATGCGGCCGATCTCGCCAACATTGGAACGCTGTTTGCCTTCGTGCTGGTTTCGCTGGGGGTCATTTTGCTGCGACGCAATCAGCCCGATCGCAAGCGTGCGTTCCGCGTTCCCTTTGTGCCGTGGTTCCCGTTGATCTCAGTGGTGCTGTGCGGCGGGCTGATGTTAGGTCTGACGCTGATTACCTGGCTGCGCTTTGTAATCTGGTTGGCGCTGGGGCTGGTGATTTATATCTTCTACAGCCGACGTCATAGCGAGTTCTGCGAAGACAAGAAAGTCGTGGAATCCCTTCATCCCTAGAGAATTGCCGTATGCCTTCCGACCTATCCAATATTGTTCTCTCGCTGCCGAAGGCGGAGCTGCATCTGCATCTTGAGGGATCGATCGAGCCGGCTACGCTGCTCGAGCTTCGGCAGCGACATGGGATGGAGGGAGCTTCGCTGAGCGAAGTGGAGCGGCTTTATAACTACAGAGACTTCGCGGGATTTCTCTTGGCTTTCAAGGATGTGACAGGACATTTGCGGACTCCGGAAGACTACGAGCTGATCGCTTATCGGCTGATGGAGCGACTGAAAGAGCAAAATGTTCTTCATGCGGAAGTGACGGTTTCGGTGGGCGTTTGCCTGTGGCGCAAGCTGGATTTCGCGGCGATTTTTGAGGGGCTGGAACGGGGGCGCGCACGAGGCGAGAAGGATTTTGGGATTTCGCTGTTGTGGATCTTCGATGCGGTGCGGCAGTTTGGCGCGGAGAAGGCGCGGAGCGTGGTGGATCTGGCGATCCAGTTTCGGGATCGCAATGTAATTGCGTTCGGGATTGGTGGGGATGAGCGGGCGGGACCTCCAGAGTGGTTTGCGGGAGTTTATGCAGTGGCGGCGGAACATGGTTTGCATCTCACTGCGCATGCGGGCGAGACTGCGGGGCCGGAATCGATTTGGGGTGCGCTGAATCTTAACGCGGAACGGCTGGGGCATGCGCTTACGGCGGGACAGGATCCGGAATTGATTGAGGAGTTGGCGGAGCGGCAGGTTCCGATTGAGATCTGCGTGACCAGCAACGTGCGGACGGGCGGATGCGAACTGGCGCAGCATCCGGTGCGAAGATACTTCGATCAAGGACTGATGCTGACGCTGAACAGCGACGATCCGGCGATGTTTCACACGTCGCTGACTGCGGAGTATGCGCTGGTGCAGGAGACGTTCGGCTTCACGGATGAGCACTTGCGCGAACTGGCGCGGAATTCGTTTGAGGCGTCGTTTCTGCCGGCAGAGAAGAAAGTGGAGTTTTTGAATTTGTTCGATGCCACGGGTACGCGAGTTTAGCAGTTCACCAGGTAACCCTTCAGGAGTCACCATTTACGCCTTACACATTCGTGTGGCGAGCTCGCCTATAATCACTCCCTATGAAACTTGAAGATAAGATTGCCGAACTGAAGAAGCGCGACCAGATGGCGCTGGAAGGTGGCGGGACGAAGCGGCGCGAGCGTCAGCACAAGGAGGGCAAGATGTCGGCGCGCGAGCGGATCGAGTTTCTGCTCGACGAAGGAACATTCGAGGAAACCGACAAACTGGTGACGCATCGGTGTAACGATTTCGGCATGGCGGAGCAGAAATATTATGGCGATGGGTTCATCACCGGATATGGGCGCGTGGAAGGGCGTTTGGTGTTTGTGTTCGCGCAGGATTTTACGGTGTTCGGCGGGTCGCTGTCGGAGGCGAACGCGGGGAAGATCGTGAAGATCATGGATCTGGCGGCGAAGATGGGCGCGCCAGTGATCGGGCTGAACGATTCGGGCGGCGCGCGGATTCAGGAGGGGGTGATGTCGCTGGCTGGTTACGCTGACATATTCCTGCGCAACACGCTGTATAGCGGAGTTGTACCGCAGATTTCGGCCATCATGGGGCCTTGCGCTGGCGGTGCTGTGTATTCACCTGCGATCACAGATTTCATCCTGATGGTCGACCAGACGTCTTACATGTTTATTACTGGGCCTGACGTGATCAAGACGGTTACGCATGAAGAAGTCACGAAAGATCAGTTGGGCGGAGCGCACACACATAACGAGACTTCTGGCGTCGCGCATTTTATGTGCCGCGACGATGCGGAGTGCTTGTCGATGGTGCGCGAACTGCTGAGTTTTATTCCGTCGAATAATCTGGATGATCCGCCGCGGAAGGCTTGCAACGATCCGGTCGATCGGCTGGATGAGAAGCTCGATACGATCATTCCCGATCAATCGAACATTCCTTATGACATGAAAGACGTGATTCATACGGTGGTCGATGACGGATACTTCTTCGAGATTCATGAGCATTATGCGAAAAATATTGTCGTCGGATTTGCGCGGCTGAACGGCAAACCGGTTGGGATTGTTGCGAATCAACCAGCGATGCTTGCGGGGACGCTGGATATCAATGCGTCGGTGAAAGGTGCGCGCTTTGTGCGGTTCTGCGACTGCTTCAATATTCCGCTGGTGACGTTTGAAGACGTTCCGGGATTCTTGCCGGGAACGCAGCAGGAGTATGGAGGGATTATCCGGCATGGGGCGAAGCTGCTGTATGCATTTGCGGAAGCGACGGTGCCGAAAGTGACGGTCATTACTCGCAAGGCTTATGGCGGAGCGTATTGCGTGATGGCGTCAAAACATATTCGCACGGACGTGAATTACGCCTGGCCGAGCGCCGAAATTGCGGTGATGGGGCCGGAAGGCGCGGTGGATATTGTCTACAAGCGAGAACTCGATGGCGCGGAAAACCGCGACGCGGTCCGTCAGGAAAAGATTGAAGAATTTCGCGAGCGGCTGGCGAATCCGTATGTGGCGGCGGACCGTGGATTTGTCGATGCTGTGATTCAACCGCGCGAGACGCGCAAGAAATTGATTCAGGCGCTGGCGATGCTTGAAAATAAGCGGGATAAGAACCCGCCTAAGAAGCATGGGAATATTCCGCTGTAGCCTGATTCGCTATTGAACCTGATTCAATAATGTGGCAAACTGGTTCAGTTGGTTAGCGAATAAAAAGCGAATACGAAACCGTAAATGAAGAACGAGATCGCGCAGCCGAGCGACGACAACTTGGTCTGTCCAGAGGTCGGCAGCTGGACGGAGGACAAGCACAGGGTCGTATCGCTATACACGACTATGTTTTCGAAGGGAATGAAGCCAAGTGGGACAATCGTGCATATGTCGAGCTCTATGCTGGCGCTGGGTATAGCCGGATCCGGGGCACGCAAAAACTCATACTAGGTTCCCCGCTTCAAGCCCTTGCCGTAGAGCATCGGTTCGACAAGTACATTTTCTGCGAAGCAATCTCGGAGAATCTTGAAGCACTAAAAATACGCGTGATGCGCCACTTCCCCACGGCAAATGTCGCATACGTCGAAGGGGACTGCGATCTCCGCGCCTCTGACATCCTCGCTGAAATCCCTCCAGGATCGAAAGACAGCACCGTTCTTACGCTATGCTTCGCTGATCCTTTTGACATTGGCCTTAAGTTCGGCACGATCAAGACCTTGTCCTCCCGCTTCGTAGATTTCATTGTGTTATTGGCCGTCTATTCAGATGCGAACCGGGCCTACAAGCGATATGTCATGGAAGACGCTGTCAAGGTCGACCAGTTTCTTGGTTCGAGCACCTGGAGGGATCGATGGAGAATCGCTGAGGCGGATGCCATATTGTTCCCCAAGTTCTTGGCATCGGAGTTTGCTTCCAGCATGGGGACGTTGGGCTACCTGCCAACACCGATTCATAAGATGAAACGGGTGCGTTCGGACGAAAAGAATCTTCCCCTGTACTATATCGCTCTGTTCTCGCGGAATAAGCTCGCCCTCGATTTCTGGGACGACGCATTGAAGTACGGGACGGATCAGACTGGATTCAGCTGGGATTAAACACTTGTCACTTAACTCCCACATCGAGTGGACCGACGCGACCTGGAATCCCGTCCGCGGTTGCACCAAAATTAGTCCTGGGTGCAAGCACTGCTATGCTGAGACGTTTGCTGAGCGGTTTCGCGGGGTTAAGGGGCATCCTTATGAGCAGGGGTTTGATCTGCGGCTGGTGCCGGAGAAGCTTGCCGAGCCCTTCTCATGGCGGTCTCCCAAGCTGGTCTTCGTCAACTCGATGAGCGATCTGTTTCAACCGGGCGTGCCTGACGAATATACCGAAGCGGTCTCGCGCGTTATGGCTACGGCGGACTGGCACACTTATCAGGTGCTGACTAAGGGATCGGAAAGACTGCGGGACTTGCTGGATGGCCGGCTGCGGTTCGCGGCGGGGAAGGAGAACATCTGGTGGGGCGTTAGTGTCGAAGATCGGAAATATGGTTTGCCTCGGGTCGATGATCTTCGACAGGCCCCGGCTAAGGTTCGCTTTCTGTCTGTCGAGCCTCTGCTCGAAGACCTCGGCGAAATGGACTTATCGGGGATCAGTTGGGTGATTGTTGGCGGTGAGAGCGGTCCTGGAGCGCGTCCGATGAAGCGGGAGTGGGTCGTCTCCATTCGTCGGCAATGCCGAAATCAGGGAGTGCCTTTCTTTTTTAAGCAGTGGGGCGGGGTGAGGAAGAAAAAAAATGGGCGGTTGCTTGATGGGCGCACTTATGACGAATATCCCGAGCGCAAGGTGGGTTCGGTTCCGGAGCGGTCTCGATGTGTTGAATTTGCGGAAGGCTTCTTAGAGAGTTTTCGAACTCTGACGCGGCGGAACTCACTTGAGGCGGTAATAACGTAGACGCACAAATAGAGAGTCCCGAGGTGATGTTGGCTTCATTCGTCTCGGCCAGTAGCTCGCGTTTAGACCCTTGCTGACCTTTTCCTGCAACTCCCTTGCGGGTGCATTGCAAGCCGATCTTTGCTCGGGCTCCGGGCTCACCGCCAACCGGACAAATCAATCCAACGCCTCGGGACTCTATCCTGCCTTTAACAGAGGCTCCTGTTCTCCTCGACCAGCGCTTAGCTATAGACCCTTACTTGCCCTCCCAAACCCACCTCGCGGTTGTCTGAGTGACTTCGTTTGAGCCCCGGACGCTGCACCAACCGGAAAAACTTCAGAACGTGTCAAAGAACGATTATGGTTTTACCACTCCTATTTTTTACGTCAATGAAATTCAGGCGACTATAACTTCTTATTCGTCAATCGAGTGCAGGGCGTGCACAGGCGGGTGAACCGGAAATTGTGCAACGGGGAGTGATGTGGGGCGAAATCTCCTGTATTGATGGGGTGTTTTGCCGTTTTGCAGCGCGGCAGGTGCGTTTTGGGGGCGGAACGGGAGTTGTGCAAATCGACGGTTTGCCCGCATGAATGCTGCGTTCACATTGACTTGTCTTCATCCATAATGTCTTGGGCCATGACGTGATGATTACATCCTATAATCGCTTTCTCGACGTGCATGGGTGCGGATTTCGAGTTTGCTGGAGGTTTTTCATAATGCGAAGCGTGCGGATGGCAGCGGTCGCAGGGTGGCTGATGGTTTTTTGCCTGGCTCCGGTCTTGCAGGGGCAGACTCAAGGACAGGGGCAGGGGCAGACGGCTGAAGCGAAGACGGCGAAGTACATGGAATCGGTGCGGCATCAGCCGGGATTGTTGCTGGCGTTTTTGCAGCAGATGCCGAAGGGCGGGGATTTGCATGTCCATCTGAGCGGGGCGATCTATGCGGAGAGCTTTGTCGACTGGGCGTCGGAGAATGCGCTGTGCGTGGACCGCAGCACATCGAAGCTGATTCATGCGGCGTGCGATTCCTGCGACGCGTATACGAGCAAACCGTCGGTGCGTTGCGCGTATCAAGACCACATTCTGCGCGACCAACTGATAGATGCGTGGTCGATGCGCAACTGGCATGCGGCAGAGGAATCGGGGCATGACCATTTTTTTGGTACGTTCGAGAAGTTTGGTCCGGCGATGGACAAGCATGTGGGAGACGCGCTGGCGGAGGTTGCGTCGCGGGCGGCAGAAGACCATCTGCAATATGTGGAGGTGATGCACACGGCGGATGGGGCGCAGGCGGCGATTCTCGGTACGAAGGTGGGATGGGATGAGGATTTTGGGAAGCTCCGGGAGAAGTTGCTGGCGGGAGGAATGGCGGAGGTAGTGGCGTCGGTGAGGAAGGCGCTCGATTCCGATGAGGAGCGAAAGAGGGAAGTGCTGCATTGCGGCACGGGGCAGGCGGCTGCGGGATGCGGAGTGACGCTGCATTATCTGTATCAGGTGCTGCGGGGATTGCCGCGGGAGCAGGTGTTTGCGCAAATCCTGCTGGGATTTGAGTTGACGAAGGCGGATCCGCGATTTGTAGGTTTTAATCTGGTGATGCCGGAAGACTATTACGTGCCGATGCACGATTTTGATTTGCATATGGGGATGATTGAGGCGCTGCGGAAGTTTTATCCGCGGACGCATGTGTCCTTGCATGCGGGGGAGTTGGCGATGGGGCTGCTTCCTCCGGAGGGACTGCGGTTTCACATTCGCGAATCGGTGAAGCGGGCAGGAGCGGAGCGGATTGGGCACGGCGTGGATGTGATGAGCGAGGTTAATCCGATTGGGTTGCTGAAGATGATGGCGCGGAAGAATGTGCTAGTGGAGATTTGTCTGACGTCGAACGATGTGATTCTGGGGGTGAGTGGGGCGAGGCATCCGTTGCCGATTTACATAAAGTATGGAGTGCCGGTGGCGCTGGCTACGGACGATGAGGGCGTTTCGCGCAGCGACATGACGCACGAGTATCTGCGGGCGGCGGAGGATTTTAGTTTGTCGTATGCGGAGTTGAAACGGATGGCGCGGGCGAGCCTGGAACATAGCTTTATTCCCGGTGATAGTCTTTGGAACGGCGGGGGGAGCGATGGGCGGGAGTTGCGGCGTGTGGCGGCGTGCGCGGAGGATAGAGCGGCGGACGAGCGCGCGTCGGAAAGATGCGAGACTTTTATCGTCGGGAATGAACGGGCGCGGGTGCAGTGGGAGTTGGAGAAGGCGTTAGCTGAGTTTGAGAAGAAGTTTTAGCGTAGGTTGTCATCCTGAGCGAAGCGAGGGACTTGTAACTCGCCGGCAAATACAGATCCCTCGCTTCGCTCGGGATGACAATTCATATACAAATCCCTCGCGTCGCTCGGGATGACAATTCATTATGATGACGGTTCGTTGTGAACTCTGACAAATGACTCTTGATCTTTTTACCCGCGCTGAATCCGCGGCTGCGTTTGTGCTTTCGCAGACTGCGCTGCGTCCCCAGATCGGGCTGGTTCTGGGCTCGGGGTTGGGAGCGTTTGCCGACGACTTGACGGACGCGGTGCGCATTCCGTATGCGGATATTCCGGCGTTTCCGCGATCGACGGCGGCGGGGCACGCGGGACAACTGGTGATTGGGAAGTCGGGAGACGTTCCCGTAGCGGTGATGCAGGGGCGGGTGCATTTGTATGAAGGGTATTCGGCGGCGGAGGTTGCGTTTCCGGTGCGGGTGCTGGGGCGGGCGGGGATTCGCGCGCTGATTCTGACCAATGCTGCCGGAGGAATCAACGTCGAGTATGGACAGGGCGCACTGGTTATGCTGCGCGATCACATTAATCTGCAAGGGCAGAATCCGCTGACGGGGGCGAATGACGAGCGGTTTGGGCCGCGGTTTCCGGACATGACCTATACGTATGCCAAGCGCTATCGCGAGATTGCATTGGAGGAGGCGAACAGGCTCGGGGTTTCTCCGCATGTGGGGGTGTACGCGGCGCTGGCGGGGCCGAGTTATGAAACGCCGGCGGAGATTCGTTATCTGCGAACGATTGGCGCCGATCTGGTGGGGATGTCTACGGTGCCGGAAGCGATTGTGGCGCGACACATGGGGATGAATATTCTGGCAATTTCGTGTGTCACGAATATGGCGGCGGGGATTCTTGATCGGGCGCTGGTGCACGAAGAAGTGCTGGAAGTGGGGCGGCGGGTGATGGGGCAGTTCGTCGCACTGTTGCGGGCAGTCCTGCCGCGGATGATGGAGGAAGTCAAGAAGACGGGGTAGATTCGTTTGGCCCCGGCGCGAAGTTCATTTCAGGCGTCTATAGGCGTCTATCGGCATCTATAATCATGGCGGCCACTCAACTTGCCGACAATTCGAAGAGGAGAGATAGCGATGTCGAGCGCGATTCCAGAAAAGTACGTCGACCTTTTTCAGAAGAAGGCTTTTGCCAATCTAGCGACTCTGATGCCGGATGGACGGCCGCAGGTGACTCCGGTGTGGTGCGATTATGACGGGCAGCATGTGATTTTCAATTCGGCGCGGGGACGACAGAAAGACAAGAACGTGCGGCGCGATCCGCATGTGGCGCTGGCGATTGTGGATCCCGACAATCCGTATCGATATCTGGAGATTCGCGGGACGGTGGTGGAAATTACGGAAGACGGCGCCGACAAGCACATCGACAAGATGGCGAAGAAGTATATGGGGCTGGACAAGTATCCGTATGCGAAGCCGGGCGAGGTGCGGGTGATTTATAAGATCAGGCCGGAACATACGAATGTGATGGGGTAGAACTGCGGCGACCCGAAGGAACGTCCGTAACTTGCGCTCATCGGGCAGTTCACGGAAGCTCGGGTAGGATCCTCGCAAGCTTGACGCGATTGAGGCGACTGCCGTGGACCATTTCTCATCGGGGACGCGTAATCAGCCCGAGATTACGACCTTGTTTGGCCCGCCGAAAACGCCGGCCGGGACGGAGCCACCTCCGCCAGACGAGAGATTCGCAATCACCCGGAAATCGTTGGGCAAAACTCTGGTCTACCTGGCTGTAATCCCTTTTCTGTGGGGCGCATATGTTGGCGCGTACCACTACTGGCACCCAGCGCCGACGCTCTGGACGCGGACCGACGCTACGGTGCTGGATGGCAAGATCCAAATAAAGCGAGATATTTGTCCTCCGGGGTGGCACCCGACACCCACGGCGCACGCGATTGACAACTGCGATCATTATATTTTTCGTTTCGGAGTTTCCTATTTGGTGGCGGGAGCCGCTCACCAATCGACGATTGACTCGCCTTTGTTCACAAACAAGCGCGAGGCTGAGAATTGGGCCTCGCAGTTTACGCCCGGCCGTCAACTGGCAATTATTTACGATCCATTGGATGCAGGCCGTGTTCGCCGCGCGGATGACCCTCCACTCGGCCGATATGCCGGAGGGCCGTCGATTGGTTATTACCCGTTGGGTATAGCCGGTCCTGAGGTTGTCGTCGAGTCTGCCGCAGGACCGCTGAAAGCGGCGTTTTGCCTGCTGTTGCCTGGGATACTTCTGATTCTGAGTTCGCGGTCGGAGCGACGCGAACTTGATACCGAGTCCGCTCCGTGGTTGAGTTAAAGCTCGCCGCGTTAAATCGGGTTTAGGGTCTACATCTCATTCGTCCGAATTGCGTCCCAGGCCGGCTGCTTCGGTGACGTTTTTTCCTTTGGCAAGTCTAATCACTTCGGGGATGGGCCTGATCGTTTTCGGCGGCAGGTGCCGTTTGCTTGAACTTTCCGGCGTCATCTCTCGTAATAAAAATGAACGGGACAAGAACGATTGGCGCGTCAAGCCATGAATCCCGCGGTATGGTTTCCTGGAGGGTTACGATGCAGTTTGTAAAGAGCGGTGAGCTCGGCGAAAGCGGCCCGGTCAGCAACAGCGTTTCAGCGCAGCAGGTGGTGAATGCGGCGCATGATGAACTGTTGCAATTGATGCGGCAGCGTGCGGAAGTGATGAAGCGTATTGGGACGGTGAAGCAGACGATTGCCGGTTTGGCGAATCTATTCGGCGAGCAGCTGCTCGACGACGACTTGCTGGAACTGATCGACCGCAAGCCGAACGGACGTCAGCCGGGGTTTACCAAGGCTTGCCGCAGGGTGCTGATGGAAGTGAAGCGTCCGCTGGGAGCGCGGGAGGTTTGCGTGGAGTTGGAGCGAAATGCTCCGGCAATTCTGGCGAGACATAAGGATCCGCTGGCGTCGGTGACAACGGTTTTGAATCGGCTGGTGGATTATGGCGAGGCGCGCAGTTTGAGCAACGATCGCGGGCGGCGGGTGTGGGAGTGGGTTAGCGAGGGTGACGTGGCGGCGGACGGGATGAGTTCCGGAAGGACGGCGTAAGCGAGCATCTCGGCGGCCAAGCCGCATCTTTTCAAGACAATTGCGGCCGATTGAAGTCTTGCCCTTCCCAGTTTGTGGCCTTCTCGAAAGCTTCCCCGCGATAATTCTTAGCAGGCTTAAGCTTGCAGCAAGCGGCATTTTTCTGATGCCGGAACGCCCGCCCCAGGGCAATCCACTGTGACCGTTGGCCGAGGCAGAGGGCTCTCTTCTAGCGTCGGAAACGGGAACTCCAATCCAGTACTATGCCCTGATGTTTCAGTACTTTCGTAACTCTCAGTTGGGCAGTTGAGAGCGGTATTCTAGGGTTGATCCTCTCCCCGATCTTGATCAAATTCCTATCCAGGGTATAAGTGCGGCTTGTCACCGCGAGGGCTACGGTAATGGCGACGATGTTCGGGCGGTTTGAAATCCAGAGTGAACTTTCGAAGTCAGACACTGCCTCGATTTACAAGGCGATGGACACGAAGAGCGAACAGGTCGTGGCGTTGAAGACGCAAGACCTGGGGCCGCTCGGGGAGCGCGCGGCGAAATTTGTGGAAACGCTGATTGCCGAGGGCGAAAGCACGCGTGATCTGGCGCACCAGACCATTGTGGCGCTTTACGGCGCGGGCGAGATTGAGGGACAGTTTTGCGCGGCGATGGAGTACATCCAGGGGAACAGCATCGCCACGATGCTGGCGCGCAAGGAAGGGTTTTCGATCTGGGACCTGCTCGACATTACGCGCCAGGTTTGCGCGGGGTTAGAGCACGCGGCCGACAAGGGAGTGGTGCACTGTTCGCTGGAGCCGGCGAAGATCATGGTGCAGTGGGACGGGATGGTCAAGATTCTGGGCTATGGCATCTCGAACATGAGCCTGATTGAAGCGGAATTGGGGAAGGGTTTGGGACGGCTGATGCCGTATTGTTCTCCCGAACAGATTCGCGGCGAGGCGATGGACCTGAGGGCGAACGTCTATACACTGGGCGCGATTCTTTACGAGATGGTGGTGGGCGAGCCGGCGTTTGGAGCGACGGATCCGGTGGCGCTGGTGCAACAGATTGAGAGCGAGATTCCGGCGAGCCCAGCGGCGGTGAATTCCAAGATTCAACCGGCGGTGAGCGCGCTGATTATGAAGGCGCTGGAGAAAGATCCGGAGCAGCGGTACCAGAGCGCGCGCGAGTTGCTGATCGATCTGGAAGGTTGCAAGGAAAGCGGCAAAAAGGCGACGGGCGAAGTCAAGAAGGCGACAGCAGCGACGAATGCCGTGGTGAGCCAGGCGGATCGGGCGGCAGCAGCGGCAAAGTTTGCGGCGTCGGCCTCGAGTGCGGTTGCGCCGAAGAGTGCAGCGGCTCCGGTTGCACCTCGAACGGTTGAACCCAAACCAGCTGCGCCCGTGATGGCTGCACCGAAAGTTACGGCGCCGGTTTCGCCGCGAGTGGAATCTGCAAAAACCAAATTTTCACCAAGCGCAGCGCCGGTTGCTGAAACCAGAGCGGCGGCCGCCGCTGCGGGAAGCTATGGCGAAACGAGCGGAGGCTTTGGGGAGTTTGAAGTAAGCGCTCCGCAAGCTCAGACTTCAGGAAACCCGGTTTTATCGGCGGCGGTAGTGGAGCCGGAGACGGAAGAGCCAGCATTTGAACGGCGATCACCTGAGCTGCCATCACCGGAGCGGGCATCGGAGCGGCAGACGAGGCGTGTGGCGGCGGATCCGATGATGTCGGAGCCGGCGAAACCTGCGGCGAGCCAGAGTTTTTCTGATCTGGCAGAAATGCCTCCACTGAAAGAACCGATGTATGAGCCGCCAGATCCGGAACCTGCGGAGCCATTGCACTCGGCGACGGTGCAGCTGTATCCGCGAAAAGACAAAGATGAAAAGCCGAAGGTCCAGCCGCGGGAAGTTGCGGAGAAGGCGTTCCAGCAAATCGCGACGATTCCTCCGCGGTTAATGCTGTTTTCGATTTTAGGCGCGGTGGGATTGATTCTGGTCATCGCCATGGCGGTGTTCTTCCATGTGCGATCGGAGGACGACGGTTCGACAGCTGCTCCGCGACCGACGAAGGCGAGGAGTGCAACTCCGGCGGAAACGACGGCGCAGACGCAAGCGCCGCGCGTGCAGAAGCCGATTGCTCCTCCCATGGAACCGCCGCTGGAACCCCAGCCCGACTTGAAGGTGCGGCAGGTGGCGGTGGCAAAGCGGGGCGCGAAGAACAATCGGCCTGTGCCTGCTGCTGTCGCGGCGCCGGTCGTCGTCGCCGGACAGGCGCTGATTGACTCGACGCCGCAGGGCGCGCAATTCCAGGTCGACGGAAAGAGCGATCCTTCATGGGTCACTCCGTTTACGGTGGCAGAGCTGAACCCTGGGAAGCACATCGTCTCGGTCAGCAAGAGTGGTTATACGTCGGACACGCGGTCGGTCGATGTGGGGTCGGGAAGCAAGGCGTCTGTGGTATTTCATCTGGCGCCAATGAATGCGCTGATGGTGTTGAACAGCATGCCGGCTGCCGCGACAGTCATCATCGACGGCAAGACGACGGGACGGGTGACTCCGGCGCAGTTCGCGGTGGAAAAGGGAAGCCACGCGGTGCTGTTGCGGAAAGAGGGATATCTGGATGAGACGGTCACGGCCGATCTGGGGCCGGGGCAAAACTTTCAGTATGCTCCGACGCTGCGAGCGCTGGGGAACACCGAAGACATGCGCACGGTGGGCAAGCTGAACAAGCTGTTTGGACGCGGCGGCGACAGCACGGCCGGCATGGGTACGGTGAGTATTCACACGGTGCCGAAGGGCGCGCAGGTTGCCATCAACCAGCATATGCTGGACAAGAATTCTCCGATGGATGTGATGCTGGGACCGGGGAACTACATCGTGGACATCACGATGACCGGGTTCAGGCCGGTACACAAGATCATCAGTGTGGATAAGGGCGGGAAGACTCCGATCGACGAGATTCTGGAACGGCAATAACGCAGTTTCCAGCCGATTACTTGGAGCCACATCGGCTGGAGCCGGCAGCAGTACTCTTCATTTCACGTAACATCAGCGTTTCACCAACATCCGCGTTTCACCCAACATCAACTGTATCGATTTCCTCTTAAATACAAGTGCTCCGATTCCTGGGTCAGCTAAGTACCGGGCCAGCTAGGTTCAGGTCGGGTGTCACTAAGAGACGTGATGCAAGTCACATCCTGCGGAGTTGAAAGGGCGCACAATGACGGAGTAATTGAGGATGTGACTTTGTGCCTACGCCGCCCAGGCCCGGCAAGTTGAGTACCGAGCTATCGCAGGCCCTTCGCAGGCTCAGATCCGTTCGGCCGTTTGCCAGGGGAAGCACGCTGTTCCGAGAGGGATCGGCGGTGACTGGCATCTATCTGGTGGAAAGTGGAGCGGTGCGGGTTCTGCTGTCGAACGGCGGGATGGAAAGGCAGCTTCTGGACGTCGCCGGGCCGGGAACCGTACTGGGGCTGAGTGAGAGCATGAGCGGAGAGAAGCATCGGAGTACTGCGGAAGCGGAGGAATACACGATGGCGGTGTTTATTCCGCGCGAGGAGTTGCTGGAGTTCTTGCGGGAGCACGGCGATTTCTGCATGCAGGTGGTGCGGCTGCTGAGCGACGACTTGCACGGACTCTACCACAAGTTTCGCAGCATCACAGCGCATCCGGGGCGTCCGCGGCAGCGGGCGCTGGATGAACAGCTGAATTGACGGGAGCAGGTCTTAGTTCTTAGGTGTCAGGTCTTAGGAAAAACAAAATGCTTGGCCCTGAGAACCTGAGACCTGAGACCTGACACCCGAGAGCTGGTTTTCTCAGTCTGCTTTGAATTTGACGGTAATCTGGGTCTGGATTTCCACGGGTGCGCCGTCGAGGTAGTAAGGCTTGTATCTCCACTGGCGAACGGCTTCGACCGCGGCGCCGGCCAGGATGGGATCTCCGTGGAGCACTTTTGGGCTGGTAACGTTGCCCTGTTTGTCGATGGTCGCTTCGATATCCACCGTACCCTGGGCGTGGACGGCGAGAGCGGCGGCCGGATACCGCGGCTGTACCTTCTTGATCAGAAGACCCTGGGAAACTCCCTGCGAAACTTTCAGTGTGGCCAAGGAAGGTCTGGAGGCCTCGGTGGGTATCAGGCCGTTCAGGCTACTTGCGTTGGCGGCCGCAACCACGGGCAGCTGAGGTGCGGACTCGTCATCTGACGCGGCAGCTTTGGTTGCTGCGAAGGTGGTCGACTTCACGAGCAAGGGTGAGGAGGATTTCTTCGCCGCCGGTTCGGGGGTCACGGCGATGCGGAGTTCGGGAGGATTGCCGGTGGCGTTCGATTGATTGTTCGGGGAATTGCTCGATAAGACGATCGTCTGGGGCTTCGGACCCGATGCTTGCGAGGAGGTTGAGATTGAAGCAGACGCCGGACTGGCGGTCGTCGCGGTGATCGGCGCCGTCGGCGTCGGCTTAGACATGGATAATGGAAGTGGTGAAGGCGGCGCCGAGTTGGGGCTTGGTTGTGCGGGTTGCAGGGCTGGGGCTGCGCCGGGCTTAGCCAACTCGGTATAGCCAAAGTAGCCGAGCGCAGCCACGACCAGCAGGACCGCAGCTGCGATCAAGAGCTTCTTGCTGCTGCCCGATCCGCCGGAATCTTCTGTGCCTAATGCGGCGAAGGACGGGCCGTCGTTGAGTGAGCCGAAGGTCGGGACGGAAACTGTTTCGGTGACGGTCAGTACAGAAGTGGCGGACTCTGGTTGATGGATCTCAGCTTTTTTCGCCGGAGCGGCAACGTCTTTTGCCGGGGCTGGAGCGGCAGCCGAGCTTGAGACCGACACTGGAGTCGACGAGAGAACTGGAGTTGCTTTCTGAGCTGGCGCAGGCGTAGCCAGCGGCGTGAATTGTGGCGTCGATGGCGCGGCGACATCCGATGGATATTCCAATGGATCGTCTTCAGAGTCGGCGGACGCGGTGGTTCCAGAAAAATTGGATGAGATCGAATTGGACGACATCGCTTTGGACGACATGGCTGCAGGGGCCATCGGAGGCGCAGCTTCGAAATGCGGCATTTCCGTTTGGGGCGACTCGCGGCGACTGGAGGGCGGAGCCTCGGTAGTTTGAATCATGGCGCTTGGAAGCGCGATGGTTGGAACCACCCGCGGTGAGCGCCGGCGATCATGCTGCACCAAACTGCCGGCGGGGGTTGGAGCTGGAATTTTGGGTGAGGGTGCTGCAGACGACACTGCTCCGCCGCTGGCACTGGCCGCATCGCTAGTTTTCCGCAGAAGACCGCGCGCAACCCGGAGCGTTCCTTTAGCCTGCTCGACATTAATCGGCTTGGTGAGGACCAGATTGGCGCCGATGCGGTAGGCCTTGGCCACGCCCGCTTGTCCTTCGACCAATGCGATGGCCAGAGAACCCTGATTCAAACCGGAATTTCTAGCACTCTTGAAAAGCAGGGAAGCGTTCTGCTCATTCTCACTGTCGATGACGATGGCGTCGTAACGTTGCGCCATCAACTTCTTGACGGCAGCAAAAGGCTCGTGCACCGCCTCGACCGCGAACTCCAACTCGCTGAAGGTCTGAGTTACGATCGCGGCGAGTTTTTCGTCGGAACAGAAGAGTAAAGCTTGGTAACCCATAATAAGGCCATCCTAGGTAACAGAATGGGTACCAGCAAGTTACGGGGGTCATTGACCCTTTATCGTCCTTTTGTCGAGGGGCGGGCGAGGCGATTTATCGGCAGTTATTATCGACCGTTTGCGAGAATCCTAGCCCAAAAGAATCTGTGAGCTAGGGACGCTGAAAGTCGACGATCACGACAGTCTGGAAAGTCTGGGCTTTTCCATCGCGGACGAAGGGGCGATATCGCCACTGCTTGACGGCTTGAACGGCGGCGGTTGCCAGACTGGCGTTTCCTTCGACCAGACGGACGCCGGTAACTTTGCCGTCCTGATCGACGATGGTTTTCAGGACGACCGTTCCCTCCGCGCCGTTCGATTGCGCTCCGGCTGGAGGCTTCGGCGCTACTCTGGTGATCAAGCGGCCTTCAGCTCCCTTGGACGACAGAATGACGGCGGTTGCTTCCTCGGGTAGCGGGGCGTTGGACAATGTTGCGTTGGACGATGTTGCATTAGTCAATGCCGTGCTAGGTAATGCCGCGGTGCTTTTGGAGGTACCGGTGAGTGGCGCGACGGTTTTGTCCGGTCCGGTTTTGGCGATCTCAGGCTTTCCGACCCCAGGCTTGGCGGAAACGGGTGTCGG
>Ga0182015_10001132_pt1 | contig 36286 bp, 35 predicted proteins | sample 712P3MmetaG_FD_120478 | JGI IMG/M metagenome (GOLD analysis project Ga0182015, IMG submission 120478) | Permafrost microbial communities from Stordalen Mire, Sweden - 712P3M metaG | ecosystem: Environmental > Terrestrial > Soil > Wetlands > Permafrost | place: Sweden: Stordalen | collected...
CACGTGACCGCCGAGGGCTGCGTCCGTGAGCTCGGCGGTCTGCGTCGCGCTCGCCCACCCAGCGGCCGGCATCTGAAACACATACACAGCCCCGCTATCCACCTGCGAGCTCGCTTCGTGGAAGGGCGAGCCGACGACAACCGTGTTGCCCGAGGTCGCGACCGAGTAGCCGAACCGGTCAGCGCAGTCTCCACTGCAGCCCACGCCGTCACTCGGGTCCAGCTCCGCCTGCTCCACGAACGGGTCGATCCGCACCGGATAGCGCGCGCCGCGATCGTCGACCCGCAAGAGCACGCGTCCGTCGCGCACCTGCAGCCACACGCGCAAGCTATGGCCACGAGCATCGGTGGCCCTCAGGCCGGCATAACGCAAACCCCCCGGGAGCAGCACCGTCCCGTGGTCGAGCCGCACCCTCCCGGAGACCGCGAGCGAAAGCGTCAACGCCCCCGACCCCGCCGGACGCCGGGCGATATCAAACCCCTGCTCCAACCCCAGCGGCCCGTTCGCCCACCACTCACGCAAGGAGCCACGCGCATAGCTGACCCGGTCAGCGCTCGCCACGGGTGAGACAGAAGCGAGCGCCCTCAGCGTGCTCCCACGCCCGTACGCTTTCATCGAGATGGCAAATCGCGCGGAGCCCGCCGTGATCGCGACCCCCGAGCGTCCGAATCGCGCCGAGAATCGCTGTGCCGGATTACGTGCCACCGAACCCGCGATGCGATACGCCGCCTCATCGCGACCCAAGGCAGCCGAAACGGGGCCCTGCGCCGCCAACGGCAAGCTCGACAATCCCTCTCGTGGAACCGCCTGAGAGCGCACGCCGGAGGCGCCCGGCAGGGTCCCAGCGGGCAAACCCTGGTGCGCCACCGCACCGAGCGCCACACATGCCAGCGCGATCGCGACAGCCACGCGCATCGGCACCCCAGCACAGCGTGTAGCCGCCCAGCCTGTAGCCGCGGACCGCCCGACTCCGCCAAGACCGGACGATGGTTGCGAACTGCTGCCCTGAGCGATCATCCCGCCGCCACCCTACTCGACCGCCCGCCCGCCGTCAGTCGGGCCAGCCGCCGCGGCCGCCACTTAAGCGACGCCGCACCGCTCAGGGTGCTTTGGCCAGGTAGGTGTGCCCGACCTTGACCGTCAAGTGATGGTGGTTGACGAGGTTCGTCACCGCGACCTTGTCGCGCGTCACCCGAATCAGGGTGCCATCACAGAGGTCCTCGGTCAGCCATTCGGTGCCCGCGACCGCGCCCGCCGCGTAGTTGCCCTTCGTCGAGAAGCTGCCATGCGCATCCGCCCACAGTTTGCGCACCACGTGCTTGCCCGACGCGCCTGCCGCGCTGGCACGCGCCTTATGAGCCCGCTCGCGCGCCGTCGGGCACCCGGAGAAGCTGCCGCCCGTCAGCGTCGCCACGACCAGCCCGTTGCCGCCCTGCGTCAGCACGAACTCGCCTTCGAAGAATTCGCCCGTCTGCGTGCCGCCGTGCGGAGCCGCAGTCGTCACGCTCACGCGGCCGTGCGTCGCGTTTATCACCGACCCGAACGGAATCTGGCGCAGCGACGCCAGCGGCACGAACGTCGTGCTCGGCGGCACACGCACCAGCACAATGCCGGACACCGGCGCCACGTTGCCAGTGACCCCCAGCTGCGGCGCCGGCACTGTCGTGAACGCGACTTCGGGGAGGGGAGTCGGAGGCACGATGGCTGTGGTCGCGGGCGCGACGTATGTGAACAGATCGTCCGCACTTGTCGCGGATGTGCCGGAGGGTGTCGTAACGGTGACGTTCACCGCGCCAGAGCCAGCCGGGCTGGTCGCGGTGATCGAGGAGGCAGAGTTCACGGTCACGCTCGACGCCGTGGTAGAGCCAAAGCTCACGCTCGCGCCGGCGCCGAAGCCGGTGCCCGCGATCGTCACCGCCGTGCCGCCGAGCGTGCTGCCAGAGCTCGGGCTCAGCGAGGACACGCTCGGCGGGGACGCGCCCGACACCTTTTCTGCGATGTATGTGCCGCGGGTCCCGTTGCTGTCGTGAAGGGGCCCTTCCCACGACAGGCCGTTGGCAGCAACCGTGAGAGTCCCTTCTGACGTGTACCCCCCAGTCGAACTGTGGTATTCGAACGTATCGCCGGTCACTTTGCCGGAGATTTCTTCGCCTCCATTATTTGACCCGGTCACGACGTCCGAGCCTTCTTCCTGAGTCAGCGTGTCGGTCGCTGGGTATTCCCCGCAGCCTTCGCAGTGATAAACGGCCGACCACGTGCCGGTGAGGTTCAGCTGGCGTATCGCGTTGTACTTGTGTTCTCCCGAGCCGTCTTCGAACGAGCCGACAACCGTGTTTCCCTTGATCGTGCCTTTGTTATGGGAGGTGTAGCCGCTGGTGCCTTCTTGCTTGATCGTGAACACGTAGGCGTTGCCCGTCACCTTGCATTCGCTCAGCGAGAAGCCTGCTTCTGACGATGTCCCGGCGCATTCGCCGGTTTCAAAGCTCTCCGAGGTGATCGTCCAGCCGGGATATCCGCTGAGGTTTTCCCAATGACCGATGAAGTTCACGGGTTCGGCCGCAAGGCTCGTGGCCGGCGTCGCGCAGGAGCCCACCAGGGCACAGACCGTGACCGCCAGGGCGACCCCGATCCTGATGTGCATGCAGCGCTTGAGCGCGCGAACCCCCGACACGGTGCGCGGGAACGTAGCAGAAGCTGCGTTCGGCGAAGCCCGAGGTCGCGTGAGCGTTCCTGCCCTCGCAAGCCCGTAGTCTCAGCCTTCGAGTAGCATCGGCGCGCCGAGGGGGCACTGGCAGTGGAATCGAGGCCATGACATGGGCGGTACGCGCAGACAGCGCCGCAAGACGATCTTCCTGCTGATCGTGGCCGCCCTGTCCGCGGGCATCGGCGTGCTCGGCTACACCACCCACGTGCTGCGGCGCAGCGAACTGCAGAGCATCGACGCGCGGTTCTCGATCCGGGGCAAGCAGGCGCCTCCCACCAATGTCGTGCTCGTGGCGATCGACCAGGCCACGCTCTACGAACTGAGGAATCGCCACATGAGCTCGGAGCCGCCGCTGCCGCGCAGCTATGACGCCACGGTCATCGACCGTCTGCGCCTCGCCGGCGCACGCGTGATCGCTGTCGACCTCGAATTCACCCATCCGGTGGCCAACGAACAGGAAACCATAGACCTATTCGAAGCGGTCGCGCGAGCGCGCGGGAAGGCCGTGCTCGGCACCGTCGAAGTCGCGAAGGGCGGGCGCACCGAAATATTCGGTGGACATCTAAAGGAAACGGGCGCCCGGGCCGCGGACGCCAGGCTGCCAGAAGACTCCGACGGCTCGATACGCCGGTTCGAATACTCCTACAACGACCTCCACAGCTTTGCGGTGGTCGCCGCCGAAGCGGCGACCACGCGCGCGATCCCCGCCTCGCGTTTCGAACACGGGGCGCTGCCAATCGACTATGTCGGGCCGTCGGAAACGATCAAGTCCATCCCCTATTACAAGGTGCTCTTGGGCAAGTTCCCGCCGAGCGCCGTCCGCGGCAAGACGGTGATCGTCGGCGCCACCGCGCGGATCCTGCAGGACATTCATCCGACGGCGACCAGCAGCGGAATGCCCGGGCCTGAAATCTGGGCGAACGCGATCTCCACCCTGCTGCGTGGCGTCCCGCTGCGCAACGCGCCCGGGTGGTTGAACATCGTGGCGGTTCTCCTCCTCGGGATCGTGGTGCCACTCGGCAGCCTGCGTGTACGCCAGTGGCGCTCGCTGCTGGATGCCCTCGCGCTGGCGATCGTGTTCACGATCGCCGTGCAGGTGGCCTTCGACAGCGGCCTGATCGTGACGTTCGTGTACCCGCTGCTCGCGCTGGCGGTGGCGACGCTGGGGACGCTCGCCGTCCTGTACGTCGTGGAGACGATCGAGCGCGCGCGCGTGCACGACCTGTTCGCACGCTTCGTGCCCGCCGACGTCGTCGACCAGGTCGTCGCGAGCGCCGGCGAGAACCTGCGCCTCGGCGCCGTCGAACGCGATTGCACCGTGCTGTTCAGCGACCTGCGCGGGTTCACGAGCTTCTCCGAGAAGCTCCCCGCCACGCGCGTGATCGAGGTCGTCAACACGTACCTCAACGAGATGACCGAAGCGGTCCACGCCGCCGGCGGCACGCTGATCGCATACATGGGCGACGGCATCATGGCCGTGTTCGGCGCGCCGCTCGAGCAGCCCGACCACGCCGACCGTGCGCTCGCGGCGGCCGCAGAGATGATCGGACCGCGCCTCGACGCGTTCAACGCGTGGATCGCCGAGCACGGCCACGACCACCAGTTCGCGATGGGCGTCGGCATCAACAGCGGCCCCGTGATGGCCGGCAACATCGGCTCCGAACAGCGGGTCGAGTACACCGCGCTCGGCGACACCACCAACACCGCCTCGCGCCTCGAGGGTATGACCAAGGGCAGCGGGCACATGCTGTTCGTCGCCGACAGCACGCGCGAGCGTATGAAAGACCCGCCCGCCGGCTTCAAGCTCGTCGGCGAGCTCGAGATCCGCGGGCGCGTCGAGCCGGTGCCCGTCTGGACGATCGTGAAGCCCGACGAGAGCCCAGCGCCGATCGGCCAGGTCAACGCCGAGGACGCGCCCACAGGGCCAGCCGGCACCAGCTGAAGAAGTCCGAACGGCGCGCCTCGGGAGGCCAACAGCAGCAACTCGGCGCGTGCTGCGGCCAACGAACGAGAACAACTCAGCCAAGACCCTCGATCGTGGCTCGAAGGTCCTTCATCAAGAGGATCAGCTGGAGCGGGTGCGCCGGCGAGCTTTCGAAGCCGAACTGCATGTACCAAGCGCGGGCGCGCTCGTCGACCGCGTGTACGAGCACAGCACGGATCCCAATTGTCTCGCCCGCTCGCGCCACACGTATCATCGCATCAGCCAGCAGCGAGCGCCCCATGTGCTGGCCCTGGTGGCGAACATCCACGGCCAAGCGTCCGAGCAGAACGACTGGGACCGGCTGATTTGCCGCGATGCCTCGGACCAAGCGCGCGGTCGCTTCACGTGGCATGACCGCGCCGGCCGCCAATGCGTAGTAGGCGGCGACGTCCATTTCCTTCTCTGTCGTCACGAACACACGCGAGCCACCGCCGCGATGGCTTTGCAGGGCGTGTCTGCGAAGCCATTCATCGAGCGACAGCACCCCGCAGTGGAAGTCCTCTGTGCGGTGCCCAGTCTCCAGAGGAGCGGGCCTCTTCAAGCCCACGGACTAGTCGTCGAACACGCTGGGGGATGTCAACAGGCGCGCAAGCTCTGAAATCGGGCGCGCGGGCCGATCCAGAACCTCGACGAAGTCATCCCATTCGCGCTCGTCCAGGCGGAAGACCCGACGATCCGCGAGCGCGTCCTCCGCAACCACGCGCGCCGCCTGCACGACGAAGTCGGTCAGCGGCTGGTCCGCCTGCTGGGCCGCCAGTCGCACAATCCCATCGACGTCGTCGGCCACGCGCATGTTCCAGCGCTGTGTCTTGCTTGCTGTGGTCTTCATAACAGGAACTGTACTCCCAGCGTGCGTACATTTCAAGTGAACTCGGCGCAGCGTCTCGACGGCTAAACCGGCTCCGGCCTGTACGCGCCCGGCTTCGGCCGCACCTTTCCACCCGGGAACGCCAGCCGCAGGATCGTGCGGTGCACCGTGCCGAGCTGCCTGTGGAGCGGGCCCGTGTTGTACGGCAGTCCGTAGCGGCGGCAGATGTCGCGCACGCGCGGCGCGATCTCCGTATAGCGGCTCGATGGGATGTCAGGGAACAGGTGGTGCTCCACCTGGAAGCTGAGGTTGCCCGCCAGCAGGTGAAACAGCGGGCCGCCGTCGATGTTCGCCGCGCCAAGCAGCTGGCGCACGTACCAACCGCCGCGCGTCTCGTTCGCCACCTCGTCCTCGCTGAACGTGTACGTCTGGTCGGGGAAGTGCCCGCAGAAGATGATCGAGTACGCCCACACGTTGCGCACGATGTTCGCCGTGAAGTTCGCCGCGAGGGTCGTCTTGAACGCGCGCCTGCCCGACTCCACCGAGCCGCGACTCGACGCAAGCGCCACGGCCGCCGCCAGCGCCGGGAACGCGACGTAGTCCTTGACGATCTGCCCGCGCGCCTTCTCGCCGATCGCCTTCAGCTCCTCGAGCACCTGCTCCTTGGACTTCTCGCCCGAGTGGATCGCGCCGTGGTTGAGGTCGTGCACCGCCACGCCCCACTCGAAGAAGCCCATCAGCAGCAGGTTGTAGAGCGGTTGCAGCAGGTAGATCGGATGCCAGCGCTGGTGCGGGTCGATGCGCATGATCTCGTAGCCCAGGTCGCGGTCCTTGCCGCGGATGTTCGTGAACGTGTGGTGCTCGTAGTTGTGCGAGTGGCGCCACGCGTCCGCCGGCGAGGCCGTGTCCCAGTCCCACGTCTGCGAGTTGATGTCCGGGTCGTTCATCCAGTCCCACTGCCCGTGCATCACGTTGTGGCCGATCTCCATGTTCTCGAGGATCTTCGCGAGCGACAGCGACGCCGTCCCCGCCAGCCACAGCGGCCCGCAGCGACTGCCCACGAGCAACGCGCGCGCCGCCAGCACCAGCTGGCGGTGCAGCCTGATCGTGCTGCGGATGTAGCGCGAGTCGCGCTCGCCCAGGTCCGCGTACACCTCGTCGTGGATCGCGTCGAACTCGCGTCCGAGCTGTTCGAGCTGCTCTGGCGTGAGGCACGCAAGTGGGCTCTGCGGCTCGCCGCCTTGTGGCTCTGCTGCGGACTCGATCGTGGGGCTGTAGGTCTCGGTTGCGGACAAGATGCTTCCTTTGCTCGTGGTGGTCACAAATCGATCTCGACCGCGCCCTCGGGCGCGTTGATGCACGTCTGCAGCATCTCTCCCGGCTGGCCGTGCACGCGCCCGGTGCGCAGGTCGCGCACCTGGCCCGCGCGCAGACGCCCAACGCAGGTGTGGCAGATGCCCATGCGGCAGCCAAAGGGCAGCGTCGCGCCGGCGCTCTCGCCGCAGGCGAGGATCGACTGGGCGCCGTCTGACTCCACCTCGACACCGCTGCGGGCAAAGCGGATCGCGCCGCCCGCGCCACGCTGGCCGTCACCGAGCTGCTCGAAGGGCTGGAAGTGCTCGACGTGCAACCGCTCGAGCGCTCCCTCGCGCCGCCACAGCGAGCGCATCGCCTCCAGCAATCCCGCCGGGCCGCACAGGAACGTCTCGCGCTCGCGCCAGTCCCCGCACAGCTGCTCGAGCCGCGCCGCCGTGATGCGGCCCTGTGCGCCCGTCAACTGCTCGTGCAGCCGATAGCCGCCGTGGCGGGCATCAAGCGCGCGCAGCTCACCGCCGAAGATCACGTCCTCGGCAACGCGCGCGCAGTGCACGTGCGCCACGTCCGCCAGCGCGTCCGCGCGCGCCAGGCCCCGCAGCATGCTCATGATCGGCGTCACGCCGCTGCCGGCGCTGATGAACAGCAGCTGCCGCGGCAGCGGGTCGGGCAGCGTGAACGTGCCTTCCACGCCGCCCAGCCGCACGATCGCGCCGGGGCGCACGCGGCCGAACAGGAACGGCGAGACCTTGCCCTCGGACACCAGCTTCGGCGTGATCGCGATGCAGCCGTCCGCGCGCCCCGGGTCAGATGTCAGCGAGTACGCGCGCCAGTGGTGGATGCCGTCGACCTCGACGCCCAGTCGCACGTACTGGCCCGGCAGATGCCCCGGCCAGTCCCAGCCCGGCTTGATCAACACCGTCACCGCGCTCGGCGTCTCGCGCTCGACGCGCTCGATGCGCCCCCGCAGCTCACGCGTCGACCACAGCGGGTTGAGCAGCTCGAGATAGTCGTCCGGCAGCAGCGGCGACGTGAACGAGCGCACCAGGCTCAGCGCTCGGCGGCGCGTCGGCGAGACCTGCGGAACCGCGCCGCGTTCAGCCATTGTCGGGTCGGTGGTTGTTGACGAAGGTCATGACGTGAGATCATGCTACCTCAAATGAGGGAACATACGTAGAGGTACCCTGATCTGGGTTTGGTGTTACCCTGAAATCGCAAATGGCACGCACGAGCTCCAGCCCCGCCGCCAAGGCCGAGCGAAACGGCGCGGCCGCAGGCGACACGACCCACGCCGCCGGCGCCGCCCACAGCCGCGCGGCCGGCAACGGCGCGGCGGATGACTCCGCCTACAAGCTCACCGTCGAGCAGCTCGCCGCGGAGGTCGGGATGTCCGTGCGCAACATCCGCAACCACCACACGCGCGGGCTGTTGCCGCCGCCCGAGGTCAGAGCGCGCATCGGCTACTACAGCGCCGAGCACGTCGCGCGACTGCGGCTGATCCTCGACCTGCAGGCCGACGGCTTCAACCTCGCCGCCATCGAGCGGCTGCTCAGCGGCTCGCACGGGCTCGCCGAACGCCTGCTCGGGCTGCGTCGCGCGGTCACCACGCCATTCGAGGCCGAGTCGCCCGAGATCATCACCGCCGAGGAGCTCGCCGCGCGCTTCGGCGACGTCGACCCCAAGGACGTCGAACGCGTGCGACGGCTCAAGCTGCTCATCCCGCTCGGCGACGCGCGCTTCGAAGTCCCCAGCCCCGCCCTGCTCGCCGCCGCCGAGCAGGTCGTCGGCCTCGGCATCCCGCTGCACGCCGCGCTCGTGCTAGTCGAGAAGGTCAGCCGCGACTGCGAGTCCATCTCCCGCGCCTTCACCAAGCTGTTCCTGCGCGAGCTGTGGGAGCCCTTCGACCACGCCGGCCAGCCCGACGAGGGCTGGGACGAGCTGATCGAAGGCGTCAGCTCGCTGCGGCCGCTCGCCTCCGAGGCGCTGCTCGCGCTGTTCAAGCAACGCATGACGACGCAGCTCGAGGACGCCTTCGGCAAGGTGCTCGAGCACCAGGCCAAGCGCAAGTAGACGCGCGCCCACATCGCGCCACCAGGGCAGACTGTTGTGATCGATCGATCACATAGAGCGCCGTGGAGTCAATATGTTACCGATCGATAGCACCAGGGCCCATGATCTGGTATAGTTACCGATCGATCACATGGATAGAGTGATGACAGCCGCCGAGCTCGGAGCCGCGATACGCCACCGCCGCCGCGAGCTGAACCTCGCCCAGGAGGACGTCGCGAATGTAATCGGCGTCAACCGGCGCGTCATCGGCGAGCTCGAGGGCGGCAAGGGAACCGTGCAGCTGAGGATCGCGCTCGAAGCCGCACGTGCGGTCGGCCTCGACGTTTACCTCCAATCACGAGGTGGATGAGAGTGAGCGAGCTCGCTGTCTACCTCGCGGGGGAGCATGCCGGCACCCTCATAAGGAAGGGCAATGGGAACCTGCAGTTCCGCTACGACCCCGTCTACACGGGCCCCGTCGTCTCGCAAGCGTTGCCATTTCAGCAGAACGCGCACCCGCATCGAGTCTGTGTCGCGGTGTTCGGCGGGCTGCTGCTCGAAGGCGAGCCGAGACAGGTCCTGGCGAGAAATCTCGGGGTATCGGCCGGTAACGACTTCGCCCTACTCGAGGATGTCGGCGGCGACTGCGCCGGTGCGATCACGCTCCTGCAGCCGAATGTGGAGCTGCCGTCGAAGCCGGAAGTGAAGCCAATCCACCCTGAGGAGCTGGATCGACTGTTGCGCGAGCTACCACAGCGGCCATTGGCCGCTGACCCACACGAGGGGATCCGCCTCTCGCTCGCCGGCGCACAGCCCAAGCTGCCGGTGGTCCTCGATGAGGGAGAGATCGGCTTGCCGCTCAACACGGCAGCTGCGAGCACTCACATCATCAAGCCGGAGCCCACCCGCTTCACGGGCCTGGTCGACAACGAGGCGTTCTGCATGGAGCTCGCCCGAGCGGTCGGGCTGCCATCCGCCACCGTCAGCAAGCACGTCACCATATCCGGGGCGCCGTACCTGCTCGTGGAGCGCCACGACCGTGACGTGACCGCCGACCCGATTCGCCGGCTCCACCAGGAGGACGTGTGTCAGGCGCTGGGCTGCCCGTCGAATGCCAAGTACCAGGCCGAGGGCGGTCCGACCGTCGCGGAGACCGTCGCGCTGCTGAGGTCCTGCTCCACCATTCCCGCACGCGATCTGCCGACGCTTTGGCGAGCGCTCGTGTTCAACTGGCTGATCGGCAACTGCGACGCGCACGGCAAGAATTTCTCGCTGCTCTACGACGGGCCCTCGCCGACCCTCGCGCCGCTGTACGACCTCGTATCCACGACGTGCTATCCCGAGTTGACGACCAGGCTCGCGATGAGCATCGACGGAGCACGCGACATCGCAGACATCGACGCGGACGCGTGGACGTCACTCGCCCGGCAGACGGGATACAGCATTCGTTTCATACGCAGCGCCACAAGCTCGACGATCGAACGGACTGCGTTCGAGGCGGAGCAGCTCGCCTCCAGCGCGCCTCACGACAATGACAGCGTCAACCGAATTCTCGCCGGAATACAGAGCCGCCGAATATGAGGCTTACGGCACAAGCACAATCTTGCGGTGCGAGCCCGCCTGCAGACGACGCCACGCCTCGCCGACCTCGTCGAGCGAAAGCGGATCCACATCCACCGTGATCTCACCCGCGAGCACCGCCTCGCTCATGCGCGCATATGCCTCGCGCTTGACCTCGGGCGGCGCCGCGAAGTTCGTGTGGCCCATCAGCACCAGCATCTTGCCGCGAATCGCCGCCGAGGGGATCGTCGCCTCGGCGCCCGCGCCCGCGCCGATCTGCACGATGCGCGCGCCGAAGCTCGCCGCGCCGAGCGCCGCCACCAGCGGCTCGCCCCACAGCGGATCGAGCACCACGTCGATGCGCCCCTCTCCCGCCTGCGAAAGCGCCGCCGACAGATCCTCGCGCTCGCCCAGGCGCACGCTCGCATCCGCGCCAAGCGCCAAGCAGCGCTCGAGCCCCTCCTCGGAGCGCGCCGCCGCCACCACGCGCGCCGCTCCCAGCAGCTTCGCTGCCTGCACCGCGATCTGCCCGAGCACGCCGCTCGCGGCCAACACCAGCACGTGCTCACCAGGTTGCAGCTGCGCGCGCCAGGTCAGCGCCAGCCACGCCGCCAGGCCCGAGATCCCGAGCGCCACCGCCACGCCGTCCGGCACGCCATCCGGCACCGCATACGTGTGCGCCGGGTCCACCAGCGAGCGCTCCGCCATCGAACCGAACGGCGCGACCGGCCCGTCGAAGTACACGCGCGCGCGGTCCACCAGCCCGACGCCCTCGCGACCGGCCACCGACGGCAGCGGCGGCTTGCCCGCGTAGAAGCGCCCCGCGCAGATCGCCACGTCCACGGGGTTCAAGCCGGCCGCCAGTACCTCCACGAGCGCCTGCCCCGAACCCGCGGACGGCTCCTCGAAGTCGCCCGCGCTAGGAACGCCGTAGTCGTGCAGTACCGCAGCTCTCATCGTCGGCTCATCCTATGACGCCGCGTCAGGCGGCCCTGAACCGCAGCGCTAGCGCGGGCTTCTGCTAGCGCGGGCTTCCGCTAGCGCCGAACGGGCGACGCACACGCGCCTCCGCCAGCGCCACGCGCGCCGCGGCGTGGCCGGGCACGCCGTGCACAGCACCGCCCGGGAACGTCGCCGCGCTGCCCAGGTACAGGCCGCGCACGGGCGTGCGGTACGGGCACGGCGAGCGCACCGGACGGAAGATCAGCTGGGCGAGCGAATAGCTGCCGCCGCCGACGTCGCCGCCGATCAAGTTCGCGTTGCGCGCCTGCAGGTCCGCCGGGCCCAGCACGTGGCGCGCCAGGATCAGCTTGCGAAAGCCCGGCGCGAAGCGCTCCACCTGTGCCTCCATGCGCTCGACGTGACGCTCCTGCTCGGAGGCCCAGTCAAGCGACTGCGGGCCATGTGTATACGCCCACGCCGTGTGCTTGCCCGCCGGCGCACGCGAGGGATCCGCGAGCGACTGCTGGCCCACGAGCATGAACGGGCGCTCCGGCAGCCCGTCCGCGAAGCGCGTGCTCTCGAGCATCTCCGGCGCGGAGCCCCCCACGTGCACCGTGCCCGCTTCGCACGCCCGGCGCGCGATCCACGGGATCGGGCCGCTCAGCGCCCAGTCGAGCTTCAGCGTCGCCGGACCCGGCCGGTAGCGAGACAGCGCAGCCGCGTAGCGCGCGCGCAGCGCATCGCCCACGATTCTCACGAGCGCACCCGGCATCACATCCGCGATCACGATCGGCGCGCTAACGGGCTCGCCCTTGTCGAGCTCGACACCAGCGACGCGGCCGCGCCGCAGCACGATCCGCGTCACCGTCGCGCCCGTGCGCACCTCGCCGCCCAGCTCGCGCAGGTAGGAGATCAGCGCCTCGCTCAGGCGCCCGGCGCCACCCTCCGGGCTCGGCCAGCCGGCGCCGTGCCCCAGCAGCATCAGATACGCCGCCGCGATCGCGCTGCCCGGCGCCGTCAACGGCGCATCCGAGTGCATCGCGGAGCCGTACAGCCACGCGCGCGAGTCGTCGTCCTCGAACAGCCGCTCGCCCAGCGCCTGTGCCGGCGTCGCCAGTAGCCGCGCAAAGCCGAGCAGCGCGCGTGGCCCGAGCGCGGCCGCCAGGCGCGCCGGGCCGACGACGGGCGGGAAGCCCGACAGCATCGTCTCGCGCAGCGCGTCGAAATCGCGTATGAACGGCGCCGCGAACTCCCGCCAGCGCTCGCCGTCGCCGCCGCGCATCAACTCGAGGCTCTCCACCGTGCTGTCGATGTCGCGGTACAGCGCGACCGCCCTGCCGTTCTCCACGACGTGCGCGAGGCACGCACGTGGATGCACCCAACGCAGGCCGTGGCGCTCCAGCGGCATGCGTGCGAACACCGGCGAGGCCGCCGCCGCCGGATACACCGACGAGAAGGTGTCATGGCGAAAGCCGGGCAGCGTGAGCTCCTCTGTCGCAACCGCGCCACCCGCCCGCTCCGATGCCTCCAGCACCAGCACACGCCACCCCGAGCGCGCCATCTCGATCGCCGCCGCCAAGCCGTTCGGGCCGGAGCCCACCACCAAGGCGTCGTAGCTCATCAGCACCAAGGATATGGATGCGCGATAATCCTGCGCTTGCGGATCTGCTTCTGCGGCGTGCGGGGCTCAACCCCGGCGCCGGGCAAAGACTTCGTGCGCTACGGCGGGCATACCTCGTGCGTCGCGCTCACAGCCGATGGCGGCGTCGCGCCCACGCTCGTGCTCGACGCCGGCGCCGGCCTGCGCAAGGTCACCCGCATGCTCGCCGGCGCGCCCTTCACCGGCACGATCCTGCTCAGCCACCTGCACTGGGACCACACGCTCGGGCTGCCGTTCTTCGCCGCCGCCGACCGCACCGACTCGCAGCCGACGGTGCTGCTCCCCGAGCAGGACAGCGGCGCCGACGCCGTCAGCCTGCTCACCGGGGTCATGCAGCCGCCGTACTTCCCCGTCACCCCCACCGAGCTGAGAGGGCAGTGGAGTTTCGCCACGCTCGCCCCCGGCGAGCACCAGATCGAGGGCTTCACCGTGCTCGCGCGCGAGATCCCGCATAAGGGCGGGCGCACGTTCGGCTACCGCATCAGCGACGCCCACTCCGCGTTCACGTACATGCCCGACCACTGCCCAACCGCGCTCGGGCCCGGCGAGCACGGCTTCGGCGAGTACCACCCCGCCGCCCTCGCGCTCGCCCACGACGCCGACCTGCTCGTGCACGACGCGCAGCTGTTCCCCGAGGAGCTCGCCGCCGAGGCCGATTTCGGGCACGCCGTCGCCGACTACTCCGTCGAGCTCGCCCGGCTCGCCGGCACGCAAACCGTCGCGCTCTTTCACCACCGCTACACGCGCACCGACGACGAGCTCGACGGGCTCGCCCGGCGGCTCGCCGGCGACTCGCCCAACGTGATCGTCGCCGCGGAGGACACCGAGCACCAGCTGTAGCCCGAGCGCCCGTCGGGTGCCGGCTGCTCGCCGGCAGCGCGTGGAGAAAGTAAAATATCTTTATTATGCCAATAGAGACACTATACTGTCGCTGTGGCTCAGAGGATACGCACCTATTCGCCGCTCACGGTAGAAGCAGCCCGCCTGCTCGGCGCCCGCGTTCGACTCGCCCGGCGCGAGCGACAGTGGACGCTTCGGGAGCTCGCTGAACGAGTCGGCGTGACGCAGGTGACCCTCCGCAAGGTCGAGCGCGGAGATCTGACAGTCGCCCTCGGCGTCGCCTTCGAGGCGGCAAGCGTCCTCGGCGTGCCTCTGTTCCACGAGGACAGCGCTCGGCGCTCACTCGAGCGCGCTCGTATCGACGATCGACTTGCCGTGCTGCCACAGCTCGTGCGCAAGCCCGCGAAGGTGGACGATGACTTCTGAGCCGCAACGCGCATTCGTGTGGGTTTGGCTGCCCGGAGCCGTCGATCCCGTGGTCGCCGGCCGGCTGGACGCCTCCGGTCAACTCGTCACGTTCACCTACGGGCGCAGCTATCTCGCACGCGAGGACAGAATCGCGCTCTATCTCCCAGAGTTGCCGCTTGGCCGCGGCGCGATCTCGCCGCTGGTCGGCGACATCGCAGGCTGCATCGCCGATGCTGCACCCGACGCCTGGGGGCGCCGTGTGATCCTCAATCGCGCGGTCGGTCGAGATGCCCTCGACACAACAGATCTGAGCGTGTTGACCTACCTGCTGGAATCGGGCTCGAACCGAATCGGCGCCTTGGACTTCCAGGCATCGGCGTCGGAGTACGTCGCGAGGACGTCGACAAACGCAACCCTCAAAGAGCTCGCCGAGTCCGCCGAGCGAGTCGCGCAGGGTATTCCGCTTTCGCCCGCGCTCGACCAAGCGTTGCTCCATGGGACCTCCGTGGGCGGCGCACGGCCGAAGGCGCTGTTGAACGACGGCGCACGCCAGTTGATCGCGAAGTTCAGCTCTGCGACCGACACCTATCCGGTCGTCAAAGGTGAGTTCGTCGCGATGGAGCTTGCGCGCCTGGCGGGTCTGGATGTCGCAGCAGTGCAGCTCACGCAAGCTCTCAACAAGGACGTGCTGCTGATCGACCGATTCGACCGCCCAGGCACCGGCGAGCGCCGGGGGATGGTCTCTGCGCTCACGATCCTCGGGCTCGACGAAGTGGCCGCCAGGTACGCAAGCTACGCCGACCTCGCGCGGCAGATCCGCACCCGCTTCAGCGACCCGGTCGCGACGCTACACGAGCTGTTCTCACGCATAACCTTCAACGTCCTCACAGGCAACAACGACGACCACGCCCGCAACCACGCTGCGTTCTGGGACGGAATCGAGCTGACGCTCACCCCCGCCTACGACATCTGCCCGCAGCCGCGGGCCGGAGGCGAGACAGCACAGGTCATGGCAATCGGTCAGGACGGCTACCGGATGAGCCAGGTCGCCGGATGCGTCGCCCGTGCATCCACCTACCTACTGTCGGAGCTTGACGCACGTGAGATCGTCGACAGCCAGATCGGCGTGATCGAGACCCACTGGTCCGAGGTTTGCGATCTCGCCGCGCTGACCGAGGTCGATCGCGAGATGCTCTGGCGAAGGCAGTTCCTCAACCCGTACGCCACCGAGGGGTACCCGTAGTCCCGCTCGCGTGCAAGGATCGTCGCATGCTGCAACGCGCGAGCTTTCTCAGCGATGACTTCGAGTACGACGCCGGCGACCCCGACGGCTACCGCTCCGGCGTGATCCATATCACCAAGGCGATCGGCGCCCAGGCGCTCGCCGTCAAGGCCTTCGAGATACCGGCCGGCCAGAGCCTGTGCCCGTATCACTACGAGTACGAGGAGGAGTGGCTCGTCGTACTCGACGGAGCGGTGATCGTGCGCACCCCGCACGGCGAGGACACGCTCGAGCGCGGCGACATCGTTCAGTTCGCACCCGGACCCACGGGCGCCCACAAGGTCGGCAACCGCGGCGACTCGAGCGCTCACATCATCATGTTCTCGGGCGCCCGCGAGCCCTCGGTCGCCGTCTACCCCGACAGCGACAAGATCGGTGTCTGGCCCGGCAACCCCGACGACCACGTGATTCTGCGCCGCAGGGACGGGGCGGTGGACTACTTCGACGGGGAGGGCTGAGCCGCCCCGACCCCTTCGCGAATCGCCCGCAGCTCGGGCGCCTGGGGGTTGGCGCCGCCCGCGCAGAATCCCGATTCCGGCAGATTTGCCCCGTCGGCGGTGAGATGGCCGTTCTCGGCCTGCCACAGCGGCGAGCGCGGGCCCGCCACTTCGTAATACTTTTCCCTCGCCAGCTCGAAGCTGTCCTCGTTGCGCTTGCCCGCCTGCACCTCGCTCGGCGTCGCCACCCCGAAGTGCCCCTTCCAGCAGGCCCACGGCGTCTTGGCGAGGTCGATCAGCGGCGTCGTGTGCGCGCGGAACGCGAACCTGCCCGCGCCGCAAACCAGCCAGTCGCTGACGAGGCCTTTCAGCCCGTTCGCGTAGCGCCGCCGCGGGCCGCACGAGGCCGGATACGTCGGATGCCCGCCGTAGGCGGCCTGCACGATCGGATGGCCTTCGTCGAATGTCAGCCGCGGGCTGTTCCACGCGAAGTATTCGCCCTCGTTGCTGTGATGCGCCATGTACAGCCACCGCGGCTGCCCCGTCCTCGGGTCGAGGAGCACCGTCACGTGCTCCCAGTCGCCCTGGTGCAGATCCGTGTTCGCCACGTCCGCCGCGATCGGCGCCTGTTCCATCAGATCGCTCGTGATCGTCGGGTAGTAGTTGTACGGGTAGAAGAACCAGTACTGCAGGCCCACCAACCCCGTGCCGATCGCGTGGTTGCGCGCCGGCCAATTCGCCGGGTTCACGTAGCCCGCATAGAAGAAGTACACCTGCGCGCTCGCCCACGGATCGAGCCGCCCCGGATCGACGAGCCGTTCGTGCAGCGACGGCAGCGGCAGATTGCGACCCTGCTGCCCGCGCAGGAACGCTTCCAGCTGTCCTGCCGGATCCTGGGAGAGCGCCGGCGTCGCCGGGAACTGCAGGAAGTCAGCAGCATTGCTCGCCGGCTCGTCCAGGTCGTTCAGCGTCGGGTGCGCGACCGCGCAGCCCCTGACGCCCGCGCGGTGCAGGCAGGTCGGCTGGCCGTCGCCGCCGACGTCTTCCAGCAACGCGCCCACCGACACCGGCCAGAACGGATCCGTCACGGAAACCAGCACCGTCGGCTGGAAGCGCTTGGCCAGCGCCGCCAGCTCCGGGGTCGTGCGCTCGATCGGCTGCTCACCGTAGATCGCCGTGCCGTTCGCCGGCGCCGGCCCGGCGAAGACGCCGGCGCCGAGTTGCGGCGCTTCATAGCCGGTACTGGGACGCGGCGGGCGGATGCCGGCGCACGGCGCGAGCGTCGCCTTCAGTTCCGGCCTGATCCACGCGCTCGTCTGCGTGTCGACGCCCAGCGCCCGCAGCGCGAGCGTCGGCAGCGACGGCCGGTAGCCGGTGTCGAGTGTGAAATCCGCGTTGCCGGTGCTCATCGAGGCGATCGTCGCGCTCGGGATCAGCCGCACACCGTCGTCCTCCGACGTCGCGTCAGCCAGCGGCATGCACGACGCCAGGTACACGCCGGCCTGCGTGCGCGCGAGGTAGCCGCCGACGGCCGCCCCGCTCGCGGTCTGCACGCGCGCCTGCGGGAAGCTCACGGGCGGCATCGCCGAGTACGACAGCGCCACGAGCGCGTAGATCGTCAGGAGGATCCACGGCAACGGTGAGCGCAGGAACTCGAACGTGGAGCTCGGCAGCGGCCGTTTGCCGTAGGAGCGCCCGAACGTGCCGATGCCCATCCACGTGAGCACCAACAGGCCAACCGGCGCCGAGCACAGCATCGCCACCGCGACCACCGCGAGCCACAGCAGCCCGTGTACCACGCGCCCGCCCCGCAACGGGCTCACCTCGCGCAACACCAACGCCGCCAGCAGCGAGAACAGCGCCCACGGCGCGAGCAGCGCCCACCAGTGACCCGGCTGCCACTGGTCTATCAGCGTCTTTGCGAAGCGCCCGCCAACGAGGCCCAGAGCTGCCGAGAGCACACCGACGTTGAAGCCCGCGATCACCCGCACGAGGCGTTCCTGCGGCGTCGTCCGCCGAGACGCGCGCAGCGCGCGACGCGAGCCCGCGCCGGGTCGCCGAGAGGTGCGACTGTTACTGCCAGCACCAAGGTACCTCTCGCGCGCGCTGATGCGATCGGTTCTGACGATCTCACCCCAAGCGTCCGCGTGCCTGTCCCAGCGCCCCAGGTGAACCGCGTACGCAAGCGCGCACATGGCACCGAACACCACCACCATCGCCAGCACCGCGCGCACGCCCGCCGCGAAGATCACCTTGTCGTCGATCAGCGGCAGCGACGCGTCGACCGGCAGACGCGCCGCCGCCAGCCGCACCCACGTGACGAGCCAGCCGATCGCGTACACGTAGCCGAGCAGCGCAAGCGACAGCGCGCCCACCTGCAGCACATCGGAGATCGCCGGCCGCCGCTCGTCCATCGACGCCCCTACTTGTTTACCTGGTGTGTAACCGGCCGCATTTCGCTTGCACCAAAGCGATCAGTTCGATAAGTTGGAAACCTACCAGACAGCTACGACAACCAGGGGGTAGCAGTGCCCGAGCCACGCAAGATCCAGCGCTACGGATGGCGGCCTGACCTTCCCGACCATCGCGACCGGATCTACAACCTCGAGCGCAAGGTCTACCGCTCCGAGGAGTTGCAGCCCGCGTTCTCGCTGCGCGAGCATATGCCCCCCGTATACGACCAAGGCCAGCTCGGCTCATGCACGGGCAACGGCACCGCCGCGGTCCTCGAGAGCGCCGAGATCAAACAGGGCATGGCGTCAGAGACACCGTCGCGGCTGTTCATCTATTACGGCGAGCGGGCGATCGAGGGCACCGTCAGCGAAGACTCCGGCGCGCAGATACGGGACGGCATCAAGGTCGTCGCAGCCGACGGCGCACCGCCCGAGGAACCCTACTGGCCCTACGACATCGCAAAGTTCAAGGACAAACCGTCACCGGAAGCGTATGCAGAGGCCAAGAAATACGAGGCCATCGAATACCTGAAAATCCTTCCGGGCACCGCCGGCTCACCCGTTCGCTCGCCGATCCAAGACGGCCTGCCGGTCGTCTTTGGGTTCACCGTCCCCGCGATCTTCGAGAGCGAAAAATGGAGCCCGGCGACCCAATACCTGCCACTGCCGGCCGCCGCCGAAAAAAACATCGGCGGCCACTGCGTGGTGATCGTCGGCTGGGACTTCTCGCTGCAGAAGTTCCCCGTCAACGTGTTCGAGATCCGCAACTCATGGGGAGCAGCATGGGGCGATCAGGGCTACTTCTGGATGGACGCGCGCTACATCTACGAACCGACCCGCGGCCTCAGCTCTGACTTCTGGGTGATCGACAAGGTCGCCTGATGCGGCGCTTCGGCATCGAGCCGGCGTCCGCGATCGAGCAGGCGCAGAAGGACCAGAGGACCGGCGCGGCTGAACCATTTCAGCCGCTGCCGGCCCCCACCGGCGCCGCGCCGTACCACCTCGAGCTGTCGTCGGTCACGACCAAGCTCGCGGCGGCACAGCGCACGTTCCACGTGATCGGCGATCACGGCGGCGTCAAGGACCCCAATCCACAGGCCGAGGTCGCCAAGGCGATGATCGCCGACCTGGGAAAGCAGGCCGTCCCCGCGGAGTTCTGCTACTCGGTCGGCGACGTCGTCTACTTCAACGGCGCCAAAGCCGAATACCCGCCGCAGTTCTACGAGGCATATGCCCGCTACAACCTGCCGATCCTCGCGATTCCCGGCAATCACGACGGCGATCCCGAAGAAGACGGCGAACCGAGCCTCGAGGCGTTCGTGCGCTACTTCTGCGACCCGACCCCGCAGCTGCTGGCTGAGGTCGCCGAGTACAACCGCGACACCCTGGACCAGCCCAACGTGTTCTGGACGCTCGAGGACGAGCTCGTCACGATCGTCGGCGTCTACTCGAACGTGCCCAGCGGCGGCGTCATCCACCCCGACCAGCAGGAATGGCTCGTCAGCGAGCTGAAGGCGGCGCCGGCCGGACGTGCACTGATCCTCGCCCTGCACCATCCGCCGTATTCCTCCGACGCCTTTCACGGCGGCTCAGAACAGATGGGCGCGGCGCTCGACCAGGCATTCAGCGCATCCGCGCGCTACCCCGACCTCGTGCTCACGGGGCACGTGCACAACTACCAGCGCTTCACTCGCACGATCGGCGGCCGCGAGCTGCCCTACATCGTCTGCGGCGCCGGCGGCTATCACAACCTGCACGCGATGGCCAGCGACGCCAAGCCCGGGCTGCGGGTCAAGCCCGACTGCGTGCTCGAGCAGTTCGACGCAACTCAATGGGGCTTCATGCGACTGCTCGTCACCGCATCGCAGATCCAGGGCGAATACATCGGCGTGGACAAGGAAGGCAACGTCACGCCGAACGTCGACACGTTCACCACGCCCGTCGGCTGAGCCCCATGCGGCCGTGAGCAGGCCGCTACCGGGGTGACTGTGGGGGCCTCACCGTCGGCGCTGCTATCACGACATGGGTCCCCATGGCCCGAGATCTGATCGCAGCGGCGAGCGACCCCAAGCACGCGAGAGCAGAGAGCGTCCAGCCACAGGCGAGCTCGCCGCGCATGGCCCGCGGGCTCGTAGCGCTGCTCGCCATCGCCAGCGGCGCGACCGTCGCCAACCTCTACTACATACAGCCGCTGCTCAGCACCGTCGCGCACGCGCTGCACGTCTCCGACGGCACGGCCGGTCTGCTCGTCACGTGCGCGCAGGTCGGATACGTCAGCGGCCTCGCGTTCATCGTCCCGCTCGGCGACATCATGGAACGCCGACGGCTGATCTCGACGATCCTGCTCGGCACCGCCGTCGCGCTCGCCGCGTGCGCCGCGGCCCCCAGCTTCGGCGTGCTCGCCGTCGCGCTCGCCGCCGCCGGCGCGCTGTCCGTGGTCGCGCAGATCGTCGTGCCGCTCGCCTCCACGCTCGCCGGCCCGGAGGAGCGCGGGCAGGTCGTCGGCACCGTCATGAGCGGCCTGCTGATCGGCATCCTCTCCGCGAGGACGCTCAGCGGCCTCATCGCGCAGGCCGGCGGCTGGCGGCTCGTGTTCGCGCTCGCCGCCGGCGCCATGCTCGCGCTGTCGCTCACGCTGTGGCGGCGGCTGCCCGCGATGGCGCAGTCCGAGCCGGCGCGCTATCGAGCCACGCTGCGCTCCGTGCTCACGCTGATCGCGCGCGAGCCGGTACTGCGTCAGCGCATGGCGCTCGGCGCGCTCGGCTTCGGCTGCTTCTCCGTGCTGTGGACGTCCATCGCCTTCCTGCTGAGCGCCGCCCCATACGACTACGACGAGGCGATCATCGGCCTGTTCGGCCTCGCCGGCGCCGCCGGCGCGCTGATCGCGCCGTTCGCCGGCACGCTCACCGACAGGGGACACGGACGCCGCGCGCTCGGCGCCTTCCTGTTGACGCTGCTCCTCAGCTGGGCGCTGCTCGCGCTGGGGCGCACCTCGCTCGTCGCGCTGATCGCCGGCATCGTCGTGCTCGACCTCGGCGTGCAGGGCGCGCACATCAGCAACCAGGCCGCCATTTACCGCCTGCACGCCCAGGCCCGCAGCCGCCTCACGACCGCCTACATGGTCTCGCTCTTTCTCGGCGGCATCGTCGGCTCGACGCTCTCCACGACGCTCTACGCCGCCGGCGGCTGGGATGCCGTGTGCTGGCTCGGCGGCGCGCTGTCAGTCACCGCGCTCGCGATCCTCACCGCCACGCGGCGGGTCGGCCAGGCCGTGCCGGCGAGCTCGCTCAGTCGCTGAGGAGATGCGCGCGCAGCTGCTCGAGCTCCGCGCCGCTCAGGCCGTGCCGCGCCAGCCAGCCGCGGGCGCCGCCGCCCTCCTCGATGACATCCAGCGCCGCCTCGATCGCATCCGCGGGCGCCGTCAGCAGCTCCGGCTGCGTCTGGCGCACGCGCCTGACCAGCTCCGGGCCGCCCTCGAGGCCGGGCGTGCTCGCGATGCGCTCGATCACCCCGGGCATGTTCGCCTGCGTGCGCACGTAGTCGGCGACGACGTCATCGCGCGCGGCGCCCAGCGCCGTCAGCAGCACCGCGACGACGAGCCCAGTTCGATCCTTGCCCGCCGTGCAGTGGACGAGCGTCGGACCCTCTGAAGCAGCGATCAACCGCGCCACCGACGCGAACTGCGGGCCCACGTGCGCGAGCGTCCTGCGGTAGAGACCCGCGAGCCCGTCGTTCAGCTCAGGTGGATCCTCGACGAGCCGCACGATGCCCGCCTCCGCCATCAGCGGTATCGGGTGCACCTCCGTGTCGGGACCGACGAGCGGATGCTCGCTGCCCGCCTCCGCGGCCGAGCGCAGGTCGATCACCGTCGCCGGTGGCCACGGCACGCCCGCCGGCGCGGGATCGCCGGCGCGCGGGGCGTCGCTGCGGTACAGCGCGCCGGCGCGCGTCAGCCCGCCCGAGGCCGTCGCGACGCCGCCCACGTCGCGGAAGTTCTGCAGGCCAGGAGTCGCCTGCGGCTCGAGCAGCGCGCCGTCGATCAGCCGCCGGCCACCGATCCGCTCGGGCAGCGCGATGCGCACCGGCGTCTCCGGGTTGCGCGTCGCCGTCTGGAAGCCCGGACGCGGCTTGACGAACATCCTCAGCACGAGCCCGTCCCCGTCGGCGCATAGCTCCGGCGCCAGCAACCGGCCCTCGGCGCTCTGGCCGCTCGCGAACGCCTGCTCGATCATCAGCACCCGCAACTCCGTGTCCTGCGGGGTCAGCTCGTGCGTCGGGTCCAGGCGCCACGAGGATGCCCTGATCCCGTCGCGCGTCGCGCGCAGCGGCTTCGCGACGCCGGATTTGGTGCACTTCCAGCTACGCCTGAGCGCGGTCTTGGAGATCGTCACCAACACCAGCCGCGGCGGGCGGCCGCGCCCGAACACGACCTCGCCGCCGTCGCGCGCGAGCAGCCGCCAGCCCGCGAGGCTCGGTGGCTCCGGGGCCGGCGCGCCGCGCTTGCGCTGCGCCGCCCGGCGCTCCTCGGCAGGCACGAGCGTGGCGAGGTAGTCGAGCAGCGCGGCGACCGCCGCGTCGTGCGGGTCCAGCGGCGGCGCAGGCTCCTCCAGCAGCTGCGGCGGGAATGCGAGCGCCGCGCCGTCGCTCACCAGCTCCGGCACGCGCGGCCCGGGGCGCGGCTCGAGCACCGACGCGCGCTCCCAGTCGCGCTCGCTCGGAAGCTTGCGCTCGCGCGACGGGATGCGACCCAGCAGGCCTGGAGCGGACTCGGACACCGATGCGAGGCTACCGAGCTTCGCGACAGCGTTCGGGAAGCTCTCGCATCAGTCGCGCCGCCTCCGCCCGATCGCGGTCGCGCACGACCGCATGCACCTTTCTGCCGGCGGTGTCGAGATGGACGCTCGACAGCTCGAGCGGACGTTGAATCGGGCCTTCCAGAAGGCGGATGCTCTGCACCTTCGCCAGCGGCACCCAGTCGGTCACCCGCCGGATGCGGCCGCTCGTCGTGACCACGTAGCGCTCGTTCGATCCCCATGACAGGTTGTGGAAGCGCAGCGGCGACTTCCAGCGAGCGCGCGACGGCGGCGCCAGCCGCTGCTGCGGCAGGCCGGGGAACACGCTCGCGAGCAGCGACGCGGCCTGCTCGCGGCTGCCGACCGGCAACAGCGCTCGACCCGCCTTCGCCTGATTGCGGTCTTGGCGGCCCTTGGACTTCTGGCTGGCCACGTCCACCTCCAGCCGGCACCAGCCCCACAGCCTCCACGCCAGCGGCTCGACCATGCGGATCGCCTGGATGCGCCCCCGCGGAATCGTCTCCGCCGAGGTTTCCACGAGCCCGGAGCGCAGCCGCAGCCCGTCGGCGGAGTCGGCCACCGTGAGGCGATAGTCGCCGTTGAAGCTGCGGAAGAGGCCGACCGCGAGCCCCCCGAGCACGACTGCCGCGCTGCCGAACGTGGCCGCTGCCGCCCCCGGTGCGAATACCGCGAGCACCGCCAGCGCCACGACCGCGAGCTCGAGCGTAAAGCCGCTGCCCGTCAGTAGCAGCGATGCGAGCAACCTCGCGGGCGCCACCGTCACGAGCGTCCGCTCGGGCGCCGGCGACGCCTCGGTCTCGGTCGTCCCGGTCGCGCCGCCCACTGCGCTCGCGCCGAGCGCCGCGCCGCTCGCGCCTCGGCTCATCTCCAGCAACCGCGCCCGCAGCGTCTCCGCCTCGGCGTTCGTCAGATACGCGAGGCGGCCCGCCTTGCCGCTGCCGCCGGCCAGGCGGATCCTCAGCTCGGCCAAGCCGAACACCCTCGCGAGGCCCGGACGAACCGTGTCGATCGCCTGGATGCGGCTCAGCGGGAAGCGCTCCGAGGTCCGCCGCAGCAAACCGCTCTCCACGCGCAGCACGCCATCCTGCACGCGCCACCTCGTCACCAGCCACGAGATGAAGCCGAGCACGAAGAAGACGACGAGGATGCCGATGTGCGTCAGGTCGGAGCTGAGACCCGCGCCGCGTCCTCCGGAGGTCGGGATCAGCAGCAGGACTACGATCCCGACCACCCCGCGCCCCGCCCGCACGAACGGCGACAGCGGATGCAGTCGCTGCCACGATCCTCCCAATCCCGCCTGCGCCTGGCGCTCGGCCGCGGTTGGTCCCGGCGGCGGCCACGGGGCGCGCGGCTCGCTCACAGCTCGCTCACAGCCCCATCGCGTGCGACTCGCCCATGGAGGTGAGCTGGTCACGCAGGCGCGCCGCCTCGGCGGCGGGCAGGCCCGGGATGCGCGCGTCGCTCGCGGCCGCCGCCGTGTGCATCTGCACCGTCGCCAGGCCGAAAGCCCGCTCGAACGGTCCAGCCGTGACCTCCACGTACTGCATCCGCCCGTACGGGATCACCGACATCCGCCGGAACATCACGCCCCGTCTGACGAGCAGGTCCTCCGCGCGCTCCGCATAGCCCCACGCTCGCACCCGCCGCCCGGCGACGACGTCCGCGCTCAGCCCCCCGACGATCACCGCGGCGACCGCCACGACCGCGGCCACGACCGCGCTCAGCAGAGCCGCTACGACGACCGCGACGATCAGCGCGGTCAGCGTGCCGGCCGCCACCTCGTAGCGTCGCAGCACCCGCAGGCGCGGCGACGGCGCGCTCCACTCGAGCTCCCGCTCGTTGAGATCCGGTTCAACCGCCACGCTCGACGACGATACCGGCGCCGCAGGCCGTTCATGTGTAATACTTAAGTCGATGCTTAAGCGTTATGAGCCGACCGGAGCGAGCATCGACCTCGTCTTCCACGCGCTCGCCGACGCCAGCAGACGGGCGATGGTCGACCGCCTCACGCACGGGCCCGCATCCGTCAGCGAGCTCGCGTGTCCGCTCGCGATTTCGCTGCCCGCGGTCGTCCAGCACCTGCACGTGCTCGAGGCCAGCGGCCTCGTAAGCTCGCAAAAGCTCGGGCGCGTGCGCACGTGCACCGTCGAGCCGAGCGCCCTGCGCGCAGCCGAGCGGTGGATCGGCGAGCGGCGCACGTTCTGGGAGCAGAGCCTCGACCAGCTCGGCGAGTACCTCGCACGCGAGGAGCCCCCACAGCAACGTGAGCAGCAGCCAGGCAATAATCAACCACGACAAGGGAGCAGGCAGTGAGCAACAGCGACCAGGCCGCCGTCGAGCGGTCCACCACCCACTCGACGTTCGTGATCGAGCGCACCTACGACGCTTCGCCGGAGCGCGTATGGAGCGCGTGGGCCGACCCGCAGAAGAAGCTCGCGTGGTTCGGCCCCATGGAGCTCAAGGGCGAGCACGAGCTCGAGTTCCGCGTCGGCGGACACGAGCGCATGAGCGTGCGCATCCCCGATGGCGCGGTCTACCTGTTCGACTCCGAGTTCCAGGACATCGTCGAGCAGCGGCGCATCGTGCACACATACGAGATGTATCGCGACGAGCAGCGCATGTCCGTATCGGTCGCAACCCTCGAGCTCCAACCCGACGGCGAGGGCACGCGGCTCACGCTCACCGAGCAGGGCGTGTTCCTCGACGCGCTCGACACACCCGCTGAGCGCGAGCACGGCACGCGCGAGATGCTAGCCACGCTCGATGCCGCGCTGCGGGACGCTTCGGGGTCGGCGTGAGCGCGCTCGAGGAGGACCGCTCGCGCTGGATCGCGCTGTACGTGCTGTGCGTCGGGATGCTGATGATCGTGCTCGACGTGACCGTCGTCAACGTCGCGCTGCCCTCGATCCAGACCGACCTGCACTTCTCCACCTCGAGCCTCGCGTGGGTCGTCAACGCCTACCTGATCTCCTTCGGCGGGCTGCTGCTGCTGGCGGGACGCTTCGGCGACCTGATCGGACGCCGACGCATCTTCCTCGCCGGCGTCGGCCTGTTCACCGTTGCCTCGCTCGCGTGCGGGCTCGCCGACAGCCAGTCGCTGCTGATCGCCGCGCGCTTCGTGCAAGGCATCGGCGGCGCGATGACCTCAGCGGTGATCCTCGGAATGATCGTGACGATGTTCCCAGAGCCGCGCGAGCAGGCCAAGGCGATCGGCGTGTACGCGTTCGTCGCCTCTGCCGGCGGCTCCGTGGGCCTGCTCGCAGGCGGCGTGATCACGCAGTCGATCGACTGGCATTGGATCTTCTTCGTCAACATCCCGATCGGCTTCGCCACGGCCGTGTTCGCCTGGCGCCTGCTCGCGCACGACCGCGGCATCGGCCTCAGCGAGGGCGCCGACGTCCCCGGCGCGGTGCTGATCACCTCCGCGCTGATGCTGGGCGTCTACACGATCGTCAAGCCCGCCGCCGAAGACGGCTGGGGCGCAGGGCGCACGCTCGCGCTCGGCGGCGTCTCGCTCGCGCTGCTGCTCGGCTTCCTCGCGCGCGAGGCGACCGCGAGCAAGCCGCTCGTGCCGCTGCGGATCTTCCGCTCGCGCAACGTCGCCTCGGCGAACCTGATCCAGGTGCTGTCCGTCGCCGGCATGTTCGGCGTGTTCTTCCTCGGCGCGCTCTATCTTCGTCGCGTGCTCGGCTATGACGCGCTGCAGATCGGGCTCGCGTTCCTGCCGGTCACGCTGACGATGGGAACGCTGTCGATCCGCTTCTCCGAGCAGCTCGTCACGCGCTTCGGAGCGCGCCAACTGCTCGTGCCGGGTCTCGTGCTGATCGGGCTCGCGCTAGTCCTGCTCGCCCAGGCGCCCGTGCACGGAAGCTATCTCGGGCACGTGATGCCCTCGATGCTGCTGCTCGGGATCGGCGCCGGCGTGTGCTTCCCGGCGCTGATGAACGTCGCGATGTCCGGCGTCGACCCCCACGACGCCGGCCTCGCCTCCGGGCTCGTCAACACGACCGCGCAGGTCGGCGGCGCGCTCGGGCTCGCGGTGCTCGCGACGCTCTCCACGTCGCGCAGCTCACACCTGATCGCACAGGGTCACGCCACCAGCGCCGCGCTCACGAGCGGCTATCACCTCGCGTTCTGGATCGCCGCCGCGCTCGTCGGGGCGGCGATTGGCGTCGTGCCGTTGGTGGTGCGGGACGGGGCGCCGGAGCTCGCCACGCCGGGAAGCTCGATCGCCGGGGCCCACGACTGAGCATCAGGCGTTCGGGTTACGAGCTGGTTTCCGGTGACAGCACGGGCAGGCCGGCGGCTGTCGCCCGCTCAGCAAGCTCCCCGTCGTAGGTGACGATCTCATCGGCGCCGACCCTGAGTGCGACGGCGAGATGGATGGCGTCGTTGGATCGCAGCGGCGCGTGCGTGCCGGCCGCGAGCAGATCCCCGCGTGTGAGGTCGATCAGGCTCACGGAACCAAGCATGGTGCCCACCGCCTCGAGGTCGACGTCTTCGGAGTGGCGCCCGGCGGCGCAGTGCATCTCGGTGTGCAGCAACCAGGAGGAGACCAGCCGCCGATCGTCCCGCCCTGCCAGCTCCGCGGTCAGCGCCTCGGATTGCGGCTCGTCGAGGACGAGCTTCATCGCGGCTGAGGTATCCAGATAGCTGATCGTCACCAGCGGCCACGGACGTCGGCCACTATCGCCTGGCTGTCAGCCGTGCCCTTGCGTCGAACGATCAACCGCAAGCTGGACGGGGAGGTTCGCGCCACCCTCACCTGACCTCGGGAGACGAGGTCCGCGAGCGGATCGGTGCCCGGCGGCACGATCAACGCCGCGACCTGGCCGTTATTGGTGACCTGGATGGTTTCCCCATCGGCGACATGACGCAGGATGTCACCGCTTTGATTGCGCATCTCACGATGAGTGACGGTCCTCATGTCGCACAGCGTAGCACGGCCTCACGCGCCCACCCGCGACCCCCGCAGGAAGTGCGCGATCGCGTCCGCGACCAGCTCCTCGATCTGCTCCTCCTGCACGATGCCGCTCGTCACGAGCGCGGCGATGCCCTGGATCGTGGCGAACATGACGAGGCCGACCCGCTCCGCCTCGCCGCGCTCGATCGCGCCCTCCGCCTGGCCCTGCTCGATCAGCTCGAGCAGCACCGCGAAGGCCCGCTCGGCGGCCTCGTGGAGTTCCGGCGACGGCTCACCGTGCTTGCTCGCGAACATCAGCGCAAGCAGCGCCGCGTCGCGCGTCGCGAAGCGCACGTAGGCAGCGGCCGCCGCCCGCAGGCGCGGCTGGAAGCCGTCGCCCGCGCGCTCCACCGCCCCGCGCAGCTCCGCACTCAGGCGCGCGAACCCGTCGTGCGCGAGCGCGTCCAGCAGCGCCTGGCGGTCAGGGAAGTGCCGGCGCGGCGCGCCGTGACTGACGCCAACCTCGCGCGCCAGCTCCCGCAGCGACAGCGAGTGCACGCCGCGCTCGCGCACGATCCGCTCGGCCTGCTCTAGCAGCGCCGCGCGCAGGTTGCCGTGGTGGTATGGGCGCGAAGTAGTCGTTGACATCATTGTTGTCATAGTCTACATTGGTGCCCATGACCACTTCAAGCACCTCCTTCATTCCTGACATGACCGGCCGCACCGCGATCGTCACCGGCGCCAACAGCGGCATCGGCCGCGCCGCAGCGAGCGCGCTCGCCGGCGCCGGCGCGCGCGTCGTGCTCGCCGTACGCAACACCGACAAGGGCAAAGCCGCCGCCGCCGGCATGCCCGGCGAGACCGAGGTCCGCCAGCTGGATCTCGCGAGCCTCGAGTCCGTGCGCGAGTTCGCCGCCGCGTGGGACGGCCAGCTGGACCTCTTGGTCAACAACGCCGGCGTCATGGCGCCGCCGCTCAGCCGCACCGCCGAGGGCTTCGAGCTGCAGCTCGGCACCAACCACCTCGGCCACTTCGCGCTCACCAACCTGCTGCTCGAGCACGTCAGCGGCCGCGTCGTGACCGTCGCCTCCGGCGCTCACCGCATGGGCAGCATCGACTTCGACGATCTCAACTGGGAACGCAAGCGCTACAGCGCCTGGCGCGCCTACGGACAGTCAAAGCTCGCCAACCTGCTGTTCACCTCAGAGCTCCAGCGGCGCCTCACCGACGCCGGCTCGCCCGTGATCGCGACCGCCGCGCACCCCGGCTACGCGGCGACCAACCTGCAGTTCCACAGCGGGCACCGCGCGCTCGACCTGCTGAGCGTCGTCGGCAACCGGCTGATCGCACAGGACGAGCAGGCCGGCGCGCTGCCGACGCTGTACGCCGCCGTCGCCGACGTGCCCGCGAACAGCTTCGCCGGACCCGACGGCCTCATGGAAATGCGCGGCAATCCCAAGCTCGGAGGACGCTCGAAGGCCGCACGGGACACCGATGCGGCGCGCCGCCTGTGGGACGCCTCGGAGGAGCTGACCGGCATGCGCTTCGCGCTCGGCGCAGCCGCCGCGGCGTAACACACCAGCAGCGTCGCGAAGCGTGCAGTCTGGGAGAGGTGGGTCGACTGTACAAGCGCGTTCACCGATTCCTGGCCAGCAGTCCAATGCACGGAACTGCTGCGCTGTGCAGGATGCACGCTGATGAGCGCTGAGGTAATCGTCTCCTACGACGGCACCGAGAACGACGACGACGCGCTCGCGCTCGGCAAGCTGCTGGCGACGGACGCGGCGAAGCTCGCGCTCGCATACGTCCGCCACGCACCCGAGTTCGATCCCGACCGCGAGGCGCTCGCTCAACACGACGCCGAACGCCGCCTCGAACACGGCGCCGCGCGGCTCGGCGCTCCCGAGATCCCCCAGCACGTCGTCTTCGGCGCCTCGACCGGCGGCGGGCTCGAAGAGCTCGCCGGCACGGAAGGCGCCTCGCTGATCGTGTTCGGCTCCGACTACCGCACGCCGCCCGGACACGCGGAACCGCCGACCTCCGCACAGCGACTGCTGGAGGTGGGCGCGACCGCGATCGCCGTCGCCGCGGCGGGCCTGCGTGCCACCCCCGCAGCCACGATCGCGTCGATCGCGGTGTTCCCGGGCGAGGGCGATGAAGCGGCGCAGCAGACCGCCGATGCGCTCGCCGCCAAATTCGGCGCTCAGCTGGTCGCGAGCGAAGCGCCGCTCGCCGATCTGATCGTCGTCGGATCCCAGCCCGGCGCACCGGCCGGGCGGATCGCGCTCAGCGGCGCCGCGCGCACACGGCTGGATGCCTCGCGCGGCTCGGTGCTCGTCGTGCCGGCCGGCAAGCCATTGCCGTAATTCACACCGCCTGAACCGCGATAGCATCAGTCCGATGGACTGGCTCGGCGGTGCGCTCGACGATCACGACGCGCTACGCGCGCTCTACCCCGCCGCGGATGACCGCGCCTGGCGCAAGGACATCGGGCGGCTCGACGAGACGGCGCGCGCGCTGATCGCCGCCAGCCCGATGCTGCTGCTCGCGACCACCGCAGCCGACGGGCGCTGCGACGCCAGCCCGCGCGGCGGCCAGCCCGGGTTCGTCACCGTGCTCGACGACGAGCACCTCGCGATCCCCGACGCCACCGGCAACCGCCGCCTGGACTCGCTCACCAACATCATCGACAGCGGCCACGCCGGGCTGCTGTTCCTGATCCCCGGGCGCAGCACCACGCTGCGCGTCAACGGACGCGCGTGGGTGACCGCCGAGCAGCGCTGCCTCGCGCAGCTCTCCGCCGTCGGCAAGCCGCCGGTCACCGCGATCGTCGTCGCCGTCGAGGAGGTCTACGCGCACTGCCCCAAGGCGTTCGTGCGCTCGCGCCTGTGGCAGCCCGACAGCTGGCCCGACGCGCAGCAGCTGCCGTCCTCCGCCGAGGTCACGCTCGCCCACCTGCGCGAACCCGAGCTCACGCTCGCCCAGATCGAGAGCCGCGAGCGCGACAGCTTGCAGAACCGGCTCGCGTAGTCGGGCGCCGCCCGCCTCGTAGCGCCATCGCCCGCCCCGTAGCCCTCGCGCGCGCCGCGCTCGCCCGGAGGAGCGCGGCCGACTCAGTATTCAGCCGATGAAGCCCGCGCGTACGACTGGTCGATGCAATCGCGTGGCAGCCGACGCCGAGCAGCAGCCCGGCCAACCCGAGGGGCGGCCGCTCGTCGACGAGCGCGACCTCGGGCCGCTCGTGCTCGTCGCCGAGGACAGCGACATCAGCTGCGAGATCGTCAAATCGCTGCTCTTCGGGCAAGGGCTGCGGGTCGAGATCGCGCGTAACGGCGTGCGCGCGTGGCGCATGGCGGTCAACAAGGCGTACGCCGCGATCCTCATGGACTGCCAGATGCCGGGGCTCGACGGATGGGAGGCGACGCGCCGGATCCGCGCCGCCGAGGACAAGTTCCACGTGCCGATCATCGCGATGACCGGCGTGACCGTCGACGGCAGCCGCGAGCGCTGCCTGATCGCCGGCATGGACGACTACCTCGCAAAGCCGATCCGCCGCGAGCAGCTCGACGTGGCGATCGCGCGCTGGCTGGCCGGATCGCGCCTGTAGCGCGCTGCGGCTCGAACGCGGCTGCGGCTCGGACGCGGCTACGGCTCGAGCGACACGCCCGCGCGCTCCGACAGCAGCCGCCGCGCCGACACGCTCCCCGGTTCGTGCGCCCCCGGCGCCCGCGTCACGCCGCCGCGCGCCTTCGCGCGCAGCTCGCTCGCCCGCGCCTCGCGCTCGCAGTGCTCGCAGCGCACCTCCACGCGCACCTCGTGGCCGCACTGCTCGTGCGTCACGCTCACCGGGCCGCGCGCGCCCGGCCACTTCCAGCGATCGCCCCACTGCATCAGCGCCAGCAGCGCCGGGATCAGGTCGGCGCCCTTCTCCGTCAGGCGGTACTCGTGACGCTCCGGGCGCCGCTGGTACGGATGCCGCTCGAGCAGGCCCTCCGCGAGCAGCGCCTCCAGGCGATCCGACAGCACGTTCGCCGAGATCCCCAGATCCTCCTGGATCTCCCCGAAACGCCGCACCCCGTAAGCCACGTCGCGCAGGATCAGCGGCGTCCACCACTCGCCCGCCACGTCCAGCGTCCTTGCGATCGAGCACGGGTGCGCGCTGAGCGAGGTGCGCTTCATGCGAAGCAGTCTAGCTTGCATAAGAGGAGTGACTCGTGTAGGGTCACGACGAACGCGGTCACTCCTATAAAAGAAGTGACTAGCCGGACATGCCCACAATGCCGATACACAGCGGCCGGCCGGCCGCAGGGAGGTCTCACCCATGCCGATGCTCGACGCATATATCCCCACCGGCGCGCTCACCCCCGCAGCCGAGGACAAGCTGCTCGCCGACCTGACCGACGTGCTGCTCACCAACGAGGGCGCCGACCCGTCCAACCCGCGCGTGCGCTCGATCGCGTGGCTGTTCGTGCACCGGCCCGACGCCGTGTACGTCGCCGGCTCGCGCGCAAGCGCGCCGCACTACCGCTTCGTCGCCTCCGTCCCCGAGGGCCAGTACGAGCCCGAGCGCCGCCAGGCGATGGTGCACGACATCACCGAAGCCGTGCTCGACGCCGAGGACGGAGCATACGAGCGAGACCCCGGGCGCGTGTGGGTGTTCACGCCCGAGATCCCCGACGGCACGTGGGGAGGCTTCGGCCAGATCGCCACGCTCGCCGACATCGCCACGCTCGCCACCGGCGACCCCGAGCGCGGCCGCGCCTACGCCGAGGAGCGGCTCGGCGCGCGGCGCAGCGCGCCGGTCGCCACCTGAGCAACGCGTAAGCTCAGCGGCGTGGACTTCCTGCTCGCCAAGGACGACCTGCACAGCTGCCGCTTCGAGGACACCCCAGCACTCGAGCCCGGGCCAGGCAAGGCGGTGCTGCGCGTCGACGCTTTCGGCCTCACCTCCAACAACATCACCTACGCGATGTTCGGCGAGGCGATGTCCTACTGGGGCTTCTTCCCCGCCGCGGAAGGCTGGGGGCGTATGCCGGTGTGGGGCTTCGCGGAGGTCACCGCGAGCACGGTGCCCGAGCTCGAGGAGGGCACGCGCGTGTTCGGCTACCTGCCGCCGTCCACCGAGCTGCTCGTGACTCCCACACACGTGGGCGCGAGCGGCTTCACCGACGCCGCAGCACACCGCGCCGCGCTGCCCGCCGCGTACAACCGCTACTCGCGCACGGACGCCGACGCGTTCTACCACGCCGGGCACGAGGACGAGCAGATGCTGCTGCGCCCGCTGTTCCTGACCTCGTATCTGATCGACGACTTCCTCGACGACGCCGGCTTCTTCGGCGCGGAGACGATCGTGATCTCGAGCGCCTCCAGCAAGACCGCGAGCGCGCTCGCCTACCTGCTGTCGCTGCGCGAAGGCGTGCTCGTCGTCGGGCTCACCTCAGAGCGGAGCGCCGAGCTCACGCGCACGCTGTGCGTGTACGACCACGTGCTCGCGTACGACCAGCTCGAGTCGCTGCCCGCGGGCCGCGCGGTGTACGTCGACATCGCCGGCGACGCCGAGCTGCGCGCCGCCGTCCACGGCCACTACCGCGACGAGCTCGCTCACTCGGCCGTCGTCGGCGCGACCCACCACGACCGCATGGGCGCCGTCCCCGACGCGCTCCCCGGCCCGCGCCCGACGTTCTTCTTCGCGCCCGACCGCGTCGTCAAGCGCGCCGCCGACTGGGGCGCCGATGCTCTGCAGCAGCGCATGGCCGACGCCTGGCATCCGTACGTCGCGTGGACGGGCAGCTGGCTGCACGTGATCCACGGCCACGGGCCCGACGCGCTTCAGAGCGCCTATCTCGACCTGCTCGACGGGCGCATCGACCCCGCCAGCGCGCACGTGCTCTCGCTTTAGATCTTCAGCACCAGCTTGCCCGTGTTCTCGCCGGCGAACAGCCGCAGCAGCGTCTGCGGGAAGTTCTCGAGACCCTCCGCGATGTCCTCGCGCGAGACGAGCTTTCCGGCGGCGAGCCAGCCCGCCATCTCCTGCACGGCCTCGCCGTAGCGCGCGAGGTAGTCGCCCATCGTGAAGCCGGTCATGCTCGCGTTGTTGACGAGCAGCGACATGTAGTTGGACGGGCCGCGCATCGGCGTCGTGTTGTTGTACTGGCTGATCGCCCCGCAGATGACGACGCGCGCTTTGCCCGCGAGGTGCGCAAGCGCGACATCGAGGATCTCGCCGCCGACGTTGTCGAAATAGATATCGATGCCGCGTTCGCAGTGCTCCGACAGCGCCGCGTCGAGGTTCCCGGCCTTGTAGTCGATCGTGGCGTCGAAGCCGAGGTCCTCGAGCAGGTGCCCGCACTTCTCCGGGCCGCCCGCGATCCCCACCACTCGGCAGCCCTTGATCTTCGCGATCTGCCCGACGAGCCCGCCGACGGCGCCCGCCGCGCCGGACACGACGACCGTCTCGCCCTCCTTCGGGCGTCCGATGTCGAGCGGGCCGAAGTACGCCGTGACGCCGGGCATTCCGAGCGTACCGAGGTAAACGGGCAGCGGCGCGAGGCTCGGGTCCACCGGGAACACGCCTTTGCCGTGCGCGACCGCGTACTCCTGCACGCCCAAAAGGCCACCGACGTGCGAGCCGACCGGCACGTCGGCGTCCTTCGACGCGATCACCTCGCCGACCGCGAACGCGCGCATCACCTCGCCGATGCCCACCGGCGGTATGTAGGAGCGGCCCGCGTTCATCCAGCCGCGCATCGCCGGGTCGAGGGAGAGGAAGGCGTTCTTGACGAGCACCTCGCCGTCGCCGGGCTCCGCGACCGGCTCCTCGGTGTAGGACCAGTCGCTCGGCTGCGGCAGGCCGACCGGGCGCGCGGCCAGTCGGAACTGGTGGTTCACGGCATCCATCGCGTCACCTCTCCTCGTGCTGCGGATACGAAGTCGTGAGAGTATTGCGCCGCCACATCCACAGTCACGGACCCAAGGAGCCACACATGCCCGAGATCGAGTTCCCCACGAGCGCCGGCAGCGCCCCCGGCTACCTGGCCGAGCCCGCCGCCGGGCACGGCCCCGGCGTGATCGTGCTGCAGGAGTGGTGGGGCCTCGACGAGCACATCCGCTCGATCTGCGACCGCCTCGCCGCCGACGGCTTCTACGCGCTCGCGCCCGACCTGTACCGCGGCGAGACGACCACGCAGCCCAGCGAGGCCGAACAGAAGATGATGGCGCTGAAGATGGGCAAGGTCGAGCAGGACATGTGCGGCGCCGCCGACTACCTCGCCTCCCAGCCCGGCTTCGAGGGCGCCGGCGTGGGCGCCGTCGGCTTCTGCCTCGGCGGCGGCCTGGCCGTGTGGGCCGCCGCCACCTGCCCCAACATCGCCGCCGCCGTCACCTACTACTACGTGATGCCGCACGGCAAGCCCGACTTCACGGGCATCGGCGGACCCGTGCTCGGCCACTTCGGCACCGCCGACGAATTCATCCCAACCGACGACGCGGAGAAGCTCGAGGCGGAGCTGAAGGATGCCGGCGTCGAGACGACGTTCCACCATTACGAGGGCGCCGGGCACGCGTTCTTCAACGACACCAACCGTCTCGGCACTTACGATCACGACCTCGCCGAGCAGTCGTGGGAGCGCACGATCGGCTTCCTGCGCGCGGCGCTCGCCTCCTGAGCACCACACGCCACAGCCGCCGGCCGCCCGCCTGCTCGCGGGGCACGCGCCGGGCACCCGCATCCGCGCGGGGCACGCGCCGGGCACCCGTGTCCTCGAGGCGCGCGCCGACGCTCGCCGCCGCGGGCGTGCTCGCGGCGATCGTCGCGCTCGCGTTCACCGCGGGACTCGCCGAGGCGCCGGCGCACGTGGCGCTCAGCGCCGACGTCACCGCCGCGCCTCAGCCCGGCACGCCATGGTCGGCGCCCGCCACCGTCAACGCCTGCCCGGCCGCAGCCGCCGCGCAGGTCGTGTTCCCGAGCGACCGCCCGAGCCACGGCACCGGCGCCGGCGCGATCGTGTGGAGCGACTCCTCGCACTGCCCCGGCGGCGAAGGCGCGCGCGTGGCCGCGCTCGGCGCGAGCGACGAACCGCTCGCGCCGGCCACGCCGCGCACTGTCGCCGGGCGGGCGATCGCGCCGCAG
>Ga0182015_10001133_pt1 | contig 36266 bp, 30 predicted proteins | sample 712P3MmetaG_FD_120478 | JGI IMG/M metagenome (GOLD analysis project Ga0182015, IMG submission 120478) | Permafrost microbial communities from Stordalen Mire, Sweden - 712P3M metaG | ecosystem: Environmental > Terrestrial > Soil > Wetlands > Permafrost | place: Sweden: Stordalen | collected...
CGCCGAAGAGGTGCAAAAATCCTTTCCTTTCGCGGCTCCGGCTGAGCCGGCCTCGAAATAAACGCTATCTCAAATACAAACTCCGTCACTCAAGAAAGCCTGGTTCCACCACGGACTGCTAAGGACCACGCGAAGCTGGAAGCGCTTATGGCGCCGGAATTCGCGCTGTACCGTTGGAACAGTGAACTTTTGGCGCCTCGGTCGCCATGGCTGGATTATCTGGACCACACCGAAATAAAGGAGTATACCGTCCGCGATATCAGCCCGAGGGCCTGCGGCGAATTTGCCATTGTGACTTTTGTTTGCACTTGGGCTGGTGTTCACGACGGTCGTCCTTTCCATTTCAATTCAATTCTTCTGGACGCATGGCGCCGCATGGATGGAAAGTGGCGGGTCGGCCGGAACAGTTGCTCGCCAACTCCTGCCTCCGCTTCCACCCCCAGCCCTTGTAGCCGCTAACTTGGTCAAACTCGGTGCTGGTTTAAACAGGTTCTTGCTGGTGATGCCTGATAAATGCGGTGTCAATAGGTCGATGCAACACCAGCTCGACGCCAACTTTCAGAAGTCATGGGAATTAATCGGGAGTGAGACGTACCATGTAGGGTATGCAAGGAATCTATCGATTAGCAGCCTTGATTGTCCTGCTGGGGGCTCTTGCGGGCACATGTGTTCACCGGACTCCCGCGCAGGGAAGTCCTCCGTCCGCGAAACAGGAACATCCGAATCAGTGGCTTGACCAGGCACAGGAATCGGCGGTCGATCAGCTCTTTTCTCGGCCTCCAGATTCTCCGGGATATGCGGTGGCCCTGATCAAAGACGGCGAGTTTGTCTTCTCCAAGGGGTATGGTCTCGCGAATCTTGACGACCATATTGCGATAACTCCCGAAACGTCCTTTCATCTCGCGTCGTCGTCCAAGCAATTCACCGCCGCCGCTGTAGCCCTGCTGATCCTCGAGCACAAAATTGCACTCTCCGATCCCGTCTCGAAATATGTGCCGGAAGTCTCGAAGTATGGCGACGGGTTGCGCATCGAACATCTGGTCTATATGACCAGCGGTCTTCACGAGTATACGGATGAGCCGCGAAAGAACGGCGCACCGTGGATGACCTTTTACTACTTCACTCGCGATGAAGCCATTGCAGCGGCGCTACAGCCGGAGCAGCTCGAATTCGCCCCGGGAACGGAGTGGGCCTACCGGAATGTCAATTACATGCTGTTGACGAAGATTGTTGAGGTCGTCAGCCACAAGCCATTTGCCGAATTTATGCAGGAGAGGATCTTTGCCCCACTCGGAATGCTGCACAGCGAGATCAACGACGACAGCACTGAAATCATTTCGCACCGGGCAACAGGCTACGCTTGGCGTTCCGATCCGCGCGTTATTAAGGAGCTGGCACAGGCAGGCATCATCATTAAACCCGGTAATGGATGGGTGCGGCTGGTCCGTGTGGCTCCGCACTTCGGTGGCAGCGGCGTCTTTACGACGCTCAATGACCTGTTGCTTTGGGACAGAAACTGGTACATAGAAACCGTAGGTGGACCGCAGTTTACCGAACTCATGGACAAACAGATGAAGTTCAAGCATGACAAGGACAACGACGCTTTTGGGCTGGTGTGGCGCTCAAGCCATGGCCATCCCATGCTCGACTATTCGGGTGGTGACACAGACACTTCCACGTATATGGCCCGTTTTCCGGAACAACACTTCACGATTATCTGTCTTTCGAACATGCCGCTGGGGAACGCGGAAGGCAAAGCAAACGCCCTGCTGGATCTTCTCCATGGCTGGGGCAAGTTGCGAGATAGGCGCGCTCTACGACTGATACCGTCACGTTAACGGAACGAGTATCTACTGGTTTTCTCTGGAACGCTTCGTTGATGTTGAAACGCAGCGTTATCTGGAATTGGCTGCTGGTCGGCAATCGTGATGAGCCGCACCACAAGAGACAATGCCAGGATTTTGGAAGCTTCTTTGCTTAAACGAGGGGGATAAATGTTAAGCGACTAGATCAAGATACTGATACGACCGGTCCAAACCCATGGGACAAATGCGACGGCGATGAAGTTATATGAAAAGGTCGCCAAGGAATCCGGGTTAGTTGTGTATCGGAAAAACCTTGTGATGCTTATCCGATAAGTTCGATCTCTTAGGGTTGTTCCAGGGTGGCCGTGCTGGTGCGCTGGGCTACGATTTTGCGCGCGTTTTGGTAGAGAGCGCGGGCTTGCGGAACGGATTCCGCGGCTTTTTCGACCTGGGGATCGGCGAGCAGCAGGACTTTGAAACCTTCTTGCTGGCCAAAGGCGGACATGAACACTTCCTGCTTGATTTTGCGCTTGATCCAATCCAGGTTCTCGGCGATGTCCGGTTCGGTGTAGCGCACGTTGTGCTGCGCGAGATAGTCGCGGAAGGATTTCATCATGGCGTCATCCACCACAAAGTCTTTCGTGATGGTGGGCTTACTGCCCAGAAAATGGCGGGTAAATCCACCGACGCCGGTTTCCGCGCCAAACAAAACATCGTCGCGCAGCAACTCGGTTTCAAACTTGGTGAGTTTGGGAGCGGCCACAAGGATGTCGGGCGTGATTCCGCCGCCGCCGGTCACCTGGCGTCCGCTGTCGGTCAGCTTAATTTCCGTGGGGTGCTCGGGCACTTTGCGTTCGTAGTGATATTCGTACAGCGAAACCGATTTGTAATCGCGCTGAATCAATCGTCCGCTAGGGGTGTAATAACGCGCGGTGGTCAGCGCCAGTCCGGTGTTTTCGCTCAGAGGCGTGACCGTCTGCACCAGGCCTTTGCCAAACGTCGTTTCGCCAACAATTAATCCGCGGTCGTGATCCTGCACGGCGCCGGAAACAATTTCCGTGGCGGAAGCGGAATTGTTGTTGACCAGAATGACCAGGGGAACGGTGTCGCCGCGATTGCCGCGCACGGCGGTGTACGGACGATTCGGGGAGTTGCGTCCGTGATGCGAGACGATCAGTTGGCCCTTGTCGAGAAACATGTCACTGACGGCCACCGCTTCATTCAGCAGGCCGCCGGGATTGCCGCGCATATCGAGAATCAAGCCATCGAGCGACGGGGCATCCAGTTCCTGCATGGCATCGGAGATTTCGCGATCCGTGGTTTCGTTAAACGGTCCGGGAAAGCGGATGTAGCCGATGCCCGGCTTCAGCATGAACGCCAGATCCACGGAGCGGCGCGGAATTTCGTCGCGAACCACGGTAAACACGAGTTGGTCGGGGAAACCTTCGCGGGCGATGGTAATTTTTACGACGGTGCCCTTCGGACCCTTCAGCAAATCGGCGACTTCGCTGGTGCTCAGCCCATCCGTGGACTTCTCGTCCACCTTCATGATTACGTCGCCGGGACGAATGCCGGCGTTGAACGCAGGTGCGCCAACGTACGGCGCCATCACCATGGTGCGATTTTCGTGCGGCGCAACGGTCATGCCCACGCCGTAGTAGCGGCCGCGCTGATCTTCGCGCAGCAATGCGAATTGTTTGGCGTCAAAAAAGTTGGAGTGCGGATCGAGTACGCGCAGCATGCCGGGAATCGCGCCCTGGTACACGGTCTTGTCGACATCTACGGGCTCGGCGTAATTGGCCTGCACCACATCGAGCGTTTTGGTAAAATCGCGGACGGACGTTTGATAATCGTCGGCGGACGAGGATGTGGCCCGCACATTGGGGCCGTAGATGCCCCCGAGTACGGCGGATAACAGCAGAACGACAATCACCAGCACTAGCCCGCGGCGTTCCGGTTTCATGCGCACCTCGCGCGAGAATTCATCTAAACATTATAGCACGCCGCAATCGCTCGTTTGACAGCGCTCGCCACCCTTTCTATGATGCCAAGGACACGGAAAACGGCTACTTCCAAGCATGCTCAGCGTTCCGCACATGATTGTGGTGTTTATCATCGTCCTGGTGGTTTTCGGGCCGAATAAGCTGCCGGAGCTTGCCCGGGGCTTGGGTAAGCTGATGGCGGAGTTTCGCAAAGCGTCGGCGGATTTTAAGGGCGCGTTCGAACAGGAAATGCGCGACCTGGAACGCCAAACCATGTTAGCCGAGCGCAAAAAAGCCGCGGAGGCTGCTGCCGCCTCAGCGGCTGCCGCCCCGGAACAGCCGGCCACCCTAGCTACCGTCGCAGGCACGGATACACAACCCGACCAATCCGGCGACACGCGCGCTACGGAAGCCCTGGTGGCCACGCCCGTAGCCGAGGCCGTCGCTCGCGGCAGCTCAGAAGGCACGCCATCCGCAGGCGGCGGTAGCGAAGCTGCGGGCACTGGTAACGACGACACTCTCTCCGCTAACGATGACACTGTCTCCGGTAAAGGCGACATCGTCTCCGGTAACGACGAAACCGTCTCCGACCACGAAGACACCAGCGGCAATCAACATAACGGTCCCGCCGCGTCGCCACGGGAAGACCCGACCTCCGCCGTCGCCCACGATCCCGCTCATGACACCCAACAACCCGCCTGAATCCACCACCGAAGTCGCTACTACCGCGGTCGCGACGGTGGCCGCATCCGACACGGCGCTCAGCGCTGCAACGCCCGCTCCCGTAGTTTTAGCCGATGACGAAGAGCCCGGCGGCGCGATGACGTTTTTCGAGCACCTCACCGAGTTGCGCAAGCGCCTCATCAGTTCTCTGATCGCGCTCGCCATCGGCGCGTTCATCGGCGTGTACGTCTCGAAATATTTCATCACCTGGATCACCCATCCGATGACCAAAGCGCTCTCCGAAGCGCATCTCGAACCCAAACTGATCTACACCCATCCCGCCGGCTATCTCAATCTGATCATTACGCTGGGTGTATATCTCGGAATTGTGCTGGCGTCGCCATTCGTGCTGTATCAATTTTGGCTGTTTGTCGCGCCGGCGCTCTACAAACACGAGAAGGGCGCCATCGCGGGATTTTTGTTCTCCACGGTATTTCTTTTTCTGGGCGGGATTGCCTTCGGATATTTCGTCACGTTGCCGTACATCCTGAAATTTCTGGTGAGCTTTCAGGGTCCGGTCGTGCCAATGATCAGCATCAACGAATATTTCGATTTAATTTTGATGATTCTGCTGGGACTGGGTCTGGTTTTTGAACTACCGATATTGATTTTCTTTCTATCTTTGTTTGGAATTGTTACCCCGAAATTCCTATGGAAGAATTTCCGTTACGCCATCCTGGTCATTTCCGTGGTCGCGGCGGTGATTACCCCCACGCCGGACGCAACGACCATGCTGATTTTTATGGCGCCGATGCTAGGGTTATACGTCGTGAGCATCGGAGTCTCCGCCGTAGTTGTGAGTAAGCGCGAGAAGCGCCTCGCCGCGGAACAGAGCGCTGCGTGATGCGTTCCTTCATTATCGGGACACGGAGGATGGCGATGCGCAATATTTTTTCGGCGGCCGCGGCGGCCGTGCTGCTGCTTCTCGGCGGCATGACCGGCTGCAAATCGCAAGCGGGCGCCAGCAGTTCTTCCGCGAGCGGCGCTTCGCCGAGCCCATCTCCGGCGGGCGCTTCCGTGAACGGATCGTTATCGGCCGCTGACGCCTTAAAATCCGCTCAAGCGCAGCCAGGCCCGCAGCCTGCGGACGACGCTCCTCCGGCGGAGCAGACGGGCGGTTTCGACGGTCACCGCGCTCTGCAGCAAGTCGCGAAACAGATTTCGTACGGGCCGCGTCCGGCGGGGTCGCCTGCACTGCAACAATTGCAAGCCTATTTAAAATCCGAGCTGACCGGCTACGGTTGCAAACTCGACATCGACGACTTCCAAGTGGACACCCCCATCGGGCGCAAATCGATGGAAAATATTTTGGTAAAAATTCCCGGAGAGAAGCCTGGCATCATCCTGCTCGGCACGCACTACGACACAAAAATCGCGCCGGATTTTGTTGGCGCGTACGACGCCGCGGCATCGACCGCCGTAATGCTGGAAATCGCGCGCGGCCTTTGTACACACCCGGGCCGTTATAACGTGTGGATCGCGTTCTTTGACGGCGAGGAAGCGACCAAAGATTGGAGCGATGACGACAGCGTTTACGGCAGCCGCGAAATGGCGGCACGTCTGTCTAACAGCGGCGACCTGCCGAAGGTGAAAGCATTTTTGCTGGCCGATTTGGTCGGCGGCAAAACCGCGCACTACAAGCGCGACAGTGCGTCGACACCGGCGCTGGTCGATCTGGTTTGGAAGGTTGCCGCGCGGCTTGGCTACACGGACATTTTCGTGACCGGGATCACCACCATGGGTGGCGACGACGACTTTCCCTTTATGAAGCGCAAGGTTCCATCGATCGATGTGTTTGATTTTGACATCGTGAACGACGCGCCGTATTGGCACAATCAAAACGGCACCGACACACTGGATAAAATCAGCGCGCGCATTCTCGCGATCACCGGCCACGTGTTCCTCGAAACCGTAAACGAATTGCAATCCAAGTAGCTTGAGCCGTGCGCGCTAGCTGCAGCCGGCAGAGGGCGCGTCTTGCACACTAGATTTGTAGTTGGCGCTCGGTTCAAAAACGACTGCATACTTCCTGGCCTCCGGCGCATCGCATCTCTATGAATCACTACCCGACCGACGGTGGTCAGCGTGCGGAAACGCCTCCGGCGGATGCGCACGATCACCGGGATTGGCGATTTTCACCGCCGTGCCAGCAGAACACCAAACAAATGCCGGCGTCGACCGACGTTTTTGTCATTGGCGGAGGTCCGGCCGGTTTAGCGGCGGCGATCGCCGCAAGCTCAAGAGGCTTCAGCGTGACCATCGCGGATGGCGCGCTTCCACCCATCGACAAAGCTTGTGGCGAAGGCTTGATGCCCGATGGCCTGGCCGCGCTCCGTGAGTTGGGCGTGGAAATTACCGCGCGGGATGGGTTCGCATTTCGCGGCGTGCGATTTGTCGATGAAGGCGCGGTGGCCGAGACGCGGTTTCCGGGTGTGGCGCAAGCGGAAGGCGCGCAAGCAGGCCGCGCGATGCTGGTTCGACCGGGCATCGGCGTGCGCCGGCCAGTGTTGCAGCAGCGCATGATGGAACGCGCAGCGGCGTTGGGCGCGACGTTTTTGTGGGGCACGCCAGTGAGCGGTTTGTGCCGAGCAGGAGTGGCGCTCGCCGGAGGCGCGATGGTACGCGCGCGCTGGATCATCGGCGCCGACGGCAGCGGCTCGCGCGTGCGGCGTTGGAGCGGGCTCGACGCGCACGTTCACAAAAGCAGCAGGTTCGCGTTTCGGCGCCATTATCGCGTGACGCCGTGGTCGGATTGCGCCCAGGTGTATTGGGGCGAGCACGCCCAGGCGTACGTTACGCCGGTTTCGCGGGAAGAAATTTGCGTAGTGATAGTTACCCGGGGTTCGGGGCAGAGAATGGACGCGTTGCTGGAGGAGTTTCCCGGACTGGTCGCGAGCCTGTCGCATGCCGCAGCCACCAGCGCGGAGCGCGGCGCGGTGACCTTGATGCACGGCCTCCGCTGCGTAACGCGCGGGAACGTCGCGCTGATCGGCGACGCCTCCGGCAGCGTGGATGCTATTACCGGCGAGGGTTTGTGCCTGAGCTTTCATCAGGCCGCGGCGCTGGCCAAGGCCCTTGAACGCGGCGATCTCACGCTCTATCAGCGTGCGCATCGGCGCTTGGCGCGCCGTCCCACGTTCATGGCGCGCATGATGCTGGCGCTGGATGCTCGTCCCACTTTGCGCCGCCGCGTGCTGCGCGCGTTTTCGGCGAACCCCGCAATTTTCGCGCGCATGCTCGCGGTGCACGTTGGCGCAACTTCGCCGGCACACCTCGCCATGACCGGCGCGATGCTGGGCTGGCGTTTTTTGGCAGCGGACGGCGAGCTCGCGTGAGATGAAAATCGAAAGCTTGAAAAAAGCTTTGTTGCGTTGCGCGAGCCTGATCGGGAGGGGGCTGGTGGCGGCCGGGCTCCTGGCGGCAACGGCTGCCGCACCGCCGGCAACAAGGTCCGCCGCCGAGTCCCGGCAAAGCGCACAGCGAATCTCGCAACAGACTTCTGAACAGGCAGCCACGCCTGTGCTGCCGAAGGAAGTGCAGCTGACCGTGGATCCGGTGCAGAGCGCTGTGCACTGGACGTTGGACACCACGGTGCACACCGTCCATGGCACCTTTGCGCTGAAGCGGGGCGCCGCGCAGTTCGATCCGGCCACCGGCAAAGCCAGCGGGGAAGTCGTGGCCGATGCCACCAGCGGAAAAAGCGGCAGCGATTCCCGCGACAAAAAAATGCACCAGGAAGTTTTAGAAAGCGCGAAATATTCCGACGTGATTTTCCGCCCAGACCGCGTCGAAGGCAAAGTCGCCGCGCATGGTCCATGGACCGCCAGCGTACACGGCGTTTTCGTCCTTCACGGCGCGGAACACGAGCTGACGGTACCGGCGCAAGGCGAATTCGCAGGCGTTAGTTGGAAGGCGACCGCAAAATTCACGATTCCGTTTATTCAGTGGGGTCTGAAAAATCCCAGCAATTTCTTGCTAAAAGTAAACCCCGAGGTGGACATCGAAGTCGACCTCACGGGTAGTGTGCAGCAAGCCGCCGCAAAATAGCGCGTGCGAGACTCACCGGCTGAATACGCGGTGAAAACGATGCGGTGCAGCTCAGGAGTTGACGCCTCGCTTGTCCACTAGAGTATTTGCGTACGATTTCAGGTAACCGCAAGCCGTGCACTGATCCGTCAGGACCCGGCGCGTCGCATTCTTCAAGCCGCCCCACCAGTGTTTTTGCGGACCCCCGGCGGCCCATGTCGAAACTAGAACTCTACCGCCGCTTGCATAGTCCAAAATAAATCCCGTCTCCATTGTTCCGCCGCATTGCGTACATCGCGTGCGGTCTGGTTGCATTGGCTACGGCCTCCCGAGGTAAGTCCGAGCGTGTCTGGCGGCGCTTTGAAGCGCGCCCCCCAAGGCGGTTTACGGCGCCGGAGCGGTAACACGGCTGAGCTTGTACAGCACGCTGGCATGCGACGCAAGATTCACATGCAATGCTTTCGCGCTGCCAAGGTCTTTGTGTTCCCAAACGTCGCGCAGCTTGTAATCACCACCGTCAAGTCCGAGTTCCTTCCACGGATAACGAATGTCTTCACTAGCGTCGGAGCGGTTGAACACCGCCAAATAATAACCATTCTTCGCCGAGGATTCCGCAAGCCAAACCACGGTGTCGTCCGTAACGATTACCGGATGATTGCGGGTCGAGTGTTGGTCGACCTCCAGAACTTCGCGATTTATCAGCAGGGAAGTGGTCCACTCGTTCGACGCGGTTAAATCGCCTCCGACCATCAGCGGCGACGGAAACATCGCCCACAACGTAACCATCGTCCGCTGTTCGTCGTGGGTAAGTCTGGTGCGTCGAGGCGCGCCCCATCCGGGTCCCGGCCCGAGGAAACCGAGCGGCAGCATGTCCGCATCCGGCCAGCGCCCGGGCTCGGATAGACCGGACCATTTCACCACGTTCGCAAATTGGTCGCCCAGACCCTGAGGATAAGCCACGGTGCTGTGCCACAGGTCCCAAATATCGTCGGAGATGCGCCACATTTGCGCGTACTTCCGCATTTCGTCAACTTTATCCAGAGGTGCAGCCCCCGGCGATAAACTCAGCGTTATGGGTCGCCCAGTTTTTGCAATAGCGGCACTCAGCAAGCGAATCTCATCGCCGCGATAGGGATGACTGCTGATGCAATCCACTTTGATCAAATCCACGCCCCAGTTCGCATACATCGTCGCAATCGAATCGTAGTAGGCTTGCGCACCAGGTTTGGCCGCATCAATTCCGTAGTTGTCGAAGTTCCACGGACAGTTCTCCGTGGTATCGGCGGCATCGAGTGCGTGAAAGCTGGAGCCGGCAATCGGCAGATTGGCTTCCACGGCTTTCTTGGGTATGCCGCGCAAAATGTGAATTCCAAATTTCAGTCCCAGCGAATGAAGATAGTCTCCCAGCGGTTTGAATCCCATGCCGCCGACCGAACTGGGGAATCGATTGGTAGCTGGCACGTACCGACCATAAGCGTCGATACTGTACTCCGAAGTCTTCGAGTTGCCTTCTGGCTTGGGGTTGACCACAAACCATTCCATATCCACCACAACGTATTGCCAACCGTACGGTTTCAAATGCTCCGCAAACCATTGCGCATTCGCTTTCACTTGTTCCTCGTTGATTGTCGTTCCGTAGCCGTCCCAACTATTCCAACCCATCGGTGGCGTAGCCGCGAGCAAAGGCGCGTCGGAGTCCGAAGAATTAGCCGCTTGATGCTCTGTCACCGCGGCGGAAAACGTCCTGCCAATTTTTGGCTCGGTTGCGGCGCATACGCCGAACAACGTGACCACGACCAGCCACAGAAACATCGCGGTGCCACCGCGCCATGCCGTCATCGCCATCTCCATGAAACAGGCCTGCACCAGCAGACAAGAGTAGCTGGCGGCCGAAACATCTGACGCAGTGTGGTTACCGGCGGAACAAAAGTCAAACGTGCAGCGCGGCGAAACTCCTTTATTCGGTGTTCGGAAACATTTCGGAGCCAGGTTTACCTTTCGACATGCATTTCTCGCAATTCGATGGGTATCGCGAGGGTTTCGTCGGTTGGCTGTTGACAGGCAAAGAGGAATCAAGTCCAATGGAATCTCCAGTTGCCAATCATTTGCAACTAGAGTCGCAACAAACTGAGCCACAAAAAGAACCAAACGGAGCAGGAGCCCCGATGGTCACTCGCGCAGTCGTTGCGACGGAGTCGCAACTTGGAAGGTCTAAAAGCCACTCGGCGATCACGCGCCCCTCGCTTCTGAAAGAACTGGTCGCCAGGGGCGTGCGCATGACTGATCAACGGCGACTGCTGGTTCGCATCATGCAGGATTCGCCTCGGCACCTCGATGCTGCCTCGCTGCTCGAGCTCGCCAGGAAAGAAGATCCCGGCCTCGACCGCGCCACCGTATATCGCACCATTGCGCTGCTCAAGGATCGCGGCCTAATCGACGAACTCGACTTGATGCACGTCGAGGGCGAAAAGCACTACTACGAGGCCAAGACGAATCGCGACCACAGCCACATGGCCTGCTTCAAGTGCGGCGCCATCATGGAATACACCAGTTCGTCGTTCGAGAAACTCAAGGAAGAAATGGCCAAGCAGAGTGGTTTTCAGATTCGCGTGGTGCGCCTTGAGGTGGGCGGGTTGTGCAAGCGATGCCGCAAGGCCAATTGAACACATTTTTTTGCAACGTATTTGCGACACTTTCGCAAGTGGCTGAAATAGATTTGTGTGAATAGTTTGTGTGAATAAAACCAGGAGAGAAGCGAAATGGGTGGAGTAGTGCCATATTGTGAAGGCGGTCTTTCTCGTTCGGTCTTGCGGCGCCACGGGAGTTGTTTCTGGCTTCTTTCCATTGTATTACTCGTGTTTTTTGTCAGCGCTTCGCAGGGAAGCGTCGGCGGCAGCATCTCGGGTACGGTAACGGATGCCAGTGGCGCGGTGGTTGCGAAGGCCGCTGTCACGGCCATCAACACCGAAACCGGCGTCCACCAAGCGGTAGCCAGCGACGAAAAGGGTTTCTATTCGTTGCAGAGCCTGCAAATCGGCCATTACGACCTTGAAGTTACCAGCACCGCCTTCCGGCCGTATCGGCGAACCGGCATCGTAATCAATGCCAACAGTGCGTTGACAATCGATGTTGCTCTGGAAGTCGGCGCGCGATCGGATGCCGTCACCGTCGTCGAAGATCAAATCCACGTGGAAACGACCAGCACGCAGGGAGGCGAGGTCATCACCGCGGCGCAGATGACGGCCGTGCCGCTGATCAGCCGAAGCTATACGGATCTGCTTTCGCTGCAGCCTGGCGTGGCCCCCGTCACCACCATTACATCCGATACCGTCCAGGATGTCGGCGCCAGCGCCCTGTCTCCTTCGGGCGACTTAAATCCCGGCACCATCTCGATTAACGGGCAGCGCGAATTTGCCAACAGTTTCATCGTCAACGGCAGCGATGTCGAAGAAGACGTCAACATGGGCGCCGCGATTATTCCTAACCTCGATTCCATCGCCGAATTCCGCATTCTCACGAATAATTTCGACGCCGAGTACGGAGAATTTAGCGGCGGCCAGATCAATGTGGTAACCAAGTCCGGGGCGAACGCTTTTCACGGCGACGTTTTCGAGTTTCTTCGCAACACGAATCTCGATGCGCGAAATTATTTTTCGCACACGCGCGGCGCATTCGACCAAAACCAGTTCGGCGCCACCTTCGGCGGACCCATTCGCAAGGACAAGATTTTCTTCTTCGGTGATTATCAAGGAACGCGATCGACGCAGGGCGTGGACAGCGGACAGATTCCCGTGCCCTCAAACGCGGACCGCACGGGCAATTTGAGCGACTTGGCCAGCTCTTTTGTAACCACCGACGCCAACGGCAAAACCGTCCCCAGCACGGTGAGCGGTACTTACTGGGCCGGCCTGCTTTCGCAAAAACTTGGTTACAATGTCTCCGCGGGCGAGAATTACTACACGCCCGGATGCACTAGCGCAACCTGCGTCTTTCCTAACGCGGTCATTCCCCAAAGCGCCTGGTCTGCTCCCGCGACCGATCTATTGCAATATATTCCCGCTGCCAACAATGCCAACGGCACATTTTCCACCTCCGCCTACAACCAAACTTTGCGCGACGACAAGGGTGCGTACCGCCTGGATGCCAACACGGGATGGGGACTGATGACCGCCTATTATTTTCTCGACGATTGGTCGCAGAACAATCCCTATCCCGTCGCGCAGGGCGGGGCCAATGTTCCGGGTTTCAACGCCCTCTATCTCGGCCGCTCGCAATTGCTTAGCTTGGGGAACACCAAGACTATCGGCGGGACCGCGGTGAACGAATTCCACTTCAGCTATTTGCGCGATTCCAACGACCTCGGCGAACCAGTTGGCGGAGTGGGCGTCAGTCTGGCCTCGCAAGGTTTCGTGGTGGGCGAAGGAACTTCCGGGATCGTGCCGCTGTCGCCAAAAACGGAAGGAGTGGAAAGTGTCGGCTTCAATAGCTTCACGATTGGAACCAACACCAACGAACTGCATCAAGCCGGCAACACATTCCAGTGGCTCGACAATTTTTCCAAAGTAATCGGCACGCACACCATCAAGCTGGGTGGCGAATTTCACTACGACCAAGTAAATGTCAACGCGATCGCGCAGTTCAACGGCAGCTTCCTTTTCTTCGGAAGCGAAACTGGCTCGGACTTTGCGGACTTCCTCCTCGGCGCCCCGAGCCAGTACAACCAAAGCCAGTTGCAAGCATTTTACGGACGCAATAAATATGTGGGCCTCCACGCGCAAGATAGTTGGCGACTGTCGCGCAGTTTTACGCTGAACTACGGTTTGCGCTGGGATCGCATCGAGCCCTGGTACGAAAAGTACAACCAAATTGCAACCTTCATTCCCGGTGAACAGTCCGTGGTCTTTCCAGGAGCGCCCGCCGGAATCGTTTATCCCACGGATCCGGGAGTCTCCCGCACGCTGGCGCCGCCAGGGAATCGCGATTTCGCTCCGCGGATTGGTCTGGCGTACTCGCCCACCGCTTCGGGCGATGGATGGCTCGCAAAATTCCTGGGTGGCCCCGGCAAGACCAGCATCCGCGCGAGCTACGGCGTGTTTTACACCGCGATTGAAGCCCTCACCATCGGCGTGATGAGCGCCAACGCGCCATACGGCACCACGTACACGAGTCCAGCTCCACCGCTCTTCTCTACGCCGTTTGTCACCGCCGCGAACGGCCGGGATCTGGGCCAGTATTTTCCCGTTACGCTAGCTCCGCTGAATTCCAGCGCGAGTCATCCCGATTCCGCCGTCGATTGGTCGCAGTTCGAGCCCATCACCGGCCTTCCCAACTACCTCACGACCAATCGCATTCCGTACACTGAAGAATATATGCTTTCGCTCGAACGCGGCTTGGGAAACAACACCGTTTTCAGCGTGAATTATATCGGTACAGAGGGCCATCGCCTGCTGGTGCTGGAGGAATCGAATCCTGGCGATCCCTCGCTTTGCTTGTTCCTCAGCAATCCCGCGAATCTCGCCGCCGGTCAAACCCCTTGCGGTCCTTTTGGCGAAGACACTAGCTACACGACGAACACGGGTGCGGTCTACAACGGCACGCGAGCGCCGCTTGGATCGAGTTTCGGCAGCAACGCCAACCAAACCACCATCGGAAATTCCAGTTACAACGCTTTGCAGATCACGTTGCGCCATACCAGCAAGCGTCTCAGCGTGCTGGCCGGTTACACCTTCAGCAAATCCGAGGACCAGTCTTCCAACCTGGGAGAAGCCGTCAATCCTCTCGATCCCTCGCTGAGCAAAGCGCTTTCCGCGTTCGACGTGAAAAATAATTTTGTCGTGAGTTACAGCTATCAAATTCCTTTCGAGCGTCTCTTCCGCGCCTCCAACCGTTGGACAGAAGGCTGGGAAATTTCCGGAATCACTCGTTTCAGCACCGGTCTTCCAGTGACGCTGCTCAACTACGGCGACGATTCTTTGCTAGGCTCCGAACCGAACGGCATCAATAATTTCGGCGTGGACGAGCCCGACTACACCGGCGGCTCACTGCAGCTGAATTCCAATCCTCGTAACGGCCGCTCATATTTCGATACCGCGCAATTCAGCGAAAACGTTTTGGGCACGCCGGGGACCGCGCAGCGGCGTTTCTTCTACGGACCCGGGATGGACAATTACGACATGGCGCTACTGAAAAACCTACGCTTGACCGAAGCGAAGTCTCTGCAGTTCCGCATCGAAGCCTTCAATGCGTTCAACCACGCACAATTTTTCGGTCCGCAAGCCGTCGACGGAAATATCGCTAGCGCAACCTTTGGCGACGTCATTAGCGCCGCTCCACCCCGCCTCGTACAGTTGGGCGCGAAATTCATCTTCTGAAACTTTGACGGCGAGCCACGCGCAGAGCAAACCACGCTTGTATTTCACCTGAGAGCGGAGATGTTGGATGCGTCAGCCGCGTCGGGACATAGGTCCGCAGGGCTCTGGCAGGTCAAGAGAGAGATGCGCTGACGGGGGTGGATATGGCTTGGGGGTGGGGCGGATGGAGGTGTGGGTGGCGGCGATTTTCTTGCCAAGATTGATCATGGGGGACTCGATGGTGTGGTAGAGGAGAATGGGGATGACGGCTAGTATGGCGATGAAGAGGGTGAACTGGACGGAGCGAGGGAGATGGCTGGCGCGGTCGAAGGCAAAGTAGATGGCGGCAAAGTGAGTTAAGTAGATGCCGTAAGAGTATTTGGCGAGGTAGTGGCACGAGCTGGTGACTGCGGGGAACTGGAGTTGTGCGAAGCGCGGGATGGCCAGGCCGAGCGCGGCGCAGAGGGCATAGTCCTTGTAAAAGCTATCTGGGGCCATGGTGTAGAGAGTGCAGAGCGCGGTGAGGAAGATGGGCCAACAGAAGGCTGGGAGTTTGCGATGGGTGGTTTTGAGTAACTGGTAGGCCAGGATGCCAGGGAGGAAGCATGGGGCCCAGAAGGCTAGATTCGGCAAGATGGAAAAGTGTCTGATGACGAGAGAAAGCGCCAGGACGGCCAAGTAGACGGCGAAGGCGCGATTTAGTGTGTAGGCAATGGCGAAGAGCAGCGGAAGGAAGATATACATTTGCATTTCGTAGGAGAGGGTCCAGGTGGGTCCGAGGATGGGAGCGCGGAGGGAGAAATTCTGGGTGAGGGAGAGGTTGGCGATGATGTCGCTGAAGTCGGGTTTGTAGCCACTGAAATGGTGAGGCTCGATGGTGGCTTGGGGAAGATGAAAGAGGATGACTACACCGATGGCGAACATCGCCAGGGGATAAACGCGAAAAATCCGGCGGATCAGGAAGGAGACGGCACCGGGCTCGCGCTCGAGAGATTGCATCAGGACTAGCGCGGTGTGCACGAAGAAGAGCAGGACGCCCAGGCCGCCGAGCGTGAGCAGGCGGATGTGCGCGTAGGGGCCAAGTTTAGCGAAGAACGCCAGCGCGTGGCCGACCGTGACGAGCAGGACGGCGAAGGCGCGCAGGAAGTCGAGGTTCTTGTTCATTCATGCCATGGTGTGGCGTGGCCGGTGGAAAAACAATAGTACACTTTCCTAGGAGTTAACCGGTTATTGGGGCTGACGGCGCGGCGCGCAAGAACCGCTCGACTAATCGTAATATTCCTGGCCGAGGTGGGTGATTAAATCTTCGCCCATCATCCAGCGCAGGGTGTTTTTTAGTTTCATGGACTGGATGAAGAGGTCATGCTCGGGATAGAGTCCGGGAGCGGTCATTGGCGATTTGAAATAAAAACTTAGCCATTCCTGAATGCCGCGCATGCCAGCGCGCTGCGCCAAATCGAGAAACAGAACCAAGTCGAGTACGATGGGGGCGGCGAGAATGGAATCGCGGCAGAGAAAATCCACCTTGATCTGCATGGGGTAGCCGAGCCAGCCGAAAATATCGATGTTGTCCCAGCCTTCTTTGTTGTCGCCGCGCGGCGGATAATAATTGATGCGGACTTTGTGAAACATCTTGCCGTAGAGCTGGGGATAGAGGTCGGGCTGGAGGATATATTCGAGGGCGCCCAGTTTGGATTGCTCCTTGGTTTTGAAGGAGCCGGGATCCTCGAGGACTTCGCCGTCGCGGTTGCCGAGGATGTTGGTGGAGAACCAGCCTTCGAGGCCGAGCATGCGGGCTTTGAACGCCGGGGCGAGCACGGTTTTCATTAAGGTTTGGCCGGTCTTGAAGTCTTTCCCGGCGATGGCCACGTTGTGATCGTGGGCAAGTTTCTGGATCGCCGGAATGTCCACGCTGAGATTTGGCGCGCCATTGGCGTAGGGGACGCCGCTGGTTACCGAGGCCCAGGCATAGAGCATCGAGGGGGCAATCGCGGGATGGTTGGCTTTCATCGCGGCGACGAATTTCTCCGGCGTGGAATGCACGTCGCTGGGCTTCAAAAAAGATTCGGTGGAACCGCACCAGCAGGTGACCAGGCGCGACGCGCCGGAACTCTTGCGAAACTTCTTGATGTCTTCCTTAATTTGCAGCGCCCACTCGTATTTATTCTTGCCTTTTTTGATATTGGGGCCGTCGATGAGCTTTACGAAGTTGTGATCGAAGGCGGCTTTCATGGGCTTAATCTTCGACAGAAAGCCCTTTACTTTAGCGAGATCCTGCGGATTCAGCACGCCGGCGTTGGCGGCGGATTGGTACGCGTTGTCAGTGAAAATATCCCAGCCGCCAAAAGCGATGTCCTTCAAATCTGCCAGCGGCACGAACTCGCTGATTTTCGGCGTGCGGCCATCGGTGCGCTTGCCCAGGCGAATCGTTCCGAGCTGCGTCAACGAGCCGACCGGCTGCGACTTACCTTTGCGGACGAGCTCGACGCCCGCCATGAAGGTGGTGCTCACCGCGCCCATTCCCGGGAGCAAAACTCCCAATTTCCCTTTGGCCGGCGCAATTTTTGAAGGCTTTTCCATGCAACTCCTTTTAACAATTTCGATGCGAATTTTAATGCCGCAGCAGTGTAAGACGGCAATTTGGCTGAACGAACCAGCAATGATGAGGGATGCGCGAAGGATTTGCAAATGACGGCGAACAAAACTCAGCAAAAGCCTGATGCGTAAGGCGACGCTCCCTACGAGGAAGACCACGGAAAATAAATGCTTCCGAACACAGAGAATCTGAAGGACACGGTCCGAAGATTAACGAGGTGAAGGCGACTTATCGCCAATCGGCGGCGACAGGGCGCTAAATTCGGCCGCCGAGGGATTGTCCCAGGAGCTAACGACCGGGACGCTTTCCGGCCGGTGAGATGGAGCTCACCATGGCCACCACGATCAACACGAGTAAGGCTCCGAGCAGGGTAACAATGATCACTGGGCGCTCCTGGCCTAAGGTGCAGGCAAGCGAACCGCCAAAGCGTGTGCCGTGTTTTCAATGACTTACGCGTGAGAAACTGCGGGACAGAGGCAAATCTAGGACACTTGTCGCCTTGAATTTATACCGTACGTGATTGGGTTGTGGCTTTTCGGCCACAATTCTAAGGCTGTTGTAGTGCGACTGCGTTAGGTCTTGCTCAGCCGGATGGACCCATCCCCGGTGCTAATGGTAAGTGCCTGGCCTCCGCCATTCATCTTGCCGTGAATCTGCGACTTACTGATGGTGCCATCGACCATCACCGGTATGCCCATACTGATGTGCCCATCGTGCGTACTGGCATCGATGTCGGCCTGCATATCCCCTGGCAGCGCGAAGTCTACGCTCCCGTCGCCGGTGTGGACGTTCCACGCGGAAGCCATTTTCGACCCCGGAAGCACATGTGCGTCAATGCTTCCATCGCCGGTCTTCAGCGTCAAAGCGTCAAACCGGCCCGCGATGGTAATGTGTCCGTCGCCGGAGGTCGCCTCCAGGGTGCCGTCCAGACCCCGGGCTTCGATGTGCCCGTCGCCGGTGTGCAGGCGAATCGCACCCTTGGCGCCTTCCACGATGATGGCGCCGTCGCCCGTATCCACATCCAGATTACCGGTAACGGACGCTGCTTTTACGGAGCCATCTCCGGTGTGAATCTTCAGACTGCCGTCGAGGGCCTCGGTATCCACCGCGCCATCGCCCGTTTCGACCTGCAGGTCGGCACTCTTGGGCATGTGCACCTCAATCCGCAAGTTACGCGAATTGTGGCCCCAAGAGAAACCCCAGTGTCCGCTGAGGCGCGCGGTTAGCTCAACGCGATCGCCATCCTGGTGCGAGTTTACGTGGAGGTCTTTATCCAGTTGATAGCCCTCAAAGGTGACATGAAATTCGACTTGTTTCGTGTCCGGCGTGGTGATCACTCGCACGCTGCCATCATTGGTATCGACGTGCACCTGCGCGCGTCCGGAAACAGTGTACGTCTTGACCACTTCTTCCGCGGTCGCGGATGGCGCCAACAGCGCCGCGCTCAAAAGGCCCGCGCCGATGGTAGCCATGCTCATCCGTACGATGCGGCTCGTAGTTAGGTTTATCGCCACAGGCTCCTCCAATTAGGCTTGTTGCTGCTCATTCTAGATACGAAAAGGTTCCTGGAAAAGTTCCCTGTGTCACGGGCACGGTCTGCCGGGTGCCGCACAGGGCTCAAGCTCCCCGCATGAAATCACTTACTTCAGCAAATGTTTTGGCTGTGCGGATGAACGAAAAGGTGCCCCGCTCCTTTATCTCCATCACGGCGGTCATGAAACCGCTAAGCGCGGCGCGGGACAGCGCTGAACCTACGCTGATGCGGCACGCCCCTGCGGCTTGTAGATCCGCCGCCGAAAGGCCGTTCGCGCCAGCCAGGACGTTTACGGGCTTGGGCGCTAACGCGGCACAGACGGCCCGAATCTCCTCGAGGTTGCGCAACCCGGGCGCAAAGAGAACGTCAGCGCCGGCGGCGGCAAAGGCCGCTAGCCGGCGGATGGTGTCGTCCAGGTCGTAGACGTCATGGAGAAAATTCTCCGCGCGGGCGGTCAACGTGAAAGGGAAGGGCAAAGAGCGCGCCGCTTCCACGGCTGCCGCGATGCGCTCGACCGCGTGCGCATGCTCATAGATCGGTCGCCGGTTATCACAGGTGGCGTCTTCAATGGAGCCGCCAATAAGCCCGGCGGTTGCCGCGAGACGAATCGTTTCGGCGACAGTCTCGGGAGCGTCGCCAAAACCGTTCTCCAGATCCCCTGAAACGGGTAGATCGCATGCGCCAACGACGGCGCGAATGTGGGAGAGAACCTCTTCGCGTGTTACCAGCCCCTCGCCGTCGCGCCGCCCCAGGGAAAACGCCAAGCCAGCGCTAGTTGTGGCCAGCGCCGGGAATCCCATGGCTGCGAGGATTCGAGCGGTGCCGGCGTCCCACGGATTGGGAATGATGAAGGCCTGCGGGCCGCCATGAAGCGCACGAAATTTTCGCGCCTTTTCTTCTTGGTTGATGGTCAAGCGTTCCTCCGGGCTCGAGTTTGCGTCGCGATATTAGATCCCCCCGCAAACAACGAGCGAATGGGACCCTAGCGGCTCGCTCTACGAGCGGCAGGTTTCTCGGAAGTTGACCGCTCAGCGCTTGTGGTTTCCGACGCTGCCGGTAAAGTGGCGGCGTTGGGTTTCGGGCGCAGTGCCGCCAAGAACGCATCCACGGGACAGGTGTTAATTACATCTTGTGCCGACAGCCACCCGCGTCGCGCTATGGTCACTCCGTTCCCGATGTACGACAGGGCGTGAGCTTCATGCGCGTCCGTGGAGATCACCACTTTTACGCCGCGCTCCTTGCACATGCGCAGATACACATCCTTCAAGTCCAGCCGGTCGGGATAGGAATTGCATTCCATCGCCACGCCGTGTTTTGCGCAGGCGTCCAGAACTTTGGCCATGTCGTAATCCAGTTCCTCGCGGCGCAGCAGCAAACGTCCGGTCGGATGGCCGATGATCTGCGTGTAGGGATTGGCGATGGCGGCCAGCATGCGCTCGGTCATGGCATCGCGATCCAGATTGAAATACGAGTGAATGGAACAGACCACCACATCCAGTTGTGCGAGCAGTTCGTCGGAATAATCCAGACTCCCATCTTTCAAGATGTCCACTTCCGCACCGGCGAGGACGCGAATCCCCAGTTTTTTTCCATTGGTGGCGTGCAGCGTGCGGATGTGCGCGGCCATGCGCGCCTCGCTCAAACCGTTCGCGATGGTTACTGACTTCGAGTGATCCGTGATCGCGATGTACTCGTGACCGAGCGCCTTGGCGGCCTGTGCCATCTCTTCGATAGTATTTTTTCCGTCGCTGGCGGGCGTGTGCATCTGCAGATCGCCCTTCACGTCCGCGCGGCTGATCAGCTTGGGCAAAGAGTGTTTTTCTGCCGCTTCGACTTCGCCGGTATTCTCGCGCAACTCCGGTGGGATGAAGTCTAGTTTGAGCTTGGCGTAGATTTCTTCTTCGGTGGCGCTCGCGACGCGGCGTTCACCCTTCAATGTGGCCAGGCAATATTCATTCAGGGTAAAACCCAGATCGTTCGCGCGTCCGCGCAGCTTCACGTTGTGTTCTTTCGAGCCGGTGAAATACAAAAGCGCCGCGCCAAAATTTTCCGGCTCCAGTAGCCGCACGTCTACTTGGAGTCCGCTATCGAGCGTGAAGCTGACCTTGTTCCCGCCATGCGCGAGCGTCTGCCCGATACGCGGATATTTCAAGATATGCTCGGCGATGGCATCGATTTTCTTCTGTGCGGTAAAGCCTTCGGCGAGAATCAACAACAAGTCCAGATCGCCCACGGTTTCCCGCCCGCGGCGCAGCGAACCCGCCGGCGTGATGGAATCGATGCCTTTGCCGAATTTCTCGATGTGTAAAATCAGTTCCGCAGCCGCCGCCCGAACTTTGTCCCCGCGGAACCGCCCGGTGGAGCGTTTAAACGTCTCGACCGCTTTCAGGATATTTTGCTCGGTCTTTTCACCAAAGCCGGGCACATCGCGCAATTTCCCCTCGCACGCCAGTTTCTCGACATCCGCCACCGTCGCCGCCTTAAAGTTGGCCCACAAAAACGCCACCTTCTTCGGCCCTAGCGACTGTAGGGTCATGACCTCCAGCAACGATGCTGGGAATTTCTTTAGCAATTTCTGCCGCAAACTGTAATCGCCGGTCTTTAGAATCTCCTGGATGTGTTCCGCCATGCGGTCGCCTACGCCGGGCAACTCCGTCAACTTCGCCGTATCTTTCGCGATTTCTTCGATGGATTCGTGCATCCCGGCGATCATCTCGGCCGTCTTCTCATAGCTGCGATAACGGCCGATCATGGCGCCATCGATCTGCAGCAATTCCGCTGTTTCGCGTAAAATTCGTGAGAGTGTCTTGTTATCCATGACGGCCAGTATAACCCGCCGGAAGCTATCTCGAATCTCGACGCAGCGCCGGGCACGGGCCGAGCCAATAAAAAAGGCTGGCAGAGGGCGCCCTGCCAGCCTGGGTATAAGGAATAATTGCTGACAGCCGCTCAGGCACCGGCCTTGGAAACGTTGGCGGCCTGGGGTCCTTTCGGCCCCTGAACAATCTCGAATTCCACCGCGTCTCCTTCCTGCAAAGTCCGATAGCCTTCCCCCGTAATAGCGGAATAATGCACGAATACATCCGGACCGTCATCGCGCCCGATGAAGCCGTAGCCCTTCGAGTTATTGAACCATTTAACCGTTCCTTGCACGGAAAGGGGACCTCCAGCCCAGGAGACTCAAATGTTTCTAACTGCCGCGCAAGGCCAGAAGGCCCGCGAAGCAGCCAGGACAAATTGCGCGGAGTGTACCAGAATTAAATGACTAGTCAATAGGATAAACAGGGAGCAGGGCGTGCTGTAGAGTGGCTAAGGGTCCATGTAGTGAATCGATTTAATGCTGACGCCGCGCAGGACGCGCGCTACATTAGAAATCTAAAATAGTACAAAAGACCTGCGATAGACTTCGCATCGCGAAATGTTCCGTGCCGCATCATTTGTTCCAATTCTTTGCGGGTGTACGCCTTGGCCACGATCTTCTCGTCCTCTTCCGGATGCGCCTCGCCGGCCGTCAAACCTTGCGCCAGAAGGATGTACATGCGCTCTTCGAGAAATCCCGGCGTGGGAAATACATCCAGGAAGATCGTAAATTTCTTCGCGCGATACCCAGTTTCCTCCATCAATTCGCGTGCCGCCGCTTTACGGGGCGCTTCGCCTTCGTCAATCCGCCCGGCCACCAGCTCCCACAGATATTGCTTGGCCGCATGCCGATATTGCCGGATCATCACGATGCGCCCGTCGGGTAGCACTGGCAGCACCACCACGGAGCCCGGATGCGTGATCATCTCGCGGGTAGTTCGCACGCCGCTCGGTTCGATCACCTCGTCCCGTCGAATGCCAAAAATCGCGCCCTTGTAAATTATCTTGCTGGACAGAACTTTCGCGGTGCTCAACTTTTTAGCGGGCATAGCTTCCCTTAACGTCGTCACCGGCATTTTAGACCATTCTCAAGTCGCCGCACAGCCGACCGGCTCGGTGGGTGAACATGTTAACAAAGTCGCCGAAGCATCGGCGGATAGCCAAGAAATCGTTGCTGTAGTTCGCCAGCCATTTCTAGTCGTGGAAACAGTCTAGAAATCCAATGGAAGCACCACATTGTATGAGAATCTAGATCGCGAAGGAGTTCTCGTGAAAGCTTGGCGTATCCTGACAGTTTGCGTCGCACTGGCATTTATCTCGGCGTTCGATGCTCATGCGCAGGAGCAGCGGTGGATGGAAGCGAAAGCCGCGGACTGGTATCGGCATCAAGCGTGGCCGGTGGGCAGCAATTACGTTCCCGCCTCAGCCATCAATCCATTGGAAATGTGGCAGGCCGATACGTTTCAACCCGGCGAAATTGATAAGGAATTCGACTGGGCCCAGGGCTTGGGCATGAATACCATGCGCGTGTTTCTCCACGACCTGCTCTGGGAACAGGATCCCGCCGGTTTCCAGGAGCGCATGAAGCAATTCCTGACGATTGCCGCGAAGCACAAAATTCGGCCGATCTTCGTGCTGTTTGATTCGTGCTGGGATCCGTACCCGAAGGTGGGGCCGCAACACCCTCCGATACCGGGAGTTCATAATTCTGGTTGGGTACAATCGCCTGGACGAGCCGCGCTTGAGGATGCCGGTCAGTACCCGCGATTGAAAAAATACGTACAAGGCGTGATTGGCGCGTTTGCGAACGACGACCGCGTTCTGGCGTGGGATCTTTGGAACGAGCCAGACAACACCAACGATACCGCCTACGGCAAAGTGGAGAGTAAAGACAAGCAGCGGATCGTTCTGGCGCTCTTGCCGCAAGTTTTTGCGTGGGCCCGCCAGATCCACCCGTCGCAGCCTCTAACCAGTGGGATTTGGAAGGGTGACTGGTCTTCGCCCGAAAAACTGGACGCCATGACGAAACTGCAGTTGAAAGAGTCCGATGTCATCTCTTTCCACCATTATGGCTGGCCGGAGGAGTTCGAGCAGCGGATCATCTGGCTGGAGACCTATCACCGGCCGCTGCTGTGCACGGAGTACATGGCACGCGGCGCGGGCAGCACGATTGATACGATTCTGCCAATTGCGAAGAAATATAAAGTTGCCGCCATTAACTGGGGTTTCGTAGCGGGCAAGACGCAAACTTATTTGCCGTGGGATTCCTGGGAGAAACCGTACGTCCTGTTCCAGCCGCCAATCTGGTTCCATGATATTTTCTATGCGGACGGAAGACCGTACCGGCAACGCGAAGTAGAAATTATTCGCGAATTGACCGGGGTGGTTGGTAAATAATCGCGATATGCCCATCAATACCATCATTGTGGACGACGAAAAGCCGGCTCGCGACGAGTTGACGTTTCTGCTGAAAGCGTTCCCGGAAATCAATATTATCGGGCAGGGACGCAATGGCGTGGAGGCCGTCGCGTTGATCAAGGAACACGCTCCCGATCTGGTCTTCCTCGATGTGCAAATGCCCGGTCTTGATGGTTTCGGTGTTCTGAAAAAGCTGGTCGAGCGCAAAATGAAAGTTCCGCACGTGGTCTTCGCCACGGCCTTCGATCATTACGCGGTGCAAGCTTTCGAAGTCAACGCTGTCGACTACGTATTAAAACCTTTCGACAAGGCGCGTATCTCCAAAGCCATCGCCCGCGCGCGCCGCGAAATCGAAGCGCAAAACAATCCCGCCGACCGCCTCGAACAATTGGTCAATCAACTTGGAGCAGGGAAGCCGGCCAGCACCCAACCGGTCAAGATCCTCGTAAAATCGCAGCAGCGCATGCTGCTTGTGGATGCGACCGATTTTATTTTCGCCAGTATCGAAGACGGTTTAATTTCTGTGACCGCGAAGGATTGCGAGGGCACCTCCAACTACCGCACCTTGGAAGAGCTGAACGCCGCGGTTGACTCCGACTCTTTCTGGCGCCCCCACCGCTCTTACCTGGTCAACATTCACCACATCAAAGAAGTAGTGCCCTGGTTCAAGTCCAGCTACATGCTGAAAATGAGCGATAAAAAACAGACGGAAATTCCCGTAAGCCGCGTGCAAACCAAGCGCCTGCGCGAACTATTCAAACTTTGATACGGCGACCGCCAAATCCCCGCTCGGCCTGTAGCTCCAAAGGTGATCGTGTTAGCATCGCATGTAGCTGTTTCTTGTTTGCTGGACTGCAACCAAACGATGGATTTTTCTCTCAACGACCAGCAAAAATTAATCCGCGACACCGTGCGGCAATTCGTTGAAACGGAAGTGCGCCCCACGGTAAAAGAGCGAGACCGCGTAGAACGTTTCCCCGCCGATGAAATTCGCAAAATTGCCGCGTTGGGGTGCTGCGGCATGCTGCTCCCCGAAGAATGGGGCGGCCCCGGACTGGATCACATCTCCTACGTGCTGATGCTTGAAGAAGTCGCGCGCGTGGACACCGCCATGTCCACGTCGCTGGGCGTAACGAATTCCGCGGTGCAATTGCCGCTGCTCGCCTTCGGCAGCGAAGCACAAAAGAAAAAATATCTCCCGCGCCTAGCCAGCGGTGAAATCCTCGGCTCCTTCTGCCTCACCGAGCCACAAGCCGGCTCCGATGCCGCAGGCATCCAAGCCCGCGCCACGCGCCACGGCGACATGTACAAACTTTACGGCACCAAAACCTGGGTTACCAATGGCAGTGTAGCCGGCATTTTTATCGTTTTCGCCAAAACTGATCCCGAAGCTGGCAGCAAAGGCATCACGGCGTTTCTGGTCGAACCGAATTTCTCCGGTTTCCGGGCCGGCCGTCATGAAGAAAAAATGGGCCAGCGGTGCTCCCCAAGCGTGGAAATAATTCTGGATGCTTGCGAGGTCGCCGCAGAAAATCGCCTCGGCCAAGAAGGCCAAGGCCTGAAGATCGCGCTTAGCGCCCTAGACGGCGGGCGCATCGGGATCGCTGCACAAGCCGTAGGTCTGGCCCAAGGCGCGCTGGACGAATCCTTGAAGTACGCCAAACAGCGCCGCGCCTTCGGCAAGAGCATCGCCGAATTCCAAGCCATCCAATGGATGCTCGCCGACATGCAAACCGAAATCGAAGCGGCCCGCGGTCTGCTTTATCACGCCGCATGGCTTGCCGATGCGCATCCAGGTAAAATGGGCGCAGCTTCATCGAAAGCTAAACTTTACGCCAGCGAAATGGCCAACCGCGTAGCTGCCAAATCCGTGCAAATCCACGGCAGCGTCGGCTACTCTCGCGAGACGGATGTTGAACGTATGTATCGCGACGCCCGCGTAATCACCATCTACGAAGGCACCAGCGAGATACAGCGGATGATTATCGCCCGTGAACTTTTGGGGACTGTTCGAAGGTGAAATTTGGGGTGAAGTGTGGGGCCCCAAACCCCCGTTTTGGGAATGGACCGCAGGCGTGAGTGCCTGCGGCTCGCGAACTGGACGCGATAATTGAGGGCGCGACACGTTGCAAATCGATTGCCAGGAGAAACGAGAACCCAGGTGACCAGCGAAGCAGGAACGAAGCGGAAGCGCGTCGTGAGCGGGATGCGGCCCACGGGGAGGCTGCACATCGGGCATTATTTTGGCGCACTGGCAAACTGGGTGCGATTGCAAAACGATCCCGAGTACGATTGCTTTTACTTTATAGCCGACTGGCACGCGCTGACGAGCGACTATGCCGATACCAGTGCGGTGGCGCAAAACACCATAGAAATCGCGACAGATTATCTAGCCTCGGGACTCGATCCCGACCAAAGCGTAATTTTCCAGCAGTCGCAAGTCCCAGAACACGCCGAGTTGCACCTCCTCCTATCAATGGTCACCCCGCTTAGCTGGCTGGAACGCATTCCCACCTACAAAGAAGCGCTGGAGAATATTCAGAACAAGGATCTATACACCTACGGTTTTCTGGGCTACCCCAGCCTGCAAACAGCTGACATCGTAATTTACAGCGAAGAGGACACCCCACTCTTCGTACCGGTGGGTGAGGATCAGGTTTCGCATGTGGAGTTGAGCCGCGAGATCGTGCGGCGCTTTGCAGTGTTTTATGGACTCGCCGTCGATCCCCGATTGTTTATCGACGAAAACGCCACGCGTCGGCCTGCGAGGCTTCTTGGCATACAGCCTTGGGACCGACGTGATCCCGACAAGTTTAGAGGTGAAGTCCGACGAGTTGCGGTCGAGATCGGTGTAGGCAACCTACGCGAAAAGCTTGCGGAGTTAGCAAATTTCTTTCCCTATGATCCCCCGTTGGTCGAACCGCAGGTGATGTTAACGAAGACGCCGAGAATTCCGGGGCTTGATGGGCGAAAAATGTCGAAGAGTTACGGCAACGCCATCACCCTGAGCGAATCCGACGCTGACATCCGCGCCAAAACTAAAGTAATGAAGACTGATCCCGCCCGCCAGCGCCGCACGGACCCCGGAAATCCCGACGTGTGTCCGGTCTACGACTGGCATAAACTGTTCTCGCCCGTGGAGACATTGGAATGGGCCGCCGCAGGTTGCCGTTCCGCAGGCATCGGCTGCATCGAATGCAAATCGAAAATGACGGATCATTTGATCAAGTGGATTGCTCCGGTGCGGGAAGAACGCCTGAAGTACGAGAAGCATCCGGGGCAAGTTCTCGAGATCCTGGATGCTGGCTCAAAGCGTGCGCGCGCGCAGGCGCAGCAAACCATGGAGCGCGTCCGAGAAGCGGTCTTCGGATGGAAGCGAAAACGCGACGAGATTCACGCAACCTTCACCGATGTGCATGATTCGCACGGCTAAGCACGCGTAACCGGGAGACAGAAAGAACGCAAGATGGCCACGCCCTACAAAATTAACATCCCGATGTACGAGGGCCCCCTCGACCTCCTGCTGGACCTAATCAAAAAGCAGGAGATGAGCATCCACGACATCCAAATCGCGAAAATCACCTCGCAATACCTCGACTATCTCCACCAACTGGAAAAAATGGACGTAGACGTGTCCGCTGAATTCATCTACATGGCCGCCACGCTCATCTACATCAAATCTAAAATGCTGCTCCCGCCCGATCCGTTAGCCGGCGCGGACGAAGCAGCCACCGATCCGCGCGATGAACTCGTACAGCGCCTGGTGGAACACGAGAAATTCAAAAACGCGGCCCAGCTCCTCTACCAAAAGCAGCAAATCGAAGAAAACGTCTGGTCCAGGCCCGACAGGTCCCTGTACAACGATCAAGGCACGGAAAGCGATCTGGTCGTCTCGCTGGTAGATTTAGTAAAAGTTTTTCAGCAAGTTCTGGATCGCCGCAAAGAAGTCTCGCGCATCGAGCTGCAACACGAGCAGTTCACCGTGGCCCAAATGGTCGCCCAGCTGCGTGCCCAAATCCTTGCCAGCGACACTAACACCATTAGCCTGGTCCAATTTTTCGAAGCCTGCCCCTCGCGCCACGCGATGATCGTAGCCTTCTTGGCCGTCCTGGAAATGGTCAAGCTGCAGGCCGTAGCTCTCGCTCAAGAATTACAGTTCGGCGAAATCGTAGTCCGCAAATACAAAATGTTCGACACCGTATTCGACGAAAAAGGGGAAATTCGCGCCATTGACGAAGAGTATCGCTAGGCCAAATGAGGCAAGCACACTATGACCAATGAAGAACGCAAAGCCGCCCTGGAAGCCATCATTTACGCAGCCGACGAGCCCGCCACCATCGAGCAGCTAGCGGTAGCGCTTGACGAAGAGCGTCTCGCGGTCCAATCTTCGCTCGATGAGTTAGTCGCGAGCTACGTCACGGAAGGACGCGGCATCGAGATTCGCGCCGTCGCCGGCGGCTACAAACTCTACACCAAGCCGCAGCACCACGACGTAGTCCGCCGTTTCATCAAGAGCCTGCGCCCCCCGTTGCGCCTCACGATGCCCGCACTCGAAACGCTAGCCGTAATTTCCTACAAGCAACCGGTAACCGGCCCGGAAATCGGCGAAATTCGCGGCGTAAATACCAGCGGCGTACTCAAAACGCTGCTCGACAAGCGCCTGATCACCACCGCGGGCCGCAAAGAAGTGATGGGCCGCCCGATCCTATACCGAACGTCCAAAGAATTCTTGATGCGTTTCGGCCTCAGCGATTTGCAAGAACTGCCCAGCTTGAAAGAATTCGAAGCGCTGGCCAGAGAAGCATTGGGCAGCGATGAAGGTATGGTGCACGAAGAAACGTATTCAGACGCGCAGCAAGAAAAACCGGGAAGCGAACCCGCAGACGCGACCTCCGTCGATCCACACGCCGAAAGTATCGACGATGCCGTCGATCACGACGACGATCGCGGCCCCGCCACCGTAGGCAAGGATTTAATCGAAGAAGAAAAATTAGCCACCAGCGAAGGCATGCCCGCAGGCGAAACCGACGTGTCGCCCAAAGCCGCAATCGCCGGCGAATGATTCTACCGCCCCGCACAAATTGTCATTTCGAGCGCAGCGAGGAACCTGCTTTCTGAAGCCGCATCACAAGCGTGACCCGGAGACCGAACGCCTGGCACGATCAACAAATCGTTGAGCCCAAGAAAGAACTAAATGGAAGAACGCCTACAAAAAATCATCGCCCGAGCGGGCATCGCCTCCCGCCGGCACGCCGAAGAACTAATCACCAGCGGCCAGGTAAAGCTAAACGGCCGCGTGGTCACCGAACTGGGAACCAAAGCCGACCCCGCCAAAGATCGCATCGAAGCCGCCGGCAGAGTGGTCAACGCAGAAGAGCGCCAAGTTTATCTGCTGCTGAACAAGCCCCCGGAAGTAGTCAGCGCCATGGCCGATCCCGAAGGCCGCAAAACGTTGCGCAATTGCCTGCGCGGCTTGCCGGAGCGGGTCTACCCAGTAGGAAATCTAGAATACGCGTCCAGCGGCCTGGTCTTCCTAACCAACGACGGCGACCTCGCCGCAAAAATGTTAAAAGACTGGGACCACGTAGAACAGGTCTACCACGTAAAAGTAAAAGGCATGCTGACCCTGGTAGATTTAGAACGCCTCGGAAAAGAAATCGGCGCCCACTTAAAAGTAGTCCGCCAACCGGACGCCACCCGCGGCCGCGCCGCGAATTTTTGGTACGAAGTCCACATCATTGCCGCAAAAATGGAAACTATGCGCCGCACCCTGATGAAAGCCCGCCACCCGATCGAAAAACTAAAACGCATAGGCCTGGGGCCGTTAAGCGTGGAAGGCATACCCCGCGGCCGCTATCGCCTGTTAAACAACAAAGAAGTAGAAGATTTTCGCCACATAAAGAAATCACCCAAGAAAGTGGCGCCAAAGTTGTAGTGGCGGGTCGTCAGAAACGACTTGTTTTGACATTTCCGCGTCTTTGTGAAGGCGCGACGTGCTACACCTTATCAACCAATGCCCCAAGAGCGCCTACAAAAACTAATGGCCGCAAGCGGTATAGCTTCCCGCCGCGCCAGCGAAGAAATAATCGCCGCGGGACGCGTAACGTTGAATGGAGTGATCGTAACCGAACAGGGCACAAAGGCCGATCCAGAGAAAGACGAAATAACCGTCGACGGCAGGCCCCTCCGCCAACCAGAAAAACTCCGCTACTTCCTGCTAAACAAACCCATCGGCTACGTAACCACGGTCAGCGATCCAGAAGGCCGCCCCACCGTAATGGAGCTAATGAAAAACTGTCCCGAGCGCGTCTACCCAGTAGGCCGCCTCGACTACTCAAGCGAAGGCCTCCTGCTAATGACCAACGACGGCGCCCTGGCGCAACGACTAATGAAAGCCGGCAACCACGTCCCGAAGACCTATCAAGTGAAAATCAGCGGCAAACCAGACGAGCGAACCATCGCAAAATTTCGCGCAGGCGTAACGATAGAACTCGAGGACGGCCGAAAAGTAAAAACCTCCCCAGCAACAATCCGTCTAATCAAAGACGCCGATAACCCGTGGTACGAGATCATCCTAATCGAAGGCCGCAACCGCCAGATCCGTCGCATGTTCCACTCCGTAGGCTTCAACGTAGAAAAAATCAAACGCAGCCATTTTGGTCCCCTAACCCTGGACATCCCCCCAGGCCAATTCCGCCCGCTAACCGTCCGCGAACTCGCCCACCTAAAGAGTCTCTAAACTTGTTCAACCAGACCTAGCCGGCTAGATGTCTTCGGCGAATCGGAAAACTATTACATAGTTGGTCTGTATAAGCCAAAACTACGCGCCGACTGGCGGCGAGTTAGCGGGGAAAAAGGAATAGTTGCAAATTGCGCTTACCCGGCGCCACCACCGCCAAATATCTTCCATCCGGCGAAATGGCAAAATCGCGAAACGCCAACGCGTGAAGCACGGGATTGAGCGTCGGCTCAAGCACCGGAATTGGTCTCCCCGCGATCGGGACGGTGAGTTCTGGAAGAGTGATCGCGACAATATCCCCAGATTTTTTCTCCGGCGCCCGCTTCACCAAAAGTTGCGTTTCGTCCGGCGACCAGCGCACCATTCCCAGTCCCACGCGCACGCGGATGAAATGGCTAGGCTCGGCCAGATCGCGAACCTCCAAAACTTCACTATCGATGAAATAAGCCACCTTGCGGCCGCCTGGAGAAACGCTCAACCCGCCTGCATAACCGTCAAGGGTAGAGAGTTCGCGATTCTCCTGCGCCAGCAAATCTAAATGCTGCAGCCGCGGTGGCCCCGTTTGCGCCCTGTCGCGCTCGATGGCCATCGCGGAATTGGTCTTCGGAATAGGATCGGAGTCCATAAAAGTCCGCCCTTCAAAGCAATTCCCCGCGGGACCAGTAGCCGCATTCGTAAAATGGAACGAATACAGCGCATGCGGCTGCTTTACCACTGGTGTGTTGTAGACAATCGTAAGATTGTCCGCGACAAACTCTGCATCCCCGCCCGGATTGATAAAACTGTCCGTCCCGCCAAGTTTCACCTCTTTGCCGTTGTCTTCCAGCACCAGCGTGGCCGTAGCGTCTTGGGTCTTCCCGGAATCGTCCACCACCGTCGTGGTAAAAAACTGCGCCAGAATTATCCGCCCGCTGGGCGACCACCGGAACGAATCCACTGCATAGGTAAACGGCCGCTCTCCGCGAGTAAATTTATCCCCCTGAAAAATCCGCCGCCGTTTTCCGTTCGCGTCCTGAATCCAAATGTCATCGTGTTCCAGATCGTATTTCTTGGTTTTGTAAGGCCGCCGCACCGCATAAACAATGCGCCCGTCGGGCGCAAAAGCAAACGCCGTGATCTCTTCCTCGATCGTCTGCAGTGGTTTGTCGAGGTCTTGCGCCTGCGCGGGCGCTATCGTACAGCACGCAAAAACAGCGCAAAACAACGCGCAGAATTGCCGCAAGAAACGCAACCGGCTGACCGAGCAAGGACAGATCATGTGTTGGGTTGAGCTGGCCTTTTGGAAGACGCGCCGGAGTTCGGTCCAGGTTGCGGCCCGGCGAACGGCGAGCAGCACGGTTTCTGTGTGGGAGTAAATTCCATAAATTCGACACGCGTTTCGTCGGGGTCGTAGAGATTCAACTGCCATTTTCCATCGCGCCCCATTTTAGGCTGCTCGGTGGCCTTCCAGCCTCTGGCGACCAGTTCGTCGTAGGTCGCATGAATATCCCGCACACCAAGAGAAACATGATTCATCACGCCAAGCGTACGATGGTCGGCGCTCGGCGAAATGTTGAGCATGTATTCCAGCCAGTCGGTACCATCGGGGACCTGCATCGCGGCCCAGTCGTCCACGCCATCGTCTTTCATTCCGCCATGCCAGTAGAGGTGAAATCCTAGAACATCTTTATAGAAGTGATCTTCGGCTTCGCGGTCATGAACCACAAAGCCGGCGTGAATGATCTGCGTTCGCGAGGCGAAGTCGGAAACCATTTCCGACGGATGTTTCGCCCACTGAATGAAGGAAATGCGGTGGCCTTCGGGGTCGATGACCGTCAGTGGCGTCCCTCCTGGTTTCGCCGCATCCAGTATTCCCGAGGCTGTCACCGCGATTTGGTGAAATTCCAGATAGCTTCGCAGCGCAGGAATGTCATCGGTCGCGAAGGTAATTTCTTCGATCAATTCAGCGGGAGCTGGGGTCGGTTCGGGAGCGAGTGCGATCTCTTGTAAACCATTGACAGAAAACCGCAGACTAGGATGTTTCCTGCATCCGGAACAATGGACGGGGCGCATCATGCCAAGTATCTGCGAGTAAAAATCCGCTGAAGCCTTGATATTCGAAGAGAAAAATTCGACCTTCGCAATGCCGAAAATGTGGGGCCTCTGCGGCGGATCGTTCGCGGAGGCGCCCACGGAGTACAGCAAGATCATCAACGCCAGGGCGGAGCGTTTCATGCATCCTCCTTCGGGTTGGGCGAGGCTTGCGATTTGATCTTGCGAATCTCTGTCAGGCGTTGGCGCAGCCGTTGCTCGAAGCCCTGATCGGTCGGCTGGTAGTAAGTTCGGCCGGCAAGATTCTCCGGCAGACAGGACATGTCCGTAAGTTTATCGGCGTAATCGTGCGCGTATTTGTAACCTTGGCCGTAACGAATGTTTTTCATCAAACCCGTCACCGCGTTGCGCAAATGCAGTGGCACGGGATCAGCTTCCGTTTTCGCCACATCGTCGCGGACTTCGCCAGCCGCGGTATACAGCGCGTTCGATTTCGGTGCCAACGAAAGATAAACCGTAGCCTGCGCCAACGCCAGATGACCTTCCGGCGCACCCAGAAAATCAAACGCGTCGCGTGCTGCCAGCGTGACGGCCAGTGCCCCGGGTTCGGCAAGTCCGATATCTTCGCTGGCCATGCGTACCAACCGCCGCGCCAGATACAGCGGATCCTCTCCAGACTCCAGCATGCGCGTCAGCCAGTACAGCGCGGCGTCGGGATCGGAGTTGCGCACCGATTTGTGCAGCGCGGAAATTAAATTAAAATGCTCCTCGCCAGCTTTGTCGTAGCGCAACAATTTGCGCTGCAGCACATCTTCCAGCAGCGCCTGCGTGATGACTCGTGTGCTACTCGCGGCAGCGCGCAGGTCGCTCGCACCTGCAACTTTGCCATGTTCATCGTCCGTAGCTGTCATAGGGGCGGGTTGCGCGGTGTGCGCCGCCAAATCAAGCGTGTTGTACGCGGCGCGCGCATCGCCGTTGGCGAACGACGCGATGCGGAAGAGCACGTCGTCGGACGCGGAGAGTTCCTGATCCCCGAGTCCGCGCTCGGTGTCGTTCAGCGCGCGGCGCAAAAGTTCCACGATCAGTGCGGTTGGCAGCGCGTCCAGAACATAAACCTTGGTCCGTGAAAGCAGCGGAGAGATCACCTCGAACGACGGATTCTCCGTAGTCGCACCGATAAGAGTAATGTGACCCGCTTCGACGTGTGGAAGGAAAGCATCCTGCTGCGATTTGTTGAAGCGGTGAACTTCGTCGACAAAAACAATGGTGCGATGACCGGTCCGCGATTTTCGTTCTGCTTCCGCCATCACCTGTTTGATTTCTTTGATTCCGGAAAGTACCGCACTGAACGAAATAAATTCCGCGCGTGTCAGCCGCGCGATCAGTCGCGCCAAAGTGGTTTTGCCACAGCCCGGCGGACCCCACAGCAGCATCGACGAAACGCTGTCGTTTTCGATTTGCGCGCGCAGTGGTTTGCCCCATCCAAGCAGCTTTTCCTGCCCAATAAATTCGTCCAGCGTGCGGGGCCGCATGCGTTCGGCGAGTGGCTGGTGCGCGGACGGAAGCTCCCGCTCGCCGGAACTGTCCAGCGTGCCAGCCTGTGCAATTCGTAAATCGGGGAAGAGGCTCATTGGTTTGTAGGCGCGGGCCAAGTGTCAGACCGTTGGATGTTCGCCGCGGCTGCGGAGTTTCTTTGCCGCGCGGCCTCGTAAAAAAGAACTGCGGCGGCGGCGGCGGCGTTGAGCGACTCGATGCCACTGGCCATGGGGATGCGGATGCGCGCGTCGGCGGCACGTTCCACGTCAACCGGAAGGCCGGCGCCCTCGTTGCCGACGAGCAGCGCCACTGGCGAGCACCAGTCGACTTGCCATGGCGCCAGCAACGGTGAATCGGCGTCGCCGGATTCGTGAACGCTGGACGCCAGCATGCTGATGCCGGCGACGCGAAGTTGCGCCAACAGAATTGAAAGTGTCATGCCGGGCAGCAGCGGCAGATGCAGCGCCGCCCCTGCCGAAGCGCGCAACGCTTTCGGCGAAAAGGGACTGGCGGTGCCGCTCTGTCCCGAGGCCGCGGTGGCGGCTCCTGTGGCCCCAAATGCCGCCGCAGTTCGGAGGATCGTTCCGACGTTGCCAGGATCCTGCACGCCGGCAAGAACGACGAGCAGCGGCGAGCAAGCGCTCTGCGGAGTCCGCACGAGATCGTCGAAAGAAGAAACGCGCGGCTCGACCAGCGCGGCTACGAATTGCGGATGCTCGGTATCGGCCAAACCCTCGAACAGTCGGTCGGTGGTGCGCAGAACAGGAAAGGCAATTTCCGGACGGGCGATATACTGCGCGAGGCGTTCGCGATGACGCTCGCCGCTCTCGCTGAAAAGCACCGCCTCGATGCGGCAGCCGGAGCGCAGCGCCTCTTCGGTGAGCCGCACGCCTTCGACGCCAACCGCGCCCGTTTCCGTCGGTAGTCCGCCGCGCAGCGCGATTCGGAAGGCTTTGAGCCAGCGGTTTTCGCGGCTGGTAAGTATCCCCGGTGCGCCCGCCGCATGCGACGCCTTCGCGGCGTATCCGGGGCGCGCGGCTTTGCTTGGAGAGGCCATGCCATGTGGAGGTTAACAAATTTCGGAGGTGAGACGGTAGACATTGCAGAGGAAGCGAAAATGACGAATGCCGCCGGCAAAAGCGCGCGAAGTGGTAGAAGCAGCGACATTGGAGTTTTACGTAACTTAATGAATATAAAACAGTTAGATGGGATCCGTGGCTTGGGGGTGTATGGTTTTTCGCGGGTGTGCTCATTCTACTGAGGTTACGCGAGGACGTGGTGGGTGCGTGGAGTGGAAAAGCGATTCTCGCGGGACTAAACTATGTAAGTAGCAGATACTAAAGTGGGTGTTAATAGTATGTGTAGTACTGATACGGCACATTAATGGGCTAAGGTGAAAACCGTATTTTGTTATTGTCGATACTTTCGTACTCTTCCATTAGGCTTCCACTACAGACGCGTTCGTTCCTGGCCCGTTCGTGAATTGCGGAATCGCGAAACGAACGTCTTCGCGAAGTGTGGACGCCCATCGGTGATTCGTGAGCCTGTCTCGAACAAAGAATGTGGGCAAGCCGGCAGTTACACACGCCAACGTACTTCGTACGAACTTCCGGCGGATCGAGCGGCGCGAATGGTGGTTGTGGGCCGTAGCAGGAGTCATTTCTCTA
>Ga0182015_10001134_pt1 | contig 36242 bp, 33 predicted proteins | sample 712P3MmetaG_FD_120478 | JGI IMG/M metagenome (GOLD analysis project Ga0182015, IMG submission 120478) | Permafrost microbial communities from Stordalen Mire, Sweden - 712P3M metaG | ecosystem: Environmental > Terrestrial > Soil > Wetlands > Permafrost | place: Sweden: Stordalen | collected...
CAAGCTGACGCTCAACCCGCGCAGGATGGCGGCGGTCAAGCTCCGGCTTACGCGCCGCAGGGCCCAGAACAGTTGCAGCGCCTGGTAGCGCCCATCGCGCTTTATCCTGATTCGCTCGTCGCGCAGATCCTGGCCGCGTCCACGTTCCCCGATCAAGTCGTCGAAGCCGATCGCTGGGTGCAGGCGCATCCGGATTTGAAGGGTCAGGGCTTGGGGCAAGCTGTCGACCAGCAACCCTGGGATCCGAGCGTCAAAGCCCTCACGGCGTTTCCCTCCGTGCTCGGCAATATGGACAAGAACTTGTCGTGGACATCTTCTCTGGGTGACGCTTACTACAACCAGCAACAGGGTGTGATGGATGCGGTGCAGGTCATGCGCCAGAAGGCGCAACAGGCCGGCAATCTTAAGAGCACTCCGCAGCAGGTGGTGAGCAACGACGGAGACGATATCGACATCGCGCCCGCCGACCCCGCAGTGGTGTATGTTCCCGCCTACGATCCATGGCTGGTTTACGGCTATCCCATTGTCGGCTGGCCGGGCTGGTATCCCTATCCCGGAATCTGGTTTGGCGGCCCGTATCTCTCCTTCGGAATCGGCTTTGGTGTCGGCTGGTTCGGCGGTTTCGGCTGGGGATGGGGTCACTGGGGATTCGACTGGCACAACCATTACGTGCTCTACAATCACGGACGGTACTTTTCCCAGAGCCGAACGTTTTATAACCGCAACAATTTTTATCGCGGCGGAGCTAATGGTTTGGCCGCGCGCGGCGGCGGCTACAACCGTGACGGGGCGGCCCGGCCGTTCAACGGCAATCGCGACGCGGCCCGAGGCTATGCTGCTCCGCGCGGTGAAAGTGGAGTTCGCTCCGGCGCCTTTAGCCACATCGACCACGGCGGACAGACCAGAAGCTTCTCCGCCCGCGGACAGTCCAGCTTCGGCGGCGGTTCGCGTGGCGGTGGCGGATCACGCGGCGGTGGCGGCTCGCACGGCGGTGGTGGCGGACGTCACTAATCGTCGCTGATCCAGGCCCGTGGAGGGGCGGGCGTTCTCGCCCGTCCTTCCCAAACGTAGTGATGACCTCGATCGGCTGCGGCAATGCGCAGCATCAAAAATTCTGAGTTGGAGATGAGCGATATGCGGCAAAGAAATTTGAGCGAAAATTTGAAGTATGAAGGCCTTTCCGGATCCAACCTCCTCACGTCCAATCCTCTTGCTCCCAGGCTCGCGAAATTAGCCGTTCTGGCGATGGTTGTGGCCATGTGTTTTCCGGCCATCTCCAAAGCGCAGCAGCCTGGCCAGAAAACCTTCAAGTCAGCCGAAGGCGCGGCCAACGCGCTGTTTACGGCCGCGAAGAATAACGACGAAAAAGTCATGCTCGAAATTCTGGGACCAGATGGCAAGCGGGTCGTTTCCTCCGGCGACGAAGCCGAGGATGCCGAGCACCGCGCCGATTTCGCCCAGCGCTATCAGCAAATGCATCGCCTCGTGACCGAGCCCGATGGATCGACCGTCCTTTATATAGGCGCGGAGAATTGGCCGACGCCGATTCCGCTGATGCACAAGGGCACAGCGTGGTATTTTGACACCGAAGCCGGCAAAAAAGAAATTCTCTATCGGCGCGTCGGCCGCAACGAACTATCCGCCATCAAGGTTTGCCAGGAACTGGTGATGGCACAAAAGGAATATTCGACGCAGCACAGCGGCGAGTACGCGCAGAAAATCTTCAGCGATGTAGGCCAGCATAACGGCCTCTACTGGAAATCCGCCGACGGCGAGCCGCAAAGCCCGGTTGGTCCACTGGTCGCGGACGCCGTCGCCGAGGGATACGCCAAGAGCCAGGTGGGCGCTCCGACTCCGTATCGCGGCTACTATTTCCACATTCTGACCGGTGAGGGCAAGAAAAGCTTTCTGCAGAACGGCAAAATGGCCGGCTTCGCCTTCGTAGCCTATCCCGCCGAGTACCGGTCATCGGGCGTGATGACGTTTGTGGTTGGCGAAGATGGCGTGGTCTATGAGAAAGATCTTGGCAAGAAGACCGAAGTCATCGCCAAGAACATGAAGAGCTACACCATGAGCGCGGGTTGGCACAAAGCCGAAGAGGGGCAAGAAGACGCCGCCAACCAGATGCCGAAGTAAAGAACGAGGCATGCGGGCAACGTCACTGCAGAAACCCAATTCTGCGCACCAGTTCCGCATGGCGTGGATTCGACCGCAGACCATCTATGGTGAAATCCACACGCAGAGTGATCAGCGAGATGTCGTGTTCCTGCTAGGCCGTGTTAAGCTACTCGAACGCATGGTCTTGTCGCCTAAATCAGAATAGAACTCCGCGATCGCACACGGAGAAACGCACCCTGCGCCGTGCTCCAGATTGGCCTTGCGCTGTGCCAGTGAAACCTCAATCGCCTTATGCAGAGCGCTGGGCCAGCCTCCGGAGTGAAAACCCGAACGGAGGCGTCCCAGTCAGCGCCTCCGTCTTTGGGAGAAAAGAACGGGCGGTTAATTTCCGCCGGAGCCAGCAACGCCCTTGTTGACAAGGAGCTTAAGATCGACCCTGCGGTTTTCAGCTCGTCCGTACGCGGTCTCGTTTGATGCTGCAGGATTCGCCTCACCCATCGCGCCCGGCGCAGCAATGTTCTTTGTCGGCACGTGACAATTCTGGAGCAAATAGGCGACCACGGCTTGAGCGCGCTCCTTGCTGAGTTGTTGGTTGTCTTCAAGTTTGCCTGTCGAGTCGGCGTACCCTCTGACTTCGATCACAAATCCATTGTAGGTGAGCGCCTGGTTTGCGAGGGTCTTGATGTCTTGCCCGTACTCCTCCGAAAGAGCGGAATCACCGACTTCGAAGCGTACGGTTGTTTCACCCTTCACGTACCAGGTAGCCAAATCGGAAAAACGCTGCTTAGTTGTCTGCGCAACTTCCTGGATGCCCTGTTGGTTGGCTGCGACGCTCTGCTTGGTTGCGTCAATCTCCGCTTGATGAGCCGCAATTTGTGCATCGGTCGCCTGCTTATTGGCCTGGTAGGTCTCCATGTTCTTGGCTTGTTGTTGAGCGGTGGGGTTCAAACCGGCCTGGATCACTTTAGCTAGGCTGAGATCATCTCGATCGAAGGTTATCGTTTACGCCGTCACCTGGTTTTGATCACCCGTTCCCTCGAACTTCAGCTTGAGTCCCGGTATCAGGACCTCTTGACCCACTTGCTTTTTCCGGGCGCCGAGACCTATCGGGTGTTGCACTTTCGTATCGGGCGTGACAATCACGCTTATAGATGCATCGTCGTCAGTTTCGACGGTCAGTGTGTTTCCCGAGCGTAGGGTGATCACTCCTTTGCCTTTTACTTTATCGGCGGCAAGGGCCGTTCCCAAGCTCAAGAGGCACACTGCTAAGAGACTCACCGAAATGCAAATTCTTCTGCTCGTCATAACATCCTCTCAATTCTCAGGTGCTCAGCGCGAGCTGGTAGACACTAGTTGCCCAGGAACGGATGTTATCGAGGGAGAGCGGGCGCATGGAACTGTCAGAAGTGACAGGCGGAACAACATTCCGGACGAAGCTGAAATTAGATGGATTGACAGTGTTGAGAGTTGAAATCCCTGCTAACCTCCCCCGACAGCCGCTAGCGCGCGCCCTCCCCCAGGGGGTAGGGTGTAGCGTTTTGCCCTCGTGTCGTATACACCCGTCAACGAAGCTCCGGGGCGGCGCAGAACGGACAGGGAGTTATCACTCAAGACAATCGCTCAAAACCCATTCAAGGAGTGGAATGGCGATGTTATGCCAATCATTATAGGCACACGACTCGAATTGATTTGTGTGTAGCCATCCTCGTATTCCTTTCTGCTCTACTTTTCAGCCTTAAGGTGCATAACGAGTAAAGACAAGGTCGGTCGCTTTGGCTTTCTCGTGGCAGGGGAAGCAGCTTTTCATAAACGCTGCGTCGCCAGGTTTGCCATCTGCGAAGTGACCGAATCCCCAGCCGCCGGTTGCGGCGTACTTTTTTGAGTCCTTGACCATAAACTGAATGTTCGTCGGGGCCCCAGGAACGAAGGATTGGGCTTGGCCAAAGACTTTGTTGTTTTCGTCCGACGGAACATTACGGTAATGCAACGCAGCAATGATTGTTCCGTCCGGGTATGGAAGCTTGCCATTCCGGAAGGCGTTGTACGCTACATCGTTGCCCAGGACAGCACCCAAGCTGTTGAGCTTGCCCGCTTCATGAGCCGAGGAGATCCACCTCCAGTCGCGGTACCCCTGAGGGATTTCAGTAACGAACGGGGCAGGCGCTCCATCCGCGTGTCCTGGTGCCGGGGTCATCTGAGCGACGACGCCGGCCATTGTCGCAACCGCAACCAAGAACAATGTGAAGTGTTTCATAAGGATTCCTCCATTCAATATGCTTGGGTGAACTGAAATCAGCAGTCCAAACTATTTCGCCTTAACGCTGATGTCAATGCCTTTTCGATCGCCAGTAGCCAGCGAAACTCCGCACAACAACAATGCACGAGAACCTATATTGCCGATAAGGCAGTCCCTGGAGTGGGTTTCGCAACTACCTCCGAGCGTTTCCGCGAAGTACGCTATCGACGCCTCGCACGCTCCGCGCGCCTGCTCCCCCGGCCAGTTGCGACCCGCTGTGCTACCTTCAAGGGAATCAAGATGACCGACCGTGCCTGGGGACTAACGCCCGCCGAACTCAGAAAATTTCGTCAGTTGAAGACTCCGCACGGCATCCAGCGAGCCCTCGACGCCATGCCTTACCACCTTGCCGACAGTGCTTGGTCTCCGCGTCGCGTGCTGCGCGAGAACACTTCGCACTGCTACGAAGGCGCTCTGTTCGCCGCCGCTGCCTTGCGGGTGATCGGCTATCCTCCGTTGATTCTCGATCTTGAGGCCGAGCACGATACCGACCACGTGATCGCCGTGTATCAGGTCGATGGACACTGGGGTTCGCTCGCGAAATCGAACTACACCGGATGCCGCTACCGCGAGCCGGTCTACCGCACCCTGCGCGAGCTCGCGCTCAGCTACTTTGATACCTACTTCAACCTGCGGGGCGAGCGCACGCTGCGGACTTTTTCCCGTCCCGTCCACATGCAGCGCTTCGACCGCCAGCAATGGATGACCTCGGAAGAGCCGGTGTGGTTTGTGGCGGAGTACCTGCTGACCATCTCGCACACTCCGCTGATCACGCGCGCGCAGGCCGGGCGCCTGCATCGGCTGGATGGCCGCTCGTTTCGGGCGGGATGCCTGGAGCGCGCGGAGAAATAAGCGATCCGCGATATCGCTCAATAGTTAAGGTGGTAAGGTTGAACTTCTCAAAATCATCCTGCGTACACATAATATGCGTTATTGTTTTCGCTTGATCCTTGCTCTCGCCGGGTTGACCTTTTTCGCATGGGGTCAGTCGTCTGCCGCTCCTGGCGCCGCTGCGGACACCGCTCCGTCCGCTGCTCCTGGCGTGGCTTCTGCGCCCCCGATCAAATTAGTGCCGGATGCCTCGGGGACGGTCCCGCAGGAACAGATCCGCGAACTGTTGCGGTATGCCCAGGAAAAAGAATTCGACAACGAGAAGCGGCTGCGCGATTACACCTACGTCGAGCGGGAAGAAGAACACAAGCTCGATGGCAGCGGTAAGGTGAAGAAAGTCGAGACGCGGACCTGGGAGGTGCTGCAGGTCTACGGCGAGGAGGTGGAACGGCTCATCTCCAAAGACGACAAGCCGCTGCCCGAGAACGAAGCGAAGAAGGAAGAAGAGAAAATCCAGAAGGTGATCGACAAGCGCAAGGATGAGTCGGAGAACGACCGTCGCAAGCGGAGGGAGAAAGAAGAGAAGGAGCGCGAAGAGGACCGAAAATACATTCTGGAAGTTGCGGATGCTTTCAACTTCCGGCTGGTGGGCTCAGAGGTGGTGGACGGGCGCGACACGTGGGCGATCGAGGCTGAACCCCGTCCTGGATACCAGGCGAAAGAGCGCGCGACCAAGATGCTGAGCAAGGTCAAGGGCCGGGTGTGGATCGACAAGGCCGACGGTCAGTGGGTGCGGCTCGACATCAGCGTCATCGACACGATCTCGGTGGGACTGTTCATCGCGCGCATCCACAAGGGCGCGCACGTGGTGGCGGAGCAGACCAAGGTCAACGACGAAGTGTGGCTGCCGAAGCACGTGGCGGTACAAATCGATCTCCGGTTGGCGCTGGTGAAGGACTATCACGACGACGTGGACATGACGTTCCGCGACTACAAGAAGTTCCGGTCGGAAACGAAGATCACGGTGATCGGGGAGCAGCCGTGAAGCGACCTGCGAAAAGTGCGAAGATTGAAGCGGCACCTATCTCCGCGCCTGGAGCGCGCGATACTGGTCGGTTGAGGGCTGCATTTTCAGTAGATTGCGCGCCCGTTCAAGTACTTCCGTACCGTCTCTAGTACCTTAGTTACCCCGATTCGGGTGACTGGTGCCCAACCTTGGGTATGGATACTATCTGTAGTGGTTTGCATCGCAGCGCATACAACTGATAGTCGACAGTTGCAAGTCCGATTTTTCTGGAATCCAGAAAAACCCTATAAAACCCAGCAAAACCATGAAATTCCGGCGGAGAGGCCCGCGCTTCCGTTTGAGATATGCTCGGTTCACCAAAATACACTCGGACGCGCAGGGAAACGTTATGGCCGACTCGCGAGAAGTGATGAATATTCGCCAAGCTTCGCAGTATCTAGGAGTGAGTCCGGACACGCTTTACAAGTACGTGAACGAGCAGAGAATTCCGGCGTTCAAGCTGGGCAATCGCTGGCGATTCAAGAAGTCGAAGATTGATGAGTGGATGGAAGAGAAGTCGGTTGCAGCGGATGCGCGGGGGAAGAAAAAAATCCAGGCAGCAGGAAAAGCGGCCGGGACTCCGTAAGTAAGATTTGCCGGCGAGACGCCGGGGCAGCAGAAAACGGCGCTACAAAAGGGTGATCACATGTTTGGAATGGGATCGAAAACGATCGTGGGGCTGGATGTGGGGTCGTCGAGCATCAAGGCGGTCGAACTGAGGAAGACGCGCGCCGGCATCGAAGTGGCGCACCTTGGTCTGGAACCGATCGCGCCCGACATTGTGGTCGACTCCATGATCGTCGACTCGGGAACGGTTTCAAGCGCGATTGCCAAGCTCTTCACCGATACCCAGATCAAGTCGAAGGCGGTGGCCACGGCGGTGAGCGGACACTCGGTGATCGTGAAAAAGATTTCGCTGCCGTCGATGAGCGACCAGGAACTGGCCGAGACGATCCAGAAAGAAGCGGCACAGCACATTCCGTTCGATCTGGCCGATGTGAACCTCGACTACCAGATTCTTTCCGAGGATGCGTCAAGTCCGACGATGGACGTGCTGCTGGTGGCGGTGAAAAAAGACAAGATCCTGAACTACACCAACGTACTCTCGATGGCGGGCAGGACTCCGGCTATTGTGGACATCGATGCTCTGGCTTTACAGAACTGCTACGAGTTCAACTACGAACCCGCGCCGACGCAGGTCGTGGCGTTGCTGAACCTGGGCGCGAGCGTGATGAACATCAACATCGTGAAGGGCACGACGCCGCTGTTTCCGCGCGACGTTTCGGTGGGCGGACATCAGTACACCGATTCGCTGCAAAAAGAACTGGACTTGAGCTTCGACGATGCCGAGTCTCTGAAACTGGGGCACAAGGTGGGCACGGTGCAGGACGACGCCAAGACGCCGATTCTGCAGCAGGTGACGGAGATCATCGTGCTGGAAATCCAGAAGACATTCGACTTCTTCCGCGCCAGCGCGGCGGGGGAGCACATCGAGAAAATATACCTGGCTGGGGGTTCGGCTAAAGTTCCGGGACTGGTGGAAGCGTTGCGGCAGGAGTTCTCGATGCCGGTGGAGTTGTTCAACCCGTTTCAGAAAGTGGTGGCGCCAGTGGATGGCGCCGGAGCGGAACTGGTGGAGCAGAACGCGGGCCAGTTGGCAGTGGCCGTGGGTTTGGCCCTGAGGAGCTTTGAAAAGCTATGATCCGAATCAATCTGTTGGGTTCTCCGAAACCGAAAGGCAAGCAGGGGCCGGCGATCAGCATGCCGAGCTTCGAGCTGGGCAGCTGGGCGGGTCCGCTGGTGCAGGTGGCGGCGGTGCTGCTGATTGCCGGCGCACTCAACTTCGGGTACTGGTACAAGCTCGACCAGGAAAAGAAATCGATTGAACTGCAGACCCGAATCGCGGAGCAGAAAAACCACGAGTTGGCCGACATCAAGGCGAAGTTTCTGGAACGGCAGAAGCAAGCCGAGAATTACAAGCGGCGGGTGGATGTGATCGACCAGCTGCGGGCTGGGCAGTCAGGTCCGGTCAACCTGCTTTCGACCATTGGCGACACGATCAATGGCACCGAGGCGGTGTGGCTGAACAGCATGTCGGACCAGGGAGCGAGTGTCGCCATCGATGGCACAGCGCTGTCGAGCGATGCGGTGGCGAATCTGATTTCGAACCTGCAGAAGACGGGGTTCTTTAAGAACATCGAGATCAAGGAAACCTACCAGGACGAAGGGGTGAGGGACATGCAGGCGTTCCAGTTCACGCTGACCTGCGACAAGGCCCCGGAAAAGACCAGCGACAAAGCAACGGACAAGGCAAGCGCAAAAGCGAAGTCGTAAAGGCGGAAGCGACCATGAATTTTGGCGAATTAACAGGGATCAAGCTGCTGGCGGTTCTGATACTGGTGGCGGTGCTTGCGACCGGCGGTCTGTACTACACCGTCTTCAAGTCGCAGCGCGACCAGAACGATGCGGCGCAGGTGAAGCTTCAGGCCAAAATGCGGGAGAACGCGGAACTGGAAGCCTACCGGCCGAAACTGGCCGATATGGAGCGCCAGCTCACGAACCTGAAGCAGCAGCTCGAAATCGAGCGGCGCATCGTTCCCGACGAAAAAGACGTGGACGATTTCATGCGCATGGTGGATGGAGAAGCACGCAAGGCGGGAGTGGAAATCCGCCGCTATACGGCGAAGCCTTATGCCGCGAAAGAGTTCTATACCGAAGTGCCGTTCGAAGTGGAATTCGACGGTCCGTACTATTCGATGCTCGGGTTCTTCGACCGCCTGAACAAGGTGGAGCGCATCGTGAACGTGTCGAACCTGCTGGTGGCATCGACGCGCAAGCCGACCGACGCGAAGGCCAAGCACACGTATCAGTATGCACCGGGCGAGAGTGTGGTGGCGACTTGCATGACGACGACATATTTCAGCCATGACCTGGATCCGGCGGGGCCGGCCAGCACGCCGGCGGCACCGGCGAAGAAATAGGGGGGCACGATGAAGCCAGCGATCACGGCGAAGACGGCAATTCTGGTTTCGGCACTGGCCGCGAGTGTGGCCTTGGCCCAGAGTCCCGGCATGGTACAGAACACGCGCAACACGATGAGCGCGGTGAGCAATCACGCGCCGGCGAATGCCAGCGCGACGGCCAGCCACGGCCCGCAGAGATCGAGCGGGGCGACGGGGTTTAGAGGACCGATGGTCGCGAAACGAAGGGGCCCAAGAGGGCACGGAGCGGTGTTAGTGCAAGCAGCTCCGGTACCGGCGCCGAAGGCGGCTCCAGAGAAAAGCGCGGCAGCGGTGGCTGAAGTGGCAAGCGCTCCGGCGGGTGCAGAGGGCGAGAACGAGCAGGCGGTGGTTCCCGACAGTAAATACAGCGCGAACGGCCGACGCGATCCTTTTATCAGCCCGGTGGTAAGCCACACGGGTGGTTCGGGCTGCAGCACGGGCAAGAAATGTTTGGAGATTGGTGCGGTGAATCTGCGCGGGGTGGTGCGCTCGGAAAGCGGCTTCATTGCAGTGGTCAGCAATGGGCTGAACAAGGCATATTTTCTGCGGGAAAACGATCCGGTGTTCAACGGTTACGTGGTGAAAATCACGGGCGACTCGATTGTCTTCCAGGAAACGGTGCAGGACCGGTTGGGCAAGACTTTCACGCGGGAAGTGGTGAAGAAGATTACAACTCCGGCGGCGTAAGCGCGGAGGCAGGGAAGAACGGGAAGAAACAGGTTTCAGGAAACGCGTTTTAGGAGATGGGAAATGCGAAAGCAACTGCTGGGTCTCTTGGTTCCGCCGCTGGCGTTCGTACTGATCGCAGCCGCGGGTGACACGACGGGCAAGGGGGTGGCCGCGAGCGCTCGACTGCAAAAGCTCGAGGTCGCGCACAGCCAGGATGGATTACAGGTCGAATTCATAGCGAAGGGCACGATTACGCCCAAGGTTTCGACGCTGGAATCTCCGGCCCGCATCGTCGTCGACTTTCCCAACACCGTCGCAGCCACGGTGCAGAACCGCATCAGCGTCGGGCAGGACGGGGTGAAGGATGTCCGCATCGGGATGGACGGGCAGGTTCCGCCGACGACGCATGTGGTCATTGATCTGACGGCGAATTTTGCCAAGGACTGCCAGCATGAGCTGGTGGCTGGGGCGGACGGCAGCTTTACGCTCAAAGTTCACGACGCCGTAGTCGCCAAGAGCCACGCTCAGGCGCCGACTCCAAAGACGGTAGCGACGACGATTGCGCCGAAACTGGTGCTCGCGTCGACGGCGACCGTTGCGGCAACTCCGACCTCGGTTCCGACGAATGTTGCTTCGGCAAATCCGGCTTCGAGCGCAACGGCGACGGAGAATGCAGCGAAACCCACAGACTTTGCTTTCGTCGAGCCGAAGTATTCGGTGAAGGATGCGAAGACGGACGCCAAGAATGTCGACAAGGCGGCCGAACCGGCTGCCAAGGCGCAGGAAGCGGCGAGTCGCTTTGCCGACAAGACCGCATCGGAATTGGTGGCCAGCAACAGCAACGCGGCCCAGGCTGCCGGTGCACGTCCGATTCAGCCGGCAGTGAATTTGGCGGCGGAGCAGAAGGCGCAGATGGAGCAGCAGAAGCCGGCGTCGAGCGGGTCGAAATACACCGGCGAGCCGATCTCGGTCAACCTCAAGGACGTGGACCTGAAAGATTTCTTCCGCTTGATCCACGAGATCAGCGGGTTGAACGTGGTACTCGATCCACAAATTCACGGCACGCTGACGATCGTGCTCGACGATGTGCCGTGGGACCAGGCGCTCGACATCGTGCTAAAGAACAACGATCTGTCGCGACAGCTGGACGGGAACGTCCTGCGCATTGCGACGGTTGAGACCCTGAGGAAAGAAGCCGAAAATCGCCGCGCGCAGATCGATGCCGAGGCACTGGCGGTGGACAAAGTCAGCATCACGCGCTTCCTAAGCTATGCGCACGCCAAGGACCTATTGCTGCCGATTAAGAAGTTCCTGAGTCAGCGCGGCGACGTGGTGGCGGACGAACGTACTAACTCTCTGATTGTCTCTGATATTCCGGCGGTATTGCCGCAGATCGACCGCATCATCCAACAGATGGACCGCAAGACGCAGGAAGTGGAAATTGAAGCGCGCGTGGTGGCAGCGACCCGCAGCTTCGCGCGAGACATCGGCGTGCAGCTTGGTTTCGGATGGGGCAACGGTACTACTTCCGCTGGCGGAGCGCCGAATGTTGGGACCTCGTCGACCATCACCAACGTTACGAATCCGTTTTACTACACGACCACCAGCGGTTCGAGCGGCAGTTCGATTCCGTTGTTCTCAAACCTGGGAGCGGTCGGACCGACCAGCGGCTTCCAACTGATCAACGCCACCAACAACATGCGGATCGACTTGATCCTCTCGATGGCGGAGTCACGCGGGTTGCTGAAAGTTCTTTCCCGCCCGCGTATCGTGACGCAGAACAACATTCAGGCGGTGGTGAAGCAGGGCGTGAAGATCCCGATCATGACGGCGCCATCGCTGGGTTCTCCGGCAACGGCGACCTACGTGGATGCTTTTCTGCGGCTGACGGTGACGCCGCAGATCACGTCCGAAGGAACGATCTTCCTGAACGTGGATGTGGAAAACACCTTGCCGAACTTTGGCCAGGAAGATTCAGAAGGCAACCCGGAACTGATCACGCAGCAGGCGACTACGCAAGTGTTGGTGACCGATGGCGGCACAGTGGTGATTGGCGGCGTGATCCAGACACAGAACACGCTGAGTACCTCGCAGGTGCCTTTGCTCGGTGACATTCCGTACCTTGGCAACCTGTTCAAGCACCGCTCGGTGACCACTTCTAACCAGGAGCTGATTTTCTTCATCACTCCGCGCATCGTACAGACATAGCGCGAAGTTAGAACGAACGAAGTTAGAGCGATCGAGGTCAGATCGACCCCAGCCGCCGGCTTTCTCGGAGAACCTGTCGAGAGGCCGGCGGCCTTGTTTTTGAGCTCAGGTGTCAGGAAAATTTGAACACCTGAGACCTTAGACCAGCTTTGCTACACTCCTCCCATGGATCACGCTGTTCGCATCCAACGTCTTCAATCTGAACTTGAAGAGAACGACCTCCACGCGCTGCTGGTGACCCATCTTCCAAATGTTCGGTATCTGTGCGGGTTTACCGGGAGCGCAGCTGCTTTGCTGGTGGCCGCGCGTGAGACCGTCCTGTTTACCGATGGCCGCTATCGCACGCAAGCGAAAGAAGAAGTGAAGGGTGCGAGAGTTTTTGTGGCGCGCAAGTCTCCGCTTGTGGCGGCTGCGGAGTGGCTGGCGGCGCGCCGGAAAGCGGGGCAGCAGCGGGTTGGTATTGAGCCCGAGTCGATTACCGCCGGCATGCGCGATCGGTTGGCTGCGGCGCTGAAGGGGAAGGTGCGGCTGCGTTCCGTGCCGCCGCTGGTCGAACGTGCCCGCATGGTGAAGGATGCTGACGAGATCGCGCGCGTCCGGCGGGCGGTTGAACTTTGCGCCAGTCTCTTCCCTGTAGCCTGCAAGAAAATTCGGCCGGGTGTGACGGAGGTCGAAGTTGCGGCGGCCATGGAATACGAGGCGCGTTGTGCCGGAGCGGAAGGCATGTCGTTCGGGACGATACTTGCCGCAGGGACGCGGTCGGCGATTGTGCATGGGCGGGCTTCGGGTGCGCGGATTCCGCGGCGTGGGTTCGTGGTCTGCGATTTTGGTGTTATACTCGCCGGTTATTGCTCGGATCGGACGCGCACTGTGCACGTTGGGCGCGTTTCGGCGGAGGCCCAGGAGCTTTATGAGGCAGTCCTTGAGGCGCAACAGGCCGCCATTGCGACGGTCCGTCCTGGTGTGACAGCCGCTGAAGTTGATGGCGCCGCGCGGCGGGTGCTGCGGCGGCGCAGGCTGGCGCGCTACTTCACCCATTCCACCGGGCATGGTTTAGGATTAGAGATACACGAAGCTCCACGGCTGGCGGCCGGACAGAACCAGAAGCTGGAGCCCGGCATGGTGGTGACGATTGAGCCGGGCGTGTACGTTCCGGGCAAGTGGGGCGTGCGGATCGAAGACGTGGTGGTGGTGACGGCTTCGGGCTGCGAAGTGCTGGCGCCCACCGACAAAGAGTTGATCATTATTTAGCGTCGATTTTGTGTCGGGATGCGGTTCGCGAAATCCGCTGCCGCAGGGTGAACCGGAGCGATCGTCGTTGCGTTCTTCGGTCTCTAGAGGCGAAACCGAAGTGGAATCCGCCTTTTGTCCCTGAATCATAAAGCATGAATCAAAAAGCATGAATCAAAAAGAGCTGAAGGAACTGATCGAGTTCTTAATCGAAAAAGACATTGCCGAATTTGAACTGGAGCGTGGCGATGTCAAGGTGAAGATCAAGCGCGCCGCCGAAGCTCCTCCCATGGCGGTGCCGGACTCCCGGTATATTACAGTGCATCCTGCGCCGGCGGTGGTTTCGGCTCCCGCTGCTACCAGCGCGCGGGTTGATCTGGCAGCGAATGCCGGCGGCGAATCGGCTGCGCCTGATGAAAACCTGCACATTGTGCGCTCGCCCATTGTGGGCACGTTTTATGAATCTCCGTCGCCCGGCTCGCCTCCGTTTGTGAAAGTTGGCGACAAGCTGGAAGTGGGCCAGGTCTTGTGCATCGTGGAAGCGATGAAGCTGATGAACGAAATCGAATGCGACGTGGCTGGGGAACTGGCGAAGATGCTAGTCGCCAACGGCCAGCCGATAGAGTACGGTCAGGAACTGTTCGCCGTGCGGCCGGCAAAATAGGCTCTCCGCTGTCAGCTGTCAGCTTTCAGGACAATCCCTTGCGGTCGAGTGCGTTGATTCTCCTGAGAGTTGAAGGCTGAGGGCTGAGAGCTTTCACATTTTATGTTCAAGAAAATTCTGGTAGCGAATCGCGGCGAGATTGCGCTGCGCGTGATTTGCGCGTGCAAGGAACTCGGCATCCGCTCGGTGGCGATCTACAGCGAGGCGGACCGGAATTCGCTGCACGTGCGCTTTGCCGACGAGGCGATCTGCATTGGGCCTCCGCAACTGGCGCAGAGTTATCTTAACGTGCCGGCGGTGATCAGCGCGGCCGAGATCGCGAATGTGGACGCGATCCATCCCGGCTACGGGCTGCTTTCGGAAAATGCGAACTTCGCCGAAGTTTGCGAGGCGTGCCACATCAAATTTATTGGGCCGACTCCGGATGTGATCCGGCTGATGGGGGAAAAGGAAAAAGCGCGCGCGGCGATGAAGAAGTACGGCGTGCCCATTGTTCCCGGTTCGGACGGCGTGGTTGCTTCGACGGAGGAAGCGCAGGAGTGGGCGCGGCAGATCGGCTTTCCGGTGATTGTGAAAGCCACGGCGGGCGGCGGCGGTCGCGGGATGCGCATCGTCCGCGATGAGAACGAATTGCCCGCGCTCTATCGCCAGGCACAATCGGAGGCGTCGGCCGCCTTCGGCAATGGCGACCTTTATATCGAGCGCTATGTCGAGCATCCGAGGCATATCGAGTTTCAGGTGTTGGGTGACGAACACGGGAACGTCGTGAGTCTGGGCGAGCGTGAGTGCTCGATTCAGCGGAGGCATCAGAAGCTGCTGGAAGAATCGCCGTCGGTGCGGATGACTCCGGAGTTGCGCAAGGAAACCGGCGACATGCTTAGCAAAACGCTCAGCCAGATCGGATATCACAATGCGGGAACGATTGAGTTCCTGATGGACAAGGATCGGCGGCTTTACTTCATCGAGATGAATACGCGGATTCAGGTGGAGCATCCGGTGACGGAGATGGTGACGGATGTTGATCTGGTGAAGAGCCAGATCATGATTGCCGCGGGAGAAAAACTGAGCGACGTGTTGCAGGGGCCGATCGTGCATCGCGGACATGCGATCGAGTGCCGCATCAACGCCGAGCATCCGGAGAAATTTACGCCGTCGGCGGGGAAGATTACGACGTTCAATCCTCCGGGAGGGACGGGAGTGCGGATTGATACGGCGGCGTATGCGGAGGGGACGATTCCTCCTTATTATGACTCGCTGATTGCGAAGCTGGTGGTGCGAGGCAAAGACCGGGCGGAAGCGATTTCACGGATGAGCCGGGCTTTGGGAATGTTCATTGTGGAAGGGATTTATACGACGATCCCGCTGCACCGGCGGATTTTAGCGGACCCGGAGTTTCGCGCGGGTGAGTTTGATACGGGGTTCATTGAGAGATTTCTGGCGAAGGGCAAGTAAGAAGGCGGCGAGAGGCTACGCTATTTCTTCTGCCCGCCTGTCACCTTCTGGCCACCCGTAACCTTGGAGCTATAATGTCTGCTGGATGAAGAGGGTTGTATGCGGATTCCACGCCTTCTGTTTTTCCTTCCGCTGATTTCGGCGTGCTTTGCGGCGCAGACTGTCCGAATTCCGGCGAATCGCCTACATGGCTGCTACTGCCCTCCGCCAATTGTAATGCCGGCTGTGACGTGTTCGCCCGATAAGGGACCAGTTTCTCGACCTATGCCTGCCCCGATATTCCCAAAGCCCTTCCGAGATGTCGACTCCATCCTGGGAAATATCGAACCGGCGTGCATTACTCCTGCCCCGAAATTTCGCGTGCAAGATCTCGCAATGGCGGATGGTTTCCGGGTCCTCCTCGGTGATTTAACTCGTGGAGGGACGATCATGATTTTTGGCTGCTCCTGTCCCTCACGAGTCTTAAAGTGAGTCTTGTGCTCGGCCTCGGAAATCGGGTTTGCGCGGATTACCTCGCTCCTGTTTAGTAATTTCGCTCGGGCCGGTGCTTTGTCCGAGAAACGCATAAACGACAAATTCACGATGATTCTTCCTCGTCTATACCCCATTCTCGACACTGCTTGTTTTTTGGATCGAAATGCAATGTTCGCCGCCGAGGAACTTGCTGCTGCTGGCTGCACTCTACTGCAATACCGCAACAAATCCGGCAACGCGCGTCAGATGCTCGATGACGCGCGCGAACTAAGAGGGCACCTTCCAGCGACTGTCAAGCTCATCATGAACGACCGTGCCGATCTTTCTCTTTTGGCGGGGTTTGATGGGGTGCATGTGGGGCAGGATGATTTGTCTCCGGAGGCTGTGCGGCGGGTGATCGGGGCTGCGCGCTGGTTGGGGGTGTCGACGCATAATCCGCAGCAGCTCGCACTGGCCGATCAGAGTTCGGCGGATTATCTGGCGATTGGGCCGGTGTTCGCTACCGGGAGCAAGGCGAATCCCGATCCGGTGGTGGGGCTTGAAGGAGTGCGACGGGCGCGGGAATTGACGCGCAAGCCGCTGGTTGCGATTGGAGGGATCACTCGCGCAAACGCGCGGTCGGTGATTGAGGCGGGGGCGGATTCGTTGGCGGTGATATCCGACTTGATAACCGATCCTCGTAAATCAGCTGAGCAATTTCTGAGGGTTCTGGGGTAAAGTGGAACTCGTCAAATTTTTGTCATCCCGAGCGAAGCGAGGGATCTGCATCTTGCCGCAAACTGCAGATCCCTCGCTTCGCTCGGGATGACAATTCGTAACGGAAGTTTTTTGTAACGCGACCCACCGGGAGATTCGTGAGCACTGACGTTCAACGTTCTGCGCCACCACCGATTGCCAGCGATTGGGAGCGGCATACCCATCAGGATAAGGATCTTGTCAAAGGCCTCGGGCTAACCAGCGCGACCATGCTGGTGATGGGGTCGATGATCGGCTCGGGGATTTTTATTGTCTCGGCGGAAATTTCTCGCGAGGTTGCTTCGCCGGCACTGCTGATCGGGGCGTGGCTGGTGACCGGGTTCCTCACGGTAGTGGGAGCGCTCACTTACGGTGAACTGGCGGCGATGATGCCGCGGGCGGGTGGACAGTACGTTTATTTGCGCGAGTCGCTCGGCCCGCTCTGGGGATTTCTTTACGGCTGGACGCTGTTTCTGGTGATTCAGACGGGGACGATTGCCGCGGTGGGCGTGGCTTTTGGGAAGTTTCTCGGGATTTTTTGGCCGGCGATTTCTTCGACACATTGGATTCTGCATTTGTGGACGGTGCCGAAGTTTACGGTTGGTCCGATGATGCTGGGCGGGATGGATGTGGGGCTGAACACGCAGAATCTTGCGGCGATTCTGGTGGTGATCGTGCTTTCCGTTATCAATATTTTTGGGGTGAAGACGGGCGCGTTCATCCAGAACATTTTTACGACGGCGAAGGTTGCGGCGCTGCTCGGGCTGGTGGTGTTTGGAATCTTTCTGGGGCGGAATGCGCAAGCGATCGCGGCGAACTTCGGCGCTAATTTTTGGACCAATTCCGGTTTGGGCGCTTTGCATGACGTCAGTGGGGGCATGGGCGCAAGCGTGATGGTCTCGACGCTCACCGTGCTGGCGGTGGCGCAAGTGGGATCGCTGTTTTCAGCGGATGCATGGAACAACGTTACGTTCACGGCCGGAGAAGTGAAGAACCCGAGTCGCAATCTTCCTTTGTCGCTGGCGATGGGAACGGGCGTAGTGATAGCTCTGTATATCGCGTGCAATTTTATTTATCTGGCGGCGCTGCCGCTGGTGGGCAGTCCGGCGGGAGCAACGCTACTGGAGCGTGGCATCCAGTATGCGAAAGAAGATCGTGTGGCAACCGCGGTGATGACGCAGATGTTCGGATCGTCAGGCGGCGGACTGATGGCAGTCGCGATCATGATTTCGGGGTTTGGCTGCTGCAACGGTCTGATTCTCTCGGGCGCGCGAGTTTACTACGCGATGGCGAAGGATGGGCTGTTTTTCCGGAGCGTGGCGCGACTGCATCCGGGATATAAGACTCCGGCGATTTCGCTGATGGTGCAGATGGTTTGGACTTGCGTGCTGTGCATCTCCGGCAGCTACGGGCAGCTTTTGGACTACATTATTTTTGCCGTGCTGGTGTTTTATGTGCTGACGATCGTCGGACTTTTCGTGCTGCGAAGGACGCATCCGGAGGCGGAACGTCCATACAAGGCGGTCGGATACCCGATTTTGCCCGCCATTTATATTGTGATGGCTTTGTTTATCGATGTTGTACTGTTACGCTACAAGCCGCAATATACGTGGCCGGGATTGTGCATCGTGTTGCTGGGGATTCCGGTGTATTACATCTGGCGGCCGCGGAGCAGTAGCGCTTCATCTTAAATCCGAAGGAGAGACCGATACATGGCAAACCTGCTGGCAACCAAGCCGATGGACATGCTGATGTCCGAGGCCGGCGAAGAGGGCGGACACTCGCTGAGACGAGCCCTGGGGCCGGTGAATCTGGTGACCCTGGGTATTGGCGCCATCATCGGTGCGGGCATCTTCGTGCTGACAGGTTCAGCGGCAGCAAAGTATGCGGGGCCAGCGATTGTGCTCTCGTTCGTGTTGGCGGGCATCGCGTGCGTGTTTGCAGGCCTTTGTTACGCGGAATTCGCCTCGCTTATTCCCATCGCCGGCTCGGCTTATACATACGGCTATGCCACGCTCGGAGAGATTTTTGCCTGGATCATCGGCTGGGACCTGATTTTGGAATACGCCTTCGGGGCGGCTACGGTGGCTTCGGGTTGGAGCGGTTATGTCCTTAGCTTTTTGCAGGATTTCGGAATTCGAATTCCGGCGCGGCTAACCGCGGCGCCCAGCGAATTGCTGATTTCCTACAACGGCCACTGGGAGCACTACGATCGCGTGAAGGATACGCTGATCGCGCGCGGCATCGACTGGCATACGCTGCCGCAGATGAAAGGCCTGTTTAATCTGGTAGCATTTTTCGCCATTATTCTGGTGACTACGATTCTGGTGATCGGCATCAAGGAGTCGGCGAACTTCAACTCCGGGATTGTGATTGTGAAGCTTGCGATCGTGCTGATGTTCATCGGAATCGCGGGATTATTCGCGATCAAGCATAGCAGCCTGGTTTGGGCCAATTGGACGCCGTTTATTCCGCCGAATACGGGCAAGTTTGGGCAATACGGATGGTCGGGAATTGCGCGTGGCGCAAGCGTCATTTTCTTCGCGTATATCGGTTTTGATGCAGTGTCGACAGCCGCCCAGGAATCGAAGAATCCGCAAAAGGATATGCCAGTCGGGATACTGGGTTCGCTGGCAATCTGCACGGTGTTGTATATCGTGGTTTCGGGATTACTCACCGGAATCGTGCCCTACACGTCGCTGAATGTTTCCGATCCAGTGGCGGTGGGAATTGACGCGACCGGTGTGACCTGGGCGAGTTTTCTGGTGAAGATCGGCGCGATCTTCGGTCTAGCCACGGTTATGCTGGTTATGCTGCTCGGCCAGTCGCGAGTGTTCTTTTCGATGTCGCGCGATGGCTTGTTGCCGCAGTGGTGTGGTGCGGTCCATCCGCGCTTCCGTACGCCATGGATTTCGACCATCTTTGTGGGGAGCTGCGTTGCAGTCTTCGCCGCCGTCGTTCCCATCGACATTCTTGGGGAACTGGTGAGCATCGGGACGTTGCTGGCTTTTGTAATCGTTTCAGCGGGCACGTGGATTCTCCGACGGCGACGGCCGGACTTGCCGCGGCCATTCAAGACGCCGTGGGTTCCATTTGTGCCGATCATGGGTGTTCTGGTTTCGCTCGGACTGATGGCCAGCCTGCCGGCTGCTACCTGGATACGCCTAGTCGTCTGGCTCATTATCGGGATGGTCGTATATTTTGGTTACGGACAGAAACATAGCCGCGTGCAGGCGGCGCTGGCGGCGCGCAAAAGAACGTGAGAAATCTGCGTTGGAAGAAAGGCGGGCGAGGACGCCCGCCGCTCCACTCACCGTCTAGACGAGGCGGTCTAGGCGTGGGTCAAGGCTGGCTCTACTCCATAGATCGAATGCCAACTGGTGGCGGCTTTCAGCCGGGCGTTGACGTTGTTGATGTTCTTGACGCCTTCGTTCTCCAGCCATTTGCGGAAGGCACCGGCTCCCTGTTTCGCATAAATGGGGATGCCTTCTTTCCACGTGGCGCGTCCGCAGAGGACGCCGTTGAATTTCACTCCCGACTCGGCGGCGAGTTCGAGCGACTCGGTGAACTCGGCATTGCTCACTCCGGCGGATAGATAGATGAAGGGCTTGGTCGCGACGCCAGCCGCGTCGTTAAAGAGCTTTATCGCTTCGTTTTTCGAATAAGCCTTTTGACCTTTGAAAGATTTGGTGCCCTCGACGAATTGCATATTGACGGGGATTTCGACCTTCATGACGTCGACGCCGTAGCGGTCTTTGGTGAACTCGCGCATGCTTTCGATGACGGCTTTCGGTTTCTTCTTGGAGAAGTCGAAGCCCTTTTCGTCGACCCCTTCTTCATAGACCACGAATTCAAGGAAGAACGGAATGTCGTTGGCGCGGCACTCATCGCCGAGGCGCTCGACCCAGGCGTGCTTCTGGTCGTTGATTTCTTTCGGATCGAAGGGCGTGTAATAGAGCAAGATCTTGACGCAATCGGCGCCGGCTTCTTTGAGGCGGCGCGCGGACCAATGGTCGAGCAGATCGCCGAGGCGACCGGGGCCGGTCTTGTCGTAGCCGGTTTTTTCATAAGCGAGCAGCAGGCCGGCGTTCTTGGCGCGGCGCTTCGAAGCGGGAAGTCCCCACTCGGGATCGAGCAGAATAGCGCTGGCGTGAGGCGTCAGAACTTCGGTGACCAGGGTTTTGAACTCCTCCATCATGGAGTCGGAAACGGCCGAGCCTTTTTCTTTGGCGAGGGATTTCTGCAGGGAGCCGCGCTGGTCCATGGCGGCGGCAGCGATAACGCCACGCTCGTTGGAAACAGCGTTCATGCCGACGAGCTTTCCGGGGGTGAGTTTCATAAATCCTCCTATTAATCCGTTTAATCCGTGACAAAAATGCGTGACGACAGTGCCTGACAACCAGACATTCTAAACTACGCAGCGTGCGCTGAACATCGGCAGGTTTCGACGGAAAGACACGTCCTGTAGGCGGGCCCAAGCACGTTGTTACTTATAAGGCTATTGGCGAAGAGCTAGAGTTCCGAGCAGAGCCTGCTGTTTGGCAATCAGAGACTGGATGCCTTGGCGAGCCAGCGAAATCATCCTTGCGAGTTGAGTGTCATCGAAGACCTGGTGCTCGGCGGTGGCTTGCAGTTCGACGATTTTGTTGCCGGCGGTCATGACGAAATTCATGTCGACGTCGGCTCGGGAATCTTCTTCGTAGTTGAGGTCGAGAAGGACCTCGCCGTCGACGATGCCGATGCTGATGGCGGCGACGAAATCCTTGACGGGGGCGGCGGACAAAGTTCCGGCGTCGATGAGGCGCTGGAGAGCCAAGCCGAGCGCGACGAATGCTCCGGTGATGGACGCGGTGCGCGTGCCGCCATCGGCCTGGATGACGTCGCAGTCGATCCAGATGGTGCGCTCACCGAGGCCTTTGAGATCGGTCACAGCACGGAGCGAGCGTCCGATGAGGCGCTGAATTTCCTGCGTGCGGCCACTTTGCTTTCCCTTGGCGGATTCGCGCGCGGTGCGGGTGAGGGTGGAACGTGGCAGCATTCCGTACTCGCCGGAAATCCAGCCTTTGCCGGAGTTGCGCAGGAATGAGGGGACGGTCTCTTCGACGGACGCGGTGCAGATGACGCGGGTGTTACCCATCTCGATGAGGGCAGAGCCTTCGGCCGTAGAGATGAAGTCGGGAATGATGTTGACGGGACGGAGCTGGTCGGGAGTGCGGTTATCGCTGCGATAGATCATGCATGACGATTCTATAGTGAATCGGCAGCTGTGATGAGTCAAGGTAGCTGCTGAATCAGGCTCCGAAGGCGGCAGTCGGTGCCGGAGCGTTACCGGCTGCCCGCCTGTTCAATTGCGATGACGTCGAAGGATCCGCTCAGGTCGGCGTGACCGGCCAGGGTGTCGCGCTGCTTGCCTTCCACGAGGATGTTGACGCGCTGGATGCCGGGAACGTTGACGGCGAGGGTTTCGACCAGAGAATTGACGGTAAGCTGCTCGCTGAGGATGCCGGAGCGGTGCTGGTCGGCGAAGGGGGCGTTCAGATCGATGACGGCGGCTCCGGGATCGACGAGAAAAATGCTGCGGATGTCGGCGGCGGGCGTGATGGGATGGGCCGCGCCGGGTTGCTGATAAACGCGGAGCAGCGCGCGCAACAATTCTTCGGCACGCTGCTGGCGTCCTCCGGGAAGAGGAATCTGCGCGGCTTGAGCGCGGAGCGCGCCGAGGGCGTCGTCAGCTACGTACAACATGACGGTTTCTGTCGGGCCGGAGGCTGGCGGGGTGACGGGAAGCGCGTTGCCAGAAGAAGCCTCAAGTGCGGCCTCGCGGCGGCGCATGTGGCGCAGAAAGATTCCGAGCGACACGACCAGCATGAGCAACACGGCCACGGCGATGAGGAGGTGGCGAGGGATCATCTTTTTTCCGTCCTCATGGCTGCGCACCCAGGTGGTCGCGGAGAGCCGAGGCGGCGTCGGCGACGGCGGACGCGGCGCGTTGTTGATAGTTGGCTGAGGTCAGATCGTCGATACCGTTCGGGCCGGGTGCGAGTTCCACGGCGACGGCGGGCATGAACACATTGTTCAAAGGTCGCAGTGACGCCGACAAAGCTTGCGCGGAGAATTGGCTTTTTTGCAGCGCGGCAACGATGGCGGCGGCGACAGTTCGGCTGATGGGTAGAGCGGGGGCCTGAGCGGCATTCCAGGCGTGAAAGATTCCTCTGCTCTCGCCTTCGACCGGGAGGAGCGCTGTATAGACGCGCACACCGCTGCCTTGCGAGACGGCGTGCAGGGTGATGTAGATGGAGGAGTGGGCTGTGTTCGCGGCGGAGGCACGCTGATCGAGAGACAAATTAGTATCCGCGTCGCGCAGCAACTGGACGGCGAAGCCGCGAAGTTCCAGTTCGTGGCGCAGGAGCCGCGCGAATCCCAGGGTGACATCTTTTTCAGCGAGCGTATCGGTCAGGGCCGCGCCGCGTTCGTCGCCGCCGTGCGCCGGGTCGACCACGGCGAGAATGCGATGGGCGCTGGCGGGGCTGGCCGGCGATGGTTGCGCTGGATTTTGCGGGTGCGCTGCGACGGTACTCGGCTGAACTGCTACGGCGACGGGCGGCGAAATAGTAATTGTTTTTTTGTCGGTGCTGACGCACGCCGTCAACAGCTGGGTTGCGGTCACTTCCAATTCGGCATCGCCGTTAGCCTCAGAGTAGGCGGCGTGGGTGATGACCTGATTGTCAAAAGAAATTGATTGGCTGCCTGGGGACACGACCGGATCGCGCTTGAAGACGATGCGAAGGCCGCCTGGTTCCTGGGAAATGATTGGAGTCACGGGAGAGGTGAAATTCAGCAGCAGCCGCGGAGGGTTGCTTGCATCGAGCCGAAAACTCGGTTGTATCCCGACATCGCCGATGAACAGGCGGCGCGCGGCTTCGCGAAAATTTACCGGAGCTCCGAGGAAACGCGACAACAACGCGCTTAGAGAGCCGAGCGGAATGAGTCCGCGCGAGTTTTCGATCAGGAAGGGAGCGGAAAGATCGAAATTGTGGCCGTGGATTCTGGCCTGTGTTTTGCCCGCTGTGAACTCCGCGTCGGTCGCGTTATACCGGATCTTCAAGGATCGGCCGTTGACGACGGTGCTGACCTGGCCGAGCGGCTCGAGCAGTTCGAGCAGGCCGACGTAATCACTGCCGGGGCGCTCCAGCAGCGGAAGCGAATAGAGGGCGACAGGAGAATAGACAGAAATGTGCTTGTCGCTATTGGCAGTCGAGGGCGTGGGAGCAGCGGACAGGAGGGTAACGCTGAGGAGGAGAATGGCGAACGACTTGTCGGTGGTGGAGGACACTGCTCTTACAGTGTAATTCTCAATTGCCGGTTCTCAATTCTCGACAAAACTCTTGTGACCGAGAACTGGGAACTGCGGTTTATTACTCCAAGGCATAAATCGTGAGGCCGCTCAGCAGCTTGGGGTAGAAATCAGTGGACTTCTGGGGCATGACCTCGCCGGCAAAGGCGATGTCGCGGACCTGATCGATGCGCACGGGATTAGTCAGGAACGCCATCTGGACTTTTCCACTCTGGGCTTGCTGCAGAGCCTCTGCGGCGTCGCGACAATAAGAAATGTTGGCCTGATTGCGGATGGCTTCCTCGGAAATCCTGAGCACGCCTTCGAGAAGGCACTTGTGGAGTTGCACAACATCCAAAGCTTGCTGGCGCAGAGAAAGTTTGCCGAAGATCAAGGTGCCGACGGCCTTCGGCGTATGCAGCAAGAATGCGCGACCGGCGGTGACGGCGAGCAGGGCAGTCCCGGAGTGGTCGGCTTGGCGCAAAATGGCGGTGGCGCGCGGAGCGTCGATTCCGGCGTCGACTTCTTCGATGTTGAAAAAGTTTTGCGCGTCGGAGTGAAACTGCGGGGCGGAAAAAGAGGGGAGTCCGAAGACGAGGCGGTGCGTGGGAAGAATGACGAGGCCGGGGCAATCCATATCAATGAAGGTCATCATGACGGAGTCGTAGGGAGTGGGCAGGCCGGACCCGGTTTCCGCGGAGGCACGGCGCTCGTCGCGATAGGTGAGGGCAGTTTCGTAGCGGTGATGGCCGTCGGCGATGATCAGCTTCCGGGTGCGCATTTGTTCTTGCGCGGAGGCGATGATCGATGGATCCGAGATCCTCCAGACGCGGTGCACGACGCCGTATTCGTCGTTGACTTCGATATCGGCGGGGCTATCGGTCGCGGAGTCGAGCGCGGCATTGACCTTGCCGGCTCCGCTGTAGAGCATGAAAATCTGGCCGAAGTGGGCGCGAGTTGCTCGCAACAGGTCGAGACGGTCAGCCTTGGGTTTGGTGAGGGTCTGCTCATGGCGGAAGACTACGCTGGCGGAATAGCTTTCGAGTCGTCCGAGGGCGATGAAGCCGCGGCGTTCGGCGTGGGTTCGTCGTCCGGCGCTGGCGGGCGCATCGTCCGGAAGCCGGAACGTCTGGGAATAGCGGTAGAGCGAGGGGTCGGGATCGCGGCGCAGAATGCCAGTCTGGCGCCAGTCGCGGAAGGCGGCCGCAGCGCGGGTATAGGCGTTTTCTGACTCGGAATCGGCGGGAAGGCGCTTACCGAGGATGATCCGCACCAGGTTATAGGGACTGGCCTGGTAGTAACTCTCCTGCATGGCAGGGGTGATTTTGTCGTAAGGCTGGGTAACCGCCTGCTGGGCCGGTACTCGCTCAGGATCGTATCGCCAGGCTCGAAAAGGGGAAATAATTGCCATAAGAGGGAACGCAGAATTGTAGCAGGGACGGCCGGGACGGAAGCCAAAGCCTGAATCCATTGGCGCCCAACCATTGGAGCGATTCATTGGCGCGATCCCGTGGCGCGAATAAGGCGGGAAGGAGAAAAACATTGCGCAGGTGGAAGGCTACCTTCTGACCGTGGCTCGAATCTAAAGGTCGCGCTCGAAAAGGTGACAACAGTTCTTCGAGATTGTGCTAGTATCCGGCTCAGAGCTTGTTGAGCCCGCCTTTTTTTTGGGAGACGGGCACCCTGCGCGGCGCGGATTCAGTGGGGCCTATGTTGTACGGCAAACAGTTTGCGGCTCGCGTCTTCTTCGTTTTACTCCTGGTAGTTGCTGTGTGCGGCGCGCGGCCGGTATGGGCGCAAAATTCGACCGAAGACGTCCACATTCAACCGCGCATCCAGCCTGCGGCTCCGAAGGAGCCCGATATCGATCCGGCTTTTAATACCCACACCAAACCACTCAAAGTGGATGTGAACATGGTCCTGGTGCCGGTCACGATCACCGATCCGTTAAACCGGCTAGTAACCGGGCTTGACCGGGAGAACTTCAATCTTTTTGAAGGTAAAGATCAGCAGGAGATCAAGACGTTCTCCAGTGAAGATGCACCGGTTTCAATCGGCGTGATTTTCGACGTCAGCAACAGCATGAGCAGCAAGATCGAACGGGCACGCGAGGCGGTGATCGAGTTTTTCAAGACGGCCAATCCGCAGGATGAGTTTTTTATGATTGCTTTCTCCGACAAACCGGAGGAAATTGCGGACTTCACTTCTTCGGTGGATGAAATTCAGAACCGGCTTCTGTATACCGTTCCCAGAGGACGTACGGCATTGCTGGACGCTATTTATCTCGGCGTGACCAAGATGCGGCAGGCGAAATATCCGAAGAAGGCTTTACTGATTATCTCCGACGGCGGCGATAATCACAGCCGCTACACCGAGAACGAGATCAAGTCGATGGTGAAAGAGGCCGATATTCTGATCTATGCGATCGGCATCTACGACCATTATTTTGCGACAGACGAAGAGAAGTTGGGACCGGCCTTGCTGAGCGATGTGACCGAACTGACCGGTGGGCGGGCGTTTACGATTGATAACCCGAACGACCTGGCGGATGTATCGACAAAAATTGGCATCGAGTTGCGCAACCAGTACGTCATAGGATACCGTCCAAAGAACCCAGTGCGTGATGGCAAATGGCGTAAGATCAGAGTGAAACTCCTGCCGCCAAAAGGATTGCCTCCGCTCAAGGTTTACGCCAAGACGGGTTACTATGCGCCGACGGAATAAGATCGCCCTGCTGATTTTCTTCCCGCTGGGCGCGGTGTTTCTAGCTCAAACCCAAGTACAGTCAGGAGCAACAAATCAATCCCCTCCGGCCGCGGCGGCAGGTTCCCAATCCAACACAGCTCCACTGGCACCGAGCGGGGTTCAGAGTGTTCCGCAGAATCCCGAAGATTCGTCCGAGAGCGGTGTGTACGTTTTCCGCAAGCAGGTTGAGGAAGTCGTGCTGCACGCCACCGTGATTGACGACAAGCAACGCATCATCACCAGCCTCGATAAGAGCGACTTCACCGTCTACGAAGACAATCATCCGCAAACTATCACTTCATTTCGACACGAGGATATCCCGGTTGCCATGTGCATCGTGATCGATAACTCGGGGTCGATGCGGGAGAAACGGCAGAAGGTGAACGCGGCGGCGCTGAATCTGGTGCGGTCGTCGAATCCAGAGGACCAGGTGTGCGTGGTGAACTTTAACGACGAGTTCTGGCTAGATCAGGATTTCACTTCGAACATCGGCAAGTTGAAAGAGGGACTGGAAAAGATCGAGGCGCGGGGCGGCACTGCGCTTTACGACGCGGTGATTGCGACCGCGAAGCAGCTGAAGAGCGCAAAACTTGAAAAGAGAATAATTTTTGTCGTGACCGATGGAGAGGACAACGAGAGCGCGGAAACGCTGGAGCAGACGGTACGGCGTCTGCAGGGGGAAGACGGACCCACCGTTTACGCTATCGGAATTTTGGAGGGCGAGGAGCATCCGAAGAAAGCTAAACGCGCCCTGCAGGTGATGTGCGAGAAAACGGGCGGCATCGCTTTCTTTCCGAAAACTCTCGATGAAGTTGACGCAATCAGCCGGACTGTGGCCCACGACATTCGCACTCAGTATACGATTGCCTACAAACCGACGACGCCGAAGAACCAGGGCGGCTATCGCCAAGTGAAAGTGGATGCACGATCGCACAGCTACGGGAAATTGACGGTGCGGACGAAGAGCGGGTATTACGCCGGCGGGGAGCCTGCATCCGGGGGCCAGTAGGGTGGAATTTTGTAATTCGGTGATCGGTAATTTGTAATTTCTATCAAGTTACCAAATTGTGGAATTGGCCCGTCCGCGCATTGACGGTGCCCCCGGCATTCCTTACTCTGTAGTGTGCCCTCGACAACCTTAAACACGCGCCTGCGGGTGAGCGACGAGATTTCTAAACTCGTCGGCGAAACGCCGATGCTGCAAATGAAGAGGCTGGCTCCGGCGGGATCGGCCAGCATTTTCGCCAAGCTTGAATACCTGAATCCGGGCGGAAGCGTGAAAGACCGCGCCGCCATCGGCTTGATTGCGCGGGCCGAGAGCGAAGGCAAGCTGAAGGCGGGTGGGACGGTCATCGAAGCGACTGCTGGAAATACTGGCATTGGCCTGGCGCTGATCGGCGTGAGCCGCGGCTATAAAGTTCGGCTGTTTGTCCCGGAGAGATTTTCCGAGGAGAAGGTCATCATCATGCGCGCCCTCGGCGCCGAGGTGACGCGCACTCCGGAGGCCGAGGGCATGCAAGGCGCCATCCAGCGGGCCAAAGATCTGTTGGCGACCGACCCATCGGCATTCATGGCCGCACAATTCGACAATCCCGCCAATACCGATTACCACTACGAAACCACCGCTCGCGAAATTTTTGAGCAAATGGAGGGGCGGATCGACGCCATTACCGTGGGTTGTGGGACGGCCGGAACGTTCACGGGCATTGCACGCTTTCTGAAAGAACGGATTACGAAAATGCACGCGGTGGCGGTTGAGACGCAAGGGTCGATTCTGGGCGGGGGCAAGGCCGGTCCGCATAAAGTGGAGGGAATCGGCAACAGCTTTATTCCGGGGAATTTTGATCCGTCGGTTTGTGACGAAGTGATGATGGTGACCGACGAGCAGGCCTTCGGCATGGTGAAAGAACTGGCCGCTCGCGAAGGCGTGCTCGGAGGTTCAAGCTCCGGTGCCAACGTTTACGCGGCCGTGGAAATCGCCAAACGGCTTGGGGCAGGGAAGCGCGTAGTGACGCTGATCCCCGACTCGGCCGAGCGGTATTTGTCGAAGAAGATTTTTGAAGGCGGAATTTGAGAAGCTGCCAGCTTCGAGCTCCTAGCCACCAGCTTAGAACTCTAGCTACGCATATTGCAGAGACGGGAAGTTGCCCGTCTGACTCGAGAACGGGAGACGCGGCAAGCTGCGCCTCTAGCAAAAGTTAATTGCGGAGAAAGTTTTGACCCTCGAATCTTCGGGCTTTGCCACTCGCGCCATTCATGCTGGACAGGAACCTGACCCGCTCACGGGTGCTGTCAGCGTGCCGATTTATCCGACTTCGACTTACGTGCAGGAAGAGATCGGGAAGAACAAGGGATACGAATACGCGCGGGTTTCGAATCCGACTCGCGACCGGCTGGAGACCAACCTGGCGGCGCTCGAAGGCGGAACGGCGTCGCGGGTGTTCGGCAGCGGGATGGCGGCGATCAACGCGGTCGCAACGATGCTCAAAGCGGGGGACCACGTTGTAGCCGGGCACAATCTTTATGGCGGGACGCCGCGGCTGTTCGACCAAGTACTTGCCAATTTCGGACTGACATTCACTTACGTCGATACATCGGACGTCAATAAAGTTGAGCACGCGTTGCTGAAGAACACGCGGCTGGTGTTTCTGGAAACGCCGACCAATCCGCTGATGGAGCTTTGCGACTTGCGCGCCATTTGCGAACTCAGCCATCAGCATGGGGTTGAGGTGGTGGTGGACAATACATTTATGTCGCCCTATTTTCAGCGTCCGATTGAGCTGGGCGCTGATATGGTGGTGCACTCGACCACGAAATTTCTGAACGGACACAGCGACGGCCTCGGTGGGGTTGTGGTCTGCACCAAACCGGAGCAGGCGGAGAAGCTTGCTTTTCTGCAGAAATGTGCTGGAGCGATACTTTCTCCGTTTGAGTGCTGGCTGATTTTGCGTGGGGTGAAGACGCTGGCGGCGCGCATGTTGCAGCACGATTCCAATGGACGCAAGGTTGCTGATTATCTTTCGAAAAACGCAAAAGTGCAGAAGGTTTTTTATCCCGGGCTGACGAATCATCCGCAGCACGAGTTGGCCAAGCGGCAGATGTCGGGCTTTGGATCGATGATTGCGTTTGAAACCGGGTCGCTGGCGAACGCCAACAAAATGCTGCGCAAAGTGCGCGTCTGCTCGCTGGCGGAGTCGCTGGGTGGCGTGGAAACTCTCATCTCGCATCCCGCTACGATGACGCACGCCGCCGTCGGCGAAGAGGGGCGGCGCAAGATCGGCATTACCGATGGCTTGGTCCGAATCTCCGTGGGCATCGAGGACGTGGACGATATACTCGCCGATCTCGACCAGGCTCTAGCGGCAATTTAAAGCGGTTCTGATGTCAACTCCGCGAAACTCCTGCGAATGGAATGCTGCTGAATACCATCGTCTCTCCGCGCCGCAATTTCAGTGGGGGCAACGCGTTCTGCGGCAACTTGAGCTGCGTGGCGATGAGTGTCTGCTGGATGCGGGCTGCGGCACCGGAAAGTTGACTCGCATTCTGCTGGAAAATCTTCCGCGGGGACGCGTCATCGGGCTCGATCTTTCACGCAATATGGTGATACACGCACGACAGAATCTAGCGCCTGATTTTGGCGATCGAGCGCGCTTTGTCACGGGGGATCTCGTCGCGCTTCCGTTCCGCGGCTGCTTTGATGGAATCTTCAGCACGGCTTCGTTCCACTGGGTGCTGGACCATGACTCGTTGTTTCGCAACCTATGTGACGTGCTGCGCCCGGGTGGATGGCTTCATGCGCAGTGCGGAGGCGGCGCTAACATTGCGCGCCTGCGTCAGCGGGTTCGAGGATTGTCGCAGACGCCTGAGTTTTCGAACTGGCTGGGAAAGTTTTCTGAGCCGTGGTACTTTTCCGACGCCGAAAGCGCGGCTTCGCGACTGAGGGCTGCAGGATTTGAGGAAGTGAAGGCCGGGTTGGAAGAGGCGGCCTACACGGCGTCGGGCGAACGGGAATTTGGGGAGTATCTTCGCACCTTCGTGCTGCACAGGCATCTGGAGCTTCTTCCAAACGACGAGGTGCGTACAGCTTTCGTGGGCAAGCTGGCTGACGCCTCAGGCAACGACAATCCGCAATGGACGCTGGATTACTGCCGTCTGAATATTCGCGCGGTTAAACCGGCGTAGCGGCGAGCTAGAATCCGCCGACCGATTCCCCGATCCACTTCAGGTAGGCCTCGCTGCCGTCTTCGATCGCAATTTCGATTTGCTCGGGAAGTTCGTAGGAGTGCAGTTCACTCAAAGCTGCGCGTAGGCGATCAAGAGCCTCGACGGTGGTCTTGATCACGAGCAGGCACTCGGCAGCGGTTTCGACCTCCCCTTGCCAACGATAGACCGATTCGATCTGGGGCACGATGTTGACGCATGCGGCGAGTTGCCGGTTCACCAGCGCCTGCGCGATATCCCTGGCCTCTTCGATCGAACTGCAGGTTGTGAGAACGAGCCTTTTATCGGTCATATAAAATTAAGCGTCTAACATTAACTCCGCGCTACGCTCGAAGCATACGAGGCGGGTGATGGCAACGCAAATCAAGTTTGGCACATCGGGATGGCGGGCGGTGATGGCCGAGGAGTTCACGTTTGCGAATGTGCACCGGACTGTGCACGGCATTGCGCGCTACGTGTCGTCGCAGAAAGCGAGTGGGGCAGAAGTCATCGTCGGGCGCGATCCGCGCTTTCTCGGCGAATCTTTCTGTGCGGTGGGCGCCGACATTTTGTCGAGCTATGGCATTACGCCTCTGGTAATCGCGGAGCCTGCGCCGACGCCGGCAATTTCCTACGCGGTGATCCAGTCGAAGGCAAACGGGGCCATCAACTTTACCGCGTCGCATAATCCGCCGGAATACAACGGCATCAAGTTCTCTACACCCGACGGCGCGCCAGCGCTGCCGGAGGTTACGCAGGCTATTGAGCGCGAGATTGCGGCGTTCGACGCGAATCCGGCAGCTCTGCCTGCTGGAAACACTAACGAACAGCGGTCTTCCTCCTGCGCTAAGCAAAGTATCGACCCGCGGCGCATGTATCTCTCACGATTGCGGGAAATTGTCGATCTTGATGTGATCAAGAAGGCCGGCATCAAGATTGCTTTTGATCCGATGTGGGGCTCGGCCCGTGGCTATTCGGACACGTTTCTGCGCGAGGCGGGGGTGAGCGTGGCGACGGTCCACGACACGCGGGACGTGCTTTTTGGAGGCCATGCCCCAGAACCCGACGATCATCTGCTCGAGGATTTGCGGCACAAGATGCGCGAAATTGGGGCGGCGATTGGGATCGCGACAGATGGCGATGCCGATCGATTTGGAGTTGTCGACGAGGACGGCACGTTTCTGCAACCGAATTACGTCATCGCGCTGCTATTTGATTATCTTGTGGAAACACGCGGGTGGAGGAATGGGGTCGGCAAATCCGTGGCGACTACCAACCTTATTAATGCCCTCGCCGCAGCGCACAAAATCGAGCTTTACGAGACTCCCGTGGGCTTCAAGTATATCGGGGAGCTGATTAAGAACGACAAGATCCTGATCGGGGGCGAAGAAAGCGCCGGTCTTTCCATTCGAAAGCACGTTCCGGAGAAAGATGGCGTGCTTGCCGGCCTGCTCTGCTGCGAGATGGTGGCACGCCGTGGGGCGTCGCTTGGCGAACAATTGAGCGAGCTATTTGGCAAAGTTGGTTCCTTTTATCCTCTGCGAGAGAACTTCCGCTTGACGCCGGAAGTAAAACAGAAGTTTACTGAGAAGTTACGGTGCGATCCGGGCGAATTTCATGGCATGAAAGTTGCTCAGGCGGTGAGGACGGATGGGCTTAAGGTCGTCCTCGCAGACGGGTCGTGGGTTTGCTACCGGCTCTCGGGCACGGAGCCGGTGGTGCGCGTGTATAGCGAAGCCGGCAGCAGGGAGGGCCTGGCAAAGTTGAGTGCTGCGGCAAAGTCATGGATCTTCGATTAGAAAAGCTGCGATTAGGACCACCGTCGAGAGCACGGATTCTTCCGCGACCGGAAGATGGGTTGCGCGCGATGATGGATCAGGCTCCCAGGGCGGAAGCTGTCGCGGCGCGATGTGTGGAGCGCACGCGTCCGGTGTGGTCGTGGCTGGCGCTAGAGTGGCGGCGGCTGGGAACGGCAGCCGCGATATTGCTGATCGTTGGAATCATGCTGCACGCCATGTATGGCGCCAATGGCATGGTTATTTATCGCCAGAAGCGCGCTGAAATGAAGGCTCTGGAGAGTGAAGTCGAACGCCTGCAGAAGGAAAACGACAGGTACGTCGACCAGATCAAGGGGCTCAAGTCCGATCCTGCCGCCATTGAGAAGGAAGCCCGCGAGGGGTTGCGCTATGCGCGGCCGGGAGAATTTGTGCTCGTTGCTCCAGATCCTCCACGAAAATCTCCGACCGTGCGTGCCGGGAACAATAAGTAGAAAAGGCCCTCCCGTCGCGACGTTCGGCCGCTATGCCTTTCGCTGTGGACGCGAGAGTAGGGCCCATCTCGACACAGCCAGTTCTATCGCAAGTCCTATCTCAAGACGCCTTCAAGCGGAGAACTGGCCGTCGCGTAGAGCTTCCGGGGCATTCTGCCCGCCAGGTAAGCTTGTCTTCCGGCCAGCACGGCATGCTTCATAGCTTCAGCCATGAGCACCGGTTCTTGCGCGCCGGCGATGCCGGTGTTCATGAGGACACCGTCGTAACCCAACTCCATAGCGATGGCCGCGTCGGAGGCGGTGCCCACGCCGGCGTCGACGATCAGCGGCACGCCAGTGATGAGCTCGCGCAGGATGCGCAGGTTCGCGGCGTTCTGAATGCCGAGGCCGCTGCCGATGGGCGCGCCTAGCGGCATCACAGCCGCGGCTCCGGCATCGACGAGCCGCTTGGCGAACACGATGTCGTCGGAGGTGTAAGCGAGCACGGTGAACCCTTCTTTGGCTAGCACCTCTGTTGCTTCGAGCGTGGCCTGCACATCGGGATAGAGAGTTGCCTGGTCGCCGATAACTTCGAGCTTGATCCAGTCGGACAGCCCAACTTCGCGCGCCAGGCGGGCGGTGCGGATGGTATCGTCGGCGGTGTAGCAGCCGGCCGTATTGGGCAGAAGGAAATATTTACCAGGATCGATGTGATCGAGGAGCGATTCCTTGCTGCGGTCGAGATTCACCCGGCGCACGGCGACGGTCACCATGTCGGCGCCGCTCGATTCGAGGGCGCGCGCGGTTTCCTGAAAAGATTTGTATTTGCCGGTACCGACGATCAGGCGGGAACGGAACTGCCGGCCTGCGATTAGGAATGAGTCTGTCATAGGAATATTGTACGGCGAGCATGACCCGCGAAGCGACGCGCGCCGTCGCGTTCCACTGAATCCTATCCGCCGGCGATCTCCGCCTCCGCATACATTTCGTCGATCAATTTTCGGTAACGCTCTTCGATGCCACGGCGGCGCACTTTGAAGGTGTGGGTCATGGTTCCGTCGGCTGCCGAGAATTCTTCGGAGACGATCAGGACGCGCTTCAGTTTTTCGAAGCGGGCCATGTTTTGGTTCAGTTCAGCGACGATGCCTTCGTACAATGCCTGCACTTTAGCGTTCGCAACGAGCATCTCTCGCGTGGCGAATTCGACCTGGTTTGCACGTGCCCAATCTTCGAGCACAGGGAAGTGCGGGACGATCAGCACGGCGGGAAATTTCCTGCGGTCGCCAATTACCACGGCCGTCCCGATCAGTGGGTTCAGCTTCAGCGAATTCTCGATCGGTTGTGGTGCGATGAATTTTCCGCCGGAAGTCTTGATCAGATCTTTCTTGCGATCGGTGATGGAGAGGTATCCGTCGCTGTCGAGTTGTCCGATGTCGCCCGTTTTGAACCAGCCATCGACAAACGCGGCCGCAGTTTCGTCGGGACGCTTCCAGTATCCTTTGAAGACCGAAGGCCCGCGCGCCAAAACCTCGCCGTCGTCGGCAATCTTTACTTCGACGTTAGGGAGCGGCTTGCCGACCGTTCCCAGTTTGCAAGCCGAGGGCGTGTTCACGGCGATCACCGGAGATGTTTCCGTCAGGCCGTAACCCTCGTGGACGGGAATGCCGATATCGGCGTACCACTCGGCCAGTTCGCGGCCGAGCGGCGCTCCTCCGGAAATGAATTCTTGGGCCTTGCCGCCCATGCCCGCGCAAACTTTCGAAAACACCAACTGGTCCGCGATTTTCCACGAGAGCGAAGTGGGTCGGATTCCGGCCACGGTTTCGGCGCGATGCGCGCGTCCGACCGAAAGTGCCCAACGATAAATTGCGCTCTTGGGAAAGCCCACGGTTTTGAGAATTACCTGCTGGCGGATTTTCTCATACACGCGCGGCACAGCAATGAAGATATCAGGCTGCACTTCTGCCAAAACCTGCGTCAGTTGCGCAAGGTCGGGGCAATACGCCAACACGACCCCGCGATAGAGCAGCGCAAAATCCACGTGGCGAGCGGTAACGTGCGAAAGGGGAAGAAACGATACGCTCACTTCGTCTTTGGTTCCGAACCCGAAGGCTTCCATGGAACAGGCGATATTCGACGCCATGTTGCCGTGGGTCAGCATCGCGCCCTTTGGATTTCCCGTAGTGCCGGAAGTGTAGATGATAGTCGCGAGGTCGTCGGGCTGAACCAACTGCGAACGGGCATCGAAATCGGCATCGGCTTCTGTCGGTCCGTGAAGCGTGAGCGTCTGCATCTGGACGGCGTGCCCAGTTTCGACGTTGTCCATAACGATGATGCGCTCGAGCGGCGTGTGCCGTTGAATTGCCAGCACTTTCTCCAGTTGGTGTTTGGTTGAAACCGCAATCACGCGCGCGCCTGAATCGTTCAGGATGTAGGACGTCTGCTCGGCTGTTTGCGTGGAATAAACAGGAACGGTGACCGCTCCGAGGGCGAGCGCGGCGAAATCGGTGATCGTCCACTCCGGACGATTTTCGCTGAGGATGGCGACGCGATCGCCTTTGCCGATCCCCCAGGGTCGGAGCGCGCGAGCGATACCGACGACGCTGCGATAAATCTCTGCTGAAGAGATCGGTATCCAGCCGGGCGCCTGCTTCTGCATCATGACGCGATCACGGGGATTCCTGGAGATCGCCAGAAGAATGTCGTTTAGGGTTCGAAGGGTCATCCGGTGAGATCAGATCCCAGCATCATTGTATGAGGACATTGTATGCAGAGATCTTCTGCAGACATTGTACGCAGAGGATCGGAATTGGGAGAGCACGGGGCGAAAGTTTGTTGTCGGGTGATGACGCGATGGAGACTGGTCGGGTACGGTATGTTATTCTTTTTATGCGGGGTGGAGCAGTCTGGTAGCTCGTTGGGCTCATAACCCAAAGGTCGGTGGTTCAAATCCACCCCCCGCAACCAAACC
>Ga0182015_10001135_pt1 | contig 36239 bp, 28 predicted proteins | sample 712P3MmetaG_FD_120478 | JGI IMG/M metagenome (GOLD analysis project Ga0182015, IMG submission 120478) | Permafrost microbial communities from Stordalen Mire, Sweden - 712P3M metaG | ecosystem: Environmental > Terrestrial > Soil > Wetlands > Permafrost | place: Sweden: Stordalen | collected...
ACTCTGAGTAGCCGCCGTCTTCGTTTTCCCTTCATCTTCTTCCTCGGCTGGCTCTTGTCGAGGACAACATCGGCAGCGACCGAGCGATCAGAAGTGCCTGAGTCGGGGCATTCTGGAAGTGTTCTGCTCATGTCCAATGGTGCGCCTCGTCCCCATACCTTTGGCATGGACACGTGCCATAAAGCTCTTCGGTCCCTTCTACTGTAAATTTCGATTCAGGACGACCTAAAAAGATATGCAGCACCCGACTAAGGTAAACGCAGGGCTCTTCCCACCCCGCACACCAGTTTGTTCTGTTTTCGTAACACCGAACAAAATGATCGGGTTGGCGTGCCGAACGTCGAATAAAATAGCAGTGACGGTTGCGTCTTTCCTAGGAATAGTGCGCTGCTAGAATTCGCATCGGTGCCGGGCGGTCCTGAGCGGACCGCACCTCACGTTTTGGGAAGCATCAGTGAAGTCGCCTCTGCCAGAAAACGAAGGTTCCCGTCTCGAAAGTCTTCGTAGCTTTCGAGTTCTGGGAACATCCTGCGAGCAAGGGTTCGACGACATCGCTCATCTAGCCGCTCTTATGTGCGATACCGCGGTCGCCGTCATCGCTTTCATCGATGAGCAAAGGATATGGTTTAAGGCCAAAATCGGCCTTGAATTGGATGAGATTCCGCGAGATGGCTCGTTCTGTGCCCATGCAATCTTGCAGTCCGACGTTCTGATTGTCCCCGATCCAATCTCTGACAAGAGATTCATGAGCAGTTTCTTGGTGAAGCAAATCGGTATTCGATTCTATGCCGGGATGCCACTAATTACCGCTGATACCCATCCCTTAGGCACGCTAGCTGTGATGGACAGAGTGCCTCACCTCCTGACTGCCGAGCAAATAGATGCCTTGCAGATTTTCGCTCGACGAATCATGTACGAGTTGGAACTACGCCGCACACGAGAAGCTCCGTCAAGGACGGGAATCCACCTTGCACCCAGCCGTCAGCCTCCTGCCACCATCCTGTTGGTCGAAGACCACAGCAACCTTCGAGACCTTCTGCAAAGGACGCTGGAAGGGGTCGGGTTTTCGGTCTTTCCTGCCGCCGATGGTGCAGAGGCACTCCGTTTGTGTCAGCACGATGACACAGTAGACCTTGTGGTAAGTGATATTGTCATGCCAAGCCTGAACGGACTTCAGTTGTCCGACCGAATTCGTACAGCACGCCCCGAAATGAAGTTCTTGTTTATAACGGGCTTTGGCGATCAGTTCCCCGAGTTGCGTGAATACGGGGCAAACATTTTGGAAAAGCCATTCCTTCCTTCGGAACTCCTACGTAAGGTGGAAGATATACTCGACCAAGGGAAAGCAGCCACGGGTACCGAAGGGTAGGCCGATTTCGGGGAGTCAGTCGTGGGCTGGTGGAATGGGTGTTTCAACACGCCAAATCTGCTAGAGCATTCTCTTGAGAGCCGCGAGGCTGTTGAGTGCATCTCTCAGTTTGCGATGCTCCTTAGAGTGAGCGATCGGCAATCCTCGTAGGCGTTGTTGGATAGCCTTCTCAGCCACGTCGATGCTCGCTGGCAACTTGTTCCGATCGAATTCCATTGCCGCGGCTCTATAAAAGTGGAGCCAATCTCTGTCATTATGGATCACCGATGGAGTCTCCCCGCACAGTCCCTTCCGCACGGAGGAATCTGCATCTGGCGTGCAGGCAAACGAGCACCCGTTTGCCGAGGGTTGAGCAGTTCAAGTGTCATCGACGTTCTCCCTTTGTTGAGCACCAGATGGCGTTCCGCGTGAGCGATCTTGCCGAATCGGGGGGCTTTCTCGGGGGGAATCGGGAATCTGGGGAAAGGAGTCTCTCGCGGCACCAAACAGACTATCGGCTAGACAAGAGCAACTGCGATGCCAAAACCAGACTTCCCCTGCCGAGGAGGGGCGCGACGTTGCCCTGTGTAACCGGCCGCCGGGATTGCCATAGCGAGAGGGTTTAGCCGACTGCGAGCGGAGAAGCGGCATTCGGTGCCAAGCTCTCTTTCGCGTTGACATACAGGCAGTCAGCATTTGACGGGCGATGCAAAAACATACCACAGGGAAAACATGTTCCATCGCCGACGGGCTCACGAGGACAACAACCTCAAAAACGAAAGCGCCCCAAACTCCTTTCGAGTCATGGGACGCTCAGGCAAACAGCCCGCCTCCGAACCGCTCACAACCAGCCTACGTTCTGATATGTGCTGGGGGAATGGCTCCAACGAGCTACTGTGGAAAATGGAAAGTGATCTCGAAGTTCGGTTGAGAGTGACAGTCAGTCTTTTTCAAAATGGAACTGGGCAGATTGAAATGGGGTGCAGATAATTGCTACCTTTCAGTCCGATCCGGTTTCCGTTCTGTGCCTGACCCAGTCCCACTCACGCTCCAACCTTAAAGTGTGTTCGCCACCATCGGCGAAGCAACGGGTTCATTTTGTTTCTGCTGGTTAGACTTTCCGCAGCAACGGTCTTTCCGAGCGGCGGATTGTCCGGGCGAGGTTACGCCAAGAAACTGAGCCTTCGAGGGATTGTCCAAAAGGGGAGAAGTGTTTGCTGCATCATCAATTATCGACTGCATAATCTGCCCTTGGTCCATGGTGATCATGCCGGATATCCAGCCACCGCCGCTAACGATAGCCGTGATGAGTGCACCGACACCGAACATTAGCCATGATTCACTACTTAGCGCACTGACCAACGACACCAAGAGGATGAGAGCGCCGACGACTAAGGCCGCTTGCTGAACGATCTTGCCGAAAGAAATGATGCCAGCGGCCACCGAGTACGCTTCCCCATACCGCGTCCAAAGTCCGTCATGTACTCCAGTCGAAGCCAACGCCGCTGATTCCAAACTTTGCCTCCGCCATGAAGAGGACCTAATCTTAAGAGCACTGTCCGCCGTAAACTGTTCAAAATTGACCTGTGGCGCGGTCTTTCTTAAGGCCGCGAATACGCTCGGTGAGCCGTTAAGACTTGTGGGAACGATCCCTTATCCGGGCGGCAAGGTCAGGCTGGCGCAAACCATTGTCTCGTTCCTACCGAAGAGCGGGCGCACATACCGCGAGCCATTCGTGGGCACCCGCAGTCACAAAACCAATGGTTTTCCTTGCGTGGTGGCGACCAACCGCATAGGGGCACCGGATGCGGGGGCCGGAGTGGCCGCGCATACTTCGCGGCGTCCTTCATCTGATTGCGATGAGGGCGAAGTATGTCCACGCATATAGGCCGCCGGCACTGGCAAGCACCGTGGTGTGAGTGCAACTCACGACTCTTGAAGGAAGGCGACAACGTTCTTACCTGCTCTGTGGGAGGGTGCGGCAAGGGCTGGTAACCGGGGATGCGATGACGATAAAGATCACACAGCATGTTGACCTTCCTCCTGTGTATATTTGCCCGACTTGTTTGAAACCGAGGCCATTTCAAGCTGGGGAACATTGGCAGGTCTGTGAGGAGCACCATTTTGCGGAGGTACGTGCGGTGACGTTCGCCAATGGTGACGCTCGCCGAGTCTCGCTTCCCGTTGAGAAGCCTGCTCCCAAATGGGCAGAGCCAGAGACTCCCTTCGGAAATGTGCAGGAATAGGGCGCTGGCACGGTAGTCGATTCGAGAGAATCGGGAAACCACTGTTTACTGACGACTCATGAAATCCGACATTCCACCCGGAGTTCTGACTTGCGTCGACGCACTCAACCCTTGGTAACTAGGGTGGTTGTTTGGGTAGGAGTACGGTCGATAGGAGAGACACGTATGTGCTGTGACAATTGGCAGAGGGAAAAACCCGCAATGAAGAGAATGATCATCGCTGTATCGCTTATCGGTGCAATCGATGACAGCCAAGCGTAAAGATGGGGAAGGAAATGCTGAGCTTCTGGTTCCGCTATCTGACAAAAGTTAGGTCGGAGGGGTTTCCTGAGAACATCATCGAGAACCTTCCCGAGATTGCCTGCATCATCGGAGATGGCGGGCGATTCAAGCGTTGGAACTCCAACTTGGAATCGGCACTTGGCTACACGGCCGAAGAGGTTCGGAGGATCACAGCCCTTGAAACGATTGCCGAGGACCAGCGGGAATTTGTACGAGGAGCCATGGCAGAAGTACTTGCCCATGGAATGGCCAAAGCGGAGTGCGTCTTGGTGTCAAAAGACGGTACCCGGATTCCCTGTCTGTTTACTGGCGTTCGCATAGTTCTGAATGACTCACCTTACATCCTTGGAATGATGGTAGACCTTGGGAGCCGCAAACAAGTGGAAGAGATTCTGCGGGCCAGTGAGGAACAGTATCGGTCGTTGGTTGCCAACATCCCAGACATCGTGTGGAAGGCTGATTGGGAAGGCAATGTGAGCTTCGTGGGCAGCCAAGTCGAAGCGATGCTCGGATACTCGACTGCTGAGGTTTATCAACAGGGGGATTCTCTTTGGTATAACTCAGTCCACGTGGATGACCGACAACGAGTGAGGAAGGCGTTCGAGGCGCTGATTAAAGAGGGAAAGCCATACGATATCGAGTGCCGCGTGCAGAGAAAGAATGGGGAATGGTTCTGGGCCCATGATAGGGCTGCTGTCACTCATGACAAGAACGGTACTCGGGTTGCCGCTGGTCTCCTTTCCGACATCACACCACGAAAGACAGCGGAAGAAACTCTACAGAAACTCGCATCCATCGTTGAGTTCTCGCAGGATGCCATTATCGGGAAGAATAAAGACGGGGTGATCACCAGTTGGAACCGAGCGGCAGAGAAGATGTATGGCTACACGACGGCCGAAGCGGTAGGACGACATTTGTCTTTTCTGGAGCCCGCAGAAAAGCAAGGTGAGACACGAGCCCTAATGGAGCGTATAGGAAATGGAGAGCCAATAGAATGTCTAGAAACTCAACGAATCACGAAGGGGGGCTTGGTACTAGACGTGTCGTTGTCCATGTCGCCGATCAGGGACGGAAGCGGGAAAGTGACGGGGGCTTCGGCAATTGCTAGAGATATCACTCTTCGGAAGCGAGCCGAGGAGGCACTGTTGTTCCAGAATGCACTGCTGGAGGCGCAAGCTGAGACGGCAATTGATGGCATCCTCGTGGTCGATGAGTCCAATCACATTGTTCTGGCAAACAGGCAATTTGGGCTCCAGTTCGGAATACCGGATGAACTGCTGAGCACAAAAGACGATCTTGTCATGCGCCAGCACGTGTTGGATTTAGTCGAAAACTCCGATGCCTTTGCCGAAAGGATCAAATATCTATACAGCCACCGTGAAGAAAAGAGCAGGGATGAGTTTAGATTGAAGAATGGGAAGGTCTTCGACCGATACTCTGCACCTCTCGTCGACTCCAAAGAGCAATATCGGGGGCGAATCTGGTACTTTCGCGACATCACGGACCGCAAACTCGCCGAGAAACAAATTCAATTTTTAGCGTACTACGATACGCTGACGGCACTTCCCAATCGGACTCTTCTTCAGGATCGCTTGGACAAGGCACTTGCTGGCGCTCGTAGGCAAAGGCATAAAGTCGCAGTCTTGTTCATCGACCTCGATAAGTTCAAAGACATCAACGACTCGCTGGGACATTCGGCTGGCGACCTCCTCTTGCAAAAGGTTGCGGAGCGGCTTAGGACATGGGGGCGTGAACAGGACACCGTCGCCCGGCTGGGTGGCGACGAATTCCTGATCATGCTGACTGACGTGAAGGACGTGCCCGACGTAGCGGTTGCCGCTGAGCGGCTCATGGATGCGATGACCGCTGAATTTGTCATTCAAGGGCATTCCCTCGATGTCAGTTGCAGCATCGGCATCAGCATCTTCCCAGAACACGGCGCGGATTGCGAAACGCTGATCAAGAACGCCGATGCGGCGATGTATAGCGCCAAGGCTGACGGACGTAACAACTTTCGATTCTTCACCGACGACATGAACGCACAGGCGGTCGAGCGGTTGACCTTAGAAAGCAGCTTGCGTTCGGCACTCGCCAAAGAAGAACTACTTCTGATGTACCAACCACAGATGGATATCGCCACTGGAAGGATCACCGGACTGGAGGCACTCCTCCGCTGGCGACACCCGAAATTGGGCCTTGTGCCACCGGCTAAATTCATACGAATTGCCGAGAACAGCGGTCTAATTGTCCCCATTGGGGAATGGGTGCTCAGGACCGCCTGTTCTCAAGCCCGGAAATGGCAAGATGAAGGTCTCCCCGCGCTGACCGTCGCGGTAAATGTATCTGCGATCCAGTTTCGTCAAGAGAGCTTCGGCGAAGTCATTAGGAAGGTGCTGCACGAGACTAAGCTCCCGCCGCAATACCTCGAACTGGAACTCACGGAAAGCCTCTTGCTTACGAATGCAGACCTGATGTTATCAGTCATTCAGAAATTAAAGGCGACTGGAGTGACACTGGCGATTGACGACTTCGGAACTGGCTACTCCAGTTTCAGCTACCTGAGACAGTTTCAGGTCAGCAAGCTCAAGATCGACCGCTCCTTTGTACAAAACGTCGCTGCGAATCCAGATGATGCGGCGATCACAGCCGCAATCATCAGCATGGCTAAAAGCTTGCATCTCAAAGTAATCGCCGAAGGGGTCGAAAACGAAGCGCAGATGTCATTCCTTCGGGGGCATCAATGCGACGAGATTCAAGGCTATTACTTCAGCAAGCCTTTGGCATTTGACAAAGTTGCTGACAAGCTGCGAGCCAACGTCGCCGAAACGCAAGCCGAGCATAAGCCGACAGGTGATAATTGCGACAACAAACCTTATGAAGTGAGTATTTCACTTATGTCCATAGGACTTGCACTCGTGGTGTCCGCTGATCCAGTTATAGTCCAGCAGTTCAGCCTCGCCCTGCGAGAATTGTCTATTTCACCCGATGCATGTCAGGACGCGGCAAGCGCGGCACTCCTGCTAAAGCGCCGAAAGTTCGATGCCGTTATCGTTGATCTCCAACTGGGAGAGCAGTCCGGGCTGATTCTGGATGAAGTGCATCTCTCATCGTCCAACCGGACGGCGGTGACTTTTGGCATCGGCCACAATGGTGCGGCGGGAACAGCAGCTTTCCGCAAGAAGTCGCAATTTGTCTTCGAGAGACCGCTTTCTGCGCAGTCAATTCACAAGACTCTCAAGCCTGCATATGGGCTTATCCTGAGAGAACGGAGACGGTATTTCCGTTATCCAGTCTCTATTCCGGTTATCATGCGGAACGAAAGCATGCAGGAAATCCGATGCACCAGCGTAGATATCAGCGTTGGGGGGATGGCTCTGAGCACCCTCGTTCCGCTGGTTCCCGGCGAAAGCCTGCGCGTTCAGTTTACCCTGCCAGATCACGAAGCACCCGTGTTGGCGGAATCGACGATCTGCTGGTCGAAAACGGGTGGTCTGGGAGTTCGCTTCGTGTCCGTGTCGGAAGACCACAAGTCCCAGCTACAGGCGTGGCTGTCACAAAAGCTGGAACAGACACTCCCGGCATTCGTTGCCGACCAATTCCGAAAGGAAGAACGTGGCTCCAATTAATACGTTTGAGTCAGAAGCCCGATGACAATTCCGGTGCGTGAACAGAAGCTCACACTTTAAAGAAATCTTCCTCGTTACCGCCGTCCGATTCGCCACTAACCACAGCGATGTTGATGTTGACGGCACCCTTTCCAAGGCGGGAGGTTCCTTCAAGATCGATCACCCGTTAGACCCTGCTAACAAATGCCTCTACCATTCCTTTGTCGAGTCGCCCGACCTGATGAACATCTACAACGGTAACGTGACAACCGACGCGGAGGGTAATGCAGTGGTCACACTGCCGGACTGGTTCGAAGTCCTAAACCGCGATTTCCGCTATCAGCTCACGGTCATCGGACAGTTCGCGCAGGCCATCGTGGCCAGCAAAGTTGCGAACCGACAGTTCAGCACCTGGACGGATAAACCCGATGTAGAAGTCTCCTGGCAGGTTACCGGGATACGCCAGGACGCTTTGGGCCAACGCGCACCGCATTCCGGTGGAGCAAGCGAAGCCCGAACGCGAGCGCGGTTTCTATTTGCATCCAGAGCTTTTTGCCGCGCCGGAGGAGAAAGGCATCGGGTGGGCCCGTCACCCGGAGACGATGAAGCGGGCGAAAGCTGAACGATCCAAGCTCTCGACTGCGGCCGAGATCGCAGTTCCCCCAGCGCGTTAAACAGCAAGCTCTGAAGAACCCGGACTGTGTCTTGCAACGATGCTGACGGTTGGGCATTCGCGGCAGTAATCGGGATTCTTAGCATCTCGATTTACTGTCCTGAGTGGTGTCCTGAAACTGACGAATGCGGTCACATTGGGTGAGTTTTGGTGCGCGAGCGCGATTGTAAGTAGTTGGGATTGCAGGGCACCGCAAGATGAGGTGACAATTGCTAACCGTTGTACGGGATGCGACGGAGCCGAATGGTCTGTGTACCATTTTGTGTACCACTGTGACCGCGAATTCAGGCTAGGGAGTGTCAGCTCGCTTTCTAAGCGAAAACCAAAAACGCTGATTTAGCGGGCTTTAGCGGATGTTAGTTGGTAGCGCTACCGGGAATCGAACCCGGGTTTGAAGATTGAGAATCTTCCGTCCTAACCCCTAGACGATAGCGCCAAGAATATTGAAGTGTATGGCCTTAAGCTCTGGCCGCCGCGAGTGAATCAGACTTGCTTTCCATCAATTTTACATCAGTTTGATCGGATTTCGACTCGGTTTTCCGACAGCCATGTACGCCCACTGCATCTTGGGGGTCAGGCTTTTTTCAGCAAGCGCGAAATCCATACCAGAATTACTGCGCCAACAAATGCCACAATAATGGAGCCGATCATGCCACCTCCCGGCCAAATTCCCAGAAGCCCAAAAACCCAGCCGCCCACAATGCCGCCGAGGATTCCGAGAATTATGTCAACAATTACGCCGTATCCACCGCCCTTCATGACTTTGCCAGCCAGCCACCCTGCGATCAGCCCAACCACGATCCACGCGAGAATTCCCATAACGCTCCTCTTTGGACTGCTTTAATCGGGCAGCAAGAATGTACACCCAGCCCCATCAACACTCAAGCGCTGCCGCATTGCCCGAAGGCGTGGGTGTCTTGGGAATCGGGACGGGAGGTTATGGAAGGACGAGCCAATGCGAGTCATGGAGACACCTCCTTGACAGCGGCTTCGCGGTCCGCATGGCTTATATGACCGTGTGACTCTGCAGAATCATTGGCCCTCGCTGATTCAATTCGAATCGTATGCGGTTGCGCAGCCTTTCCATGACACCGGTCGCAGGGTGCGGAGTGCCGTAATAGCGCAACGCACATCGCCATTTTCTTCACCGAAACGCAGTTTCCACAGCCTCGAGAGGCTTATACTGACCTTAACTCTTACAACTTAGTTCTAGCGTCCTCTTAGTGGTTGCGGGGCAAAGGTGTATGTGGGGACCAGTACCATTCATTCCTAAACTTAGTTATAGAAGGAGTATCCGATATGGCGAGACCGAGATCCACCTCAGGCAAATCGAGTCGTACGAGCAGAGAGCAACCCGGCGTCAACAGCACGCCCAGTGTTCCCGTTGTAAACGCAGTCGCAACACCGCAACCGGCAGCCGCCGAAGTCAGGCCAGAGACCAAGAGCACGCCAGAACCTAAGAAGTTTGAAGTCCTTAAAACGGAACCTCGTAAGAATGTTGTTCCCATCAACCTTGAAGACGAGATCCGGCGCCGCGCCTACGAGCTCTACCAGCACCGCGATCCCGCTTCGGGCAGCGAGGCCGAGGACTGGTTCACTGCGGAGCGTGAAGTGATGCAGCGCTACCGTCAGCACTCAGCGTAGTGGCTCTTTGAACCTTCTGATGAAAGAGGCGGTAGGACGCTGCCGCCCTGGGCTGGGGTTCCGCACTCATCAATGTAAGTGAGTAGTAGCGAATGCCGATCTGCCGTCGGCCAGACGCTCTTGCCGCCTGCTGGTTTTTGCGGGGATCTGAGACCGCTCCTCCGTCTTGGCGGGTTGCCTCGCAGGGGTATTTCTGAAAAAATAGGCTGGGGTTCCCCGCACATGGCGGAAATAGGTAGTTTCGCACTTCTCCTCGCTTTGGCGTTGAGCGTTTACTCGTTCGTCGCGGGGATCATCGCGCTGGCTTTCCAGAACCGGACTTCCCTGCAACTGGCGAGCGCAACTGCCGGCCGCGGGGCCCTTCCGGCTTCTCTGGAAGAAAGCCCGCTGATCACCACGATCCGCCAGGCATCGGAGCGCATCGGCGAAACCGCCCGCCGTGCCGGAATTGCCACCTTCGCCGCTGTCCTCCTCGCTTCGGTGGTCCTCGTCATCTGCGCCTTCCGCGACGATTTCTCTATCGCCTACATTCTTCACCATAGCAACCGCGCTCTCCCCGGTCCTTATAAGTTTGCCGTGCTGTGGTCCGGCCAGGAAGGTTCGTTGTTGTTCTGGTCGCTGCTACTGGCAGCCTACGGATTCGTTCTCCGCCTGCGCTACAAAACCGACCCGCGCCTCTTCGCCTACGCGTCGGTGGTTCTATCCGGTGTGCAGATTTTCTTTCTCTTGTTGCTGAATTTCGCCGCGCATCCCTTCGCCATCGTGCAAGGCACAATTCCCGCCGAAGGTAATGGACTGAATCCGTTGCTTCAATATCCCGAGATGGTGATCCACCCGCCCATGCTCTATCTCGGCTATGTCGGCTTCACCATCCCCTTCGCCTTCGCGCTCGGCGCGCTGATCATGAAGTATCCTGGCGAAAAGTGGATCCACATCACCCGCCGCTGGACCATGGTCACTTGGGCCTTCCTCACCTGCGGAGTTTTCCTCGGCGCCCACTGGGCCTATTCCGTACTTGGCTGGGGCGGCTATTGGGGATGGGATCCCGTCGAGAACGCTTCGCTCATGCCCTGGCTCACCGGCACCGCCTTCCTGCATTCGGTCATGATGCAGGAAAAGCGCGGCATGCTGAAAATGTGGAACATGTGGCTGGTCTTCGCCACATTCTGGCTGGCCATCCTCGGAACTTTCCTCACCCGCAGCGGCATCATCAGCTCCGTCCATGCCTTCGCGCAGTCCTCCATCGGAGACTGGTTCGCCTGGTTCCTCGCCATCACCCTGGTCGTATTCCTCTTCTTCTTTTTCAAGAACAAGTCTCACCTGCGCAGCGAACACAAGCTCGAATCCCTGGTCTCGCGCGAGTCGAGTTTCCTGTTCAACAATCTTCTTTTCGTTCTCCTCTGCTTCACCGTGCTCTGGGGCACCTGGTTCCCCAAGATTTCTGAACTCGTACAAGGCAACAAAGTCACAGTCGGCGCGCCCTTCTACAATCGCGTCGCCATTCCCGTAGCCTTGCTGCTCCTGATCCTCACTGCCGTCGGCCCGCTCCTGGCGTGGCGCAAAACTTCTCTCGAAAGCCTGAAACGCAATTTCATGTGGCCGACCATCGGCGCCATCGTAGTCGCAATTTTCCTGATGATCACACCGCAAAGCTGGGGATCAGCCTTCGGCCTCAAACCCTGGCAGGACGTTTCCTACTTCTATTCTTTGATGGCCATCGCGCTCTCGGTCTTGGTAACCCTGACCGTGGCCAGCGAGTTCTATCGCGGCGGCCGCGTCATCTCCAAACACACCGGTCAAGGCATGTTCGCCTCCATGGTGCAACTCACCCACCGCAACACCCGCCGCTATGGAGGCTATATCGTCCACTTCGGCGTCGTGGTGGTCATCATCGGCTTCGCCGGCGCCGCCTTCAATCAGGACAAAGAAATGGAGATGAAGAACGGCGACAAGATGACCATCGGTCCCTACACCCTCATCTGTCGCTCCTCCACGGAAGACGACACGCCCGACCATTACAGCCAGTGGGCGATTCTCGACGTTTTCAAGGGCGGCAAGCAGATCGACACCATGACGCCCGAGCGCCGCTTCTACCACGCCAGCCAGCAAACCTCGACCATGCCCGATATCCGTTCCACCCTCAACGAGGATCTCTACGTTGTGTTTGAAGGATTGAATCAGGATAACGGTCACCCGATTCTCAAGGCGCATTTGAACGCGCTGGTCATGTGGATATGGATGGGCGTCTGGATCATGCTGATCGGAACCGTTCTGGCACTGATCCCGAACGCGCCCGCGCCAGTTCGTGTTCCCGCCCCGGCAAGGTTGGAGCGAGCACAAGCAACGCCCGTGGCAACTGGAGACTGATGTCCCGTCTTTTGAATCCGCTCTCGAGCCTGGGTGCCCCACTTTTCGCCTCTTTTGCGAGAAGTGGGTTTCCGGGTCGCAAACTCGCCCAAGCCCTCCTCCTGTCCGCCGCCGTCTTCCTCCTGCTCGGCGCCGGAGATCCCGCAACCCGCTTCACTGAACTCGGCCATCAATTGATGTGCATCTGCGGCTGCAACCAGATCCTTCTGGAATGCAATCACGTCGGCTGCCCCGCTTCCGACGGCATGCGCAACGAACTCATGGCGTCTCTCACCCGCGGAGACAGTGACAGCCTGGTCGAACAGGGCTTCGTGCAAAAATACGGACCCACGGTCCTCGCCGCTCCCACCACCAAAGGTTTCGACCGCGCCGCATACATCATGCCGTTCGCGGCTCTGTTCCTGGGCTTTGGTTTGATCGTGCTCGTCATTCGCTCCTGGAAAAATCGCCCCTCTCCCGCCATCGCCGACGGCCTGACTCCGGTTCGCGGCGCCGAGCTCGAACAATTCCGCGATCAGGCTCGCAAGGAGACCGATCTATGACCTGGCTTCCTCTCTGCATCATGCTTGCCCTCGCTTCTCTCTATTATGTTTTCTATCTTCCCGGAAGACTTTTTTTGGGCCCGGAGAAAACTCGTGCCGGTTATTTGCGCGAGCGGAAGGATGCCGTCTACGAAAACCTCCGCGATCTCAACTTCGAATACAAAGCCGGCAAAGTGCCCGACGTCGACTACGCGTCCCTGAAATCTTCTTTGCAGGACGAAGCCGCCACCATCCTGGCCGAGATCGACCGCCTGGAAAAGAATCCCGCGCCCCAAAAAGGAAAATGATCTTGAAAGCAATTCTTGCCCGAACTGTCATCCTGAGAGAGCGCGTTCTTCGCGCGAACGAAGGACCTGAGCGAGCGACCGCGCCGTTTGCTGCGCGAAGCGCAGCAAACAATAAGCGCGACGCGAGCATCCTTATCGCACTCGTCGTCCTTCTCGCCTCCTTCGCTTCCGCCCAAACTCTCACCGGCACGGTGAAAGATTCCACCACCGGCAAGCTCTCCGCTGGCGACGATGTGGTCATGTTCAAGCTGGGCCAGGGCATGGAGGAATCCGGCCGCACCAAGACCGACGCCAAGGGCCAGTTCAGTTTCAAACTCGACGACGCGCAAGCTCCGCACTTAATTCGCGCCATCCATCAGGACGTCACCTATCATCGCATGGCGCCTCCAGGAACCACGTCGGTGGCGATCGAAGTCTACGACGCCGCGAAAAAAGTTGATGGCATCGAGGTAGTCGCCGACATCATGCGCATCCAGGCCGAGCAAGGCCAGATTCTGGTGACCCGGGAATTCGGCGTGCAGAACACCTCCAATCCCCAGCGCACCCAGATGAATGAGCGCAACCTCGAGTTTTACGTTCCTGACGGCGCCCACGTCATCGACGATTCAGCCACAGCCACCACCGAAGGCGGCAACCCGCTGAAGTCCGCTCCCGTGCCCGAAGGCGAGAAGAATCGTTACTCATTCATCTTCCCTCTACGGCCGGGACTGACGCGCTTCGAAGTGAGCTACCAACTTCCTTACAGTGGCAGCGCGAATCTGGATCCCAAGTCGATTTACCCCTTGGAGCACTTCGTAGTCATGCTGCCGAAGGCGATGCAGTTCAACGCTGTGACTCCGGCCGGTTTCAAATTGATTAATTATCCGAGCGAGCCCAACGCCAGCGTGCAAGTAGCCTCCAATACGACCCCCGGACAAAATCTTGCCTTCAAAGTTTCCGGCGAAGGCACGCTCGAAAGCGGCCAGGAAAATGGAGCCCAAGGCTCCGGTGAAGGTGGGCAAACTCCCGCACCCGGCGCGCAGTCCAGTAATCGCCCGGGCGGCGGATTGGGCCCGCCCATCGATGCTCCCGATCCGCTGCAAAAATATCGCTGGTGGATTCTGGGCGGCTTCGCCGCGGTCCTGCTCATTGGCGGCGTATACGTGGCGTCCCGGCAGCAGTCCGCCGCCAGCGCCGTTAGATTACAAAGGGCTGGCTCTTCCATGCCAACCACCATGCAAGAAGAGGATGACTACGAGCCCGCAGCAGTCGGCGTTTTGCAATCGCGCTCACCGGCCGTTGCGCAGCCGGCCTCCATGCTGATGGAAGGAATCAAAGAGGAGCTTTTCCAACTCGAAGTCGAGCGCAAGCAGGGCCAAATCTCGCAAGCCGATTATGAGAAAGCCAAGTCCGCTCTCGATCAAACCCTGGACCGTGCATTAAAACGCGAAGCCCAAAAAGCCTAAGCCTGCTGCATTAGTTGTTGCCAACATTAGTTGTTAGTAGTTATTAGTTGTCGTGGCTTTAGATCTTTAGTTGTCGTGATTTCAGCTCTTTGTCATTCCGACCGGAGCATTCCTTCCCGACGGGAAGGAACGTGGAGTGGAGGAACCCGCTGTCCGCTGTCTCCCGCCGGTCCACACAGCTATGGCCTATTCCTGGTTCATCCTCCTGCTCACCCTAGCGGGAACCGCTTTTCTCTTACTTCTGCTGCAAGGCACTCCCTTCGGCACCGTCCTTCACGAGCGCATTCCGGACCGGCCTCGCCGTCGCCTGTTTGTCGCTTCTGTCAGTTTCTTTCTTTCCTTCGCCGGCGTTCGCGCCGTAGTTTATGCCATCGAACACCACATCCCGCCGTTCCATTTTATTATCCAGCCCAGTGGCCGCCACATTCACCATCTGGTTTTCGGAATTCTCATTCTCCTCTTCGTCGGCTACGGATGGCTCGCCGACATCGGCACCGGGGAAGACAATTCGTCGATTCTTCTGAGCCGGTTGATGTCGATTCTCTACGGCGTGGGCGCAGCCCTCACGCTCGATGAATTCGCTCTCTGGCTGAATCTCCGCGACGTTTACTGGTCCGCCGAAGGGCGATCCAGCATCGACGCCATCATCCTCTTTGGAGCCTTCTTGGCCGCGAGCGCCTGGGGCGCTCCGCTACTCCAGCCGCGCAACAAAACAAAACCAAACTGACATCTGCGCGAGTTCGAGATTCGTCCATTCCGGCCGAGTCAGCGGCAGACTTTGCCCATCTCAATGGATCCGGATAAACGCCTTCCCGGAAATCAATCGAAATGGCGATCGCTTAAGTATTGTCGAATGTGATCGATCTGAATCTGGAAGCTTCGTGACGTCTTTGGCACACGACCTGCCCTATTGCTGAATGCATCGGCTAACTCAACCTCGATCAGGAAACTACCGATAACTTTCCGATAGGCGGGGGGGAGCAAACCGTTCCCGTTAGTCGGAGTAGGAATCATGGTTGCCCACAACCCCCTCCACGGGTCCGGACAAGCGGGCTTTCCCGCATCCGGCTCTTACCTTAGGTAATAACGCCTATGCGGCGCAGGGGATAAGGATGACAACTACGAGCGGGAGGGCGGAGTTTCGGTCACCGCCTAACTTCCATCTCGGTCCACCGAGATTCCGCGGTCCCGACCTCGAAAGACCCACAAGAGCGGGACCGCGCGGTCTCGGGGGGATTTTGCCAATGGCCCGGACCGGACGAACTCGCGTGACATCTGACCTTGCCATCCACACCTAAGCCAGCCGATCATCCCTAAGCGTCAGGGTGCGGCAGGGTGCGGCCGTGCTCGAGCGCGCCGTGCGTAACTGTTTTAGTTTCAATATTCTGCCCGTAAGCTATTGCGGCGCTTAGATTTTTCACAAATTCCCTCCAACCTGATGATTGCAATAGACTGGGGGGTATAACTAGTTCCGAATCCGTTCTTCCCGAAACCGTCCACCTGCATCCGCCCCGAGAGCGTAACATCCAATAGGTGGGATCGATTATGGGAAACACATTCAAGACCGCGTTTCTGCTGACTTCGCTTACGCTGCTTCTGATGTTCATTGGCCGCTACTTCGGCGGACAGAATGGGATGCTGCTCGCGCTGGTCTTTGCCGCCGTGATGAACTTTGTCTCCTATTTCTATTCGGACAAGATTGCTCTGGCCATGTACCGCGCTCAGCCCGTGACGCGCGAGCAACTGCCGCGCGCCTATGAGGCGGTGGAACGGCTTACCCAGAAAATCGGGATCCCTATGCCAAAGATTTATGTGATCCCGACCGAGTCTCCAAACGCGTTTGCCACGGGCCGCAATCCGAAGCACGCATCGGTGGCCGTGACCCACGGAATTTTAGGTTTACTGAATGATGAGGAACTCGAAGGCGTGCTCGCGCACGAACTCGGCCACGTGAATAATCGCGACATCCTTATTAGTTCGGTGGCGGCAACGATTGCCGGCGCCATTACCATGCTCGCCAGCATGGGCCGCTGGGCGATGATTTTTGGCGGCTTCGGACGTGGCGAACGTGAGGAACGCGGCGGCGGAGGGTTGGCGGGCCTGCTCATGCTGATTGTCGCTCCCATCGCGGCGAGCCTGATTCAGCTTGCGGTATCGCGCTCGCGAGAGTATCAGGCGGACGCTACCGGAGCCCATTTCACTGGCAATCCTTATGCCCTGGCAAGCGCCCTGCAGAAGCTCGATGCATATTCGAGGCGCATCCCAATGGCGGCCTCGCCCTCGACGGCACATCTGTTTATCATCCAGCCGCTGCTGGGCATGAATTTCGGAAACTTGTTTTCGACGCATCCTCCAGTTGCAAAGCGAATTGAGCGCCTGACCGGGCGCCCCCCCGAGTTTATGCAGTAAGACCGCTTCTAGCTTGAATCTATGCAAGACGTGGCGATGATGGCGTTCTCATTTTGTGGTCGCGCCGGCGCGAAGGTTCGGAATGAGAATACCGTTGCAGCTGCGTATATCGGGGTGGAGCTAGCAGCCAGAAGCTAAAAGCCGAAGTCCTGTGACATCGGTAACTCCGCCGCCTGCATGCCTGATAGTAGAATCCATTCAATGTCTTCCGAGACCGTCATCGCTGTATCCCACAAAGCCGTCGAATTGGAAAAATCTCTTCGCCGTGTGATTCGCGGCAAAGACGATGTGGTGCGGCTCGCGCTAGTCAGCATCTTTGCCCGCGGACACCTGCTGATCGAAGGCGTCCCCGGCGTCGGCAAAACCACGCTGGGACAGGCTCTCGCCCGCGCCATCGATTGCACCTTTCAGCGCGTCCAGTTCACCAGCGACATGCTGCCTTCTGACGTGATTGGCATCTCGGTGTATTCGTCGATGGAACAGGAATTCGAGTTCAAGCGCGGTCCGGTATTCACCAATGTTCTGCTGGCGGATGAGATCAACCGCACCACGCCCAAAACACAATCGGCGTTGCTGGAGGCGATGAACGAGGGCCAGGTCACGGTCGATGCGCATTCCTACGAATTACCGCAGCCGTTTCTGGTGATTGCGACGCAAAATCCGGTGGAGCATCACGGCACATATCCTCTGCCGGAATCACAGTTGGACCGCTTCCTCATGCGTGTGCGAATGGGCTATCCCGAGCCCGCGGCCGAACGCGAGATTCTGCGCTCCGAAGCCGGTGCCGCGCACTTGCAGGACTTGCGACCCGTGCTCACCGGAGCTGATGTCCTCGAGATGCAAGAAGCCGTGAAGCTGATTCGTGTGGATGAGTCTCTGGTCACGTACGCGCTGGAGATTGTGCGCCGCACGCGCGATTCCGAATATCTCTCCCTGGGTGTATCGCCGCGCGGCGCGCAGGCCCTTTATCGTGCGGCCCAGGCCATGGCATTTCTCGATGGCCGCAGCTTCTGCACTCCCGAAGATTTCAAGCCGCTGGCGGTCCCGGTGTTCGCACACCGCGTGGTCGTCAACGGTCAGTATGCCTCAACGATGAAAAAGTCCGAGCAGGCCGACCAGGTGCTGCGCGACATGGTAGAGAGTGTCGCCGTGCCGGTTTAGGTCTGGGTAGAGTTTTGGGCAGGGCGCGGCTTCAGCCGTGCCGCTCAGAGCCGATAGAAAGCGGACCTTAGCGCCTGAGGGCCCTCAGCGTGACTCCAGCTTTCCGCGTGAGCATATAATTCTCCGCTATGCCCTTCCTGCGTTTTCTCATGCTGCTGTCGCTCGTCGTGTGGATTGGCGGGCTGATCTTCTTTGCCTTCGTGTTGGCGCCTACGGCTTTCTCCGTTCTGCCAACCTCCCATCTGGCCGGTAATGTCGTTGGACGCGCGCTCGGCAAGCTGCACTGGATCGCAATTATTTCCGCAATCGTCTTCCTGATCAGTTCCCTGCTCTACAGCCGCCTTACGGACGGCGCCGTGCATGTCTTCGCGGCGCGCCACATACTGCTCTGCTTAATGCTCGCACTCACCTTGATTTCGCAGTTCGGCATCATTCCGCGCATGGACGCGCTTCGTGCGTCCCTGGGCGAAGTAAGATCAGTCCCAATCGACAATCCCGAGCGCGTTCAGTTCGATGCTCTGCACGTATGGTCAACGCGCGTGGAAGGCGCAGTGCTGCTGCTGGGGTTAGTGGTGGTCTATTTGACCGCACGTAGCTTCTAGCCGCTGGCTTCCAGCTCCTAGCCCAACCCTCCTGCATCCGTTGGGCATTTGCGTCCCCGATCATTTATCCTGAAATGTTGTTCGACGATGGCTGGAGCGCACTGTGCGTAGCCATTCTTTTTTCGTCAGCGTTTCGCTGGAAGCTGGGAGCTAGAAGCTAGAAGCTATCTTATGAAAACTGGCATTATCGGCCTGCCTCAAGTAGGCAAGACATCGTTGTTTCGTATTTTGACCAAGGCGCATCTTTCGGACCAGGCGCACGCGAATCCGCGCGAGGCCCACATCGGCGTGGCGAAAGTTCCGGACGATCGCCTCGACCGGCTCGCCGCGCTCTACAATCCGAACAAGCTCACCCACACTTCAGTCGAGTATGTGGACGTGGGAGCCATCGGCCAGGAGGCGCTGAAAGACAGCGCCTACGCCGCTCATCTGCGCAACGTGGATGCGCTGGCTCACGTGGTCCGCGTGTTTGACGATCCTTCGGTGCCGCATGCGGGAGAAATCGATCCCCTGAAGGACATCAAGAATGTGGAATTCGATCTCCTGGTGAGCGACCTCGGTCAGATCGAAAAGCGGCTGGAGCGGCTGGAAAAAGATCTCAAGAAGATGAAGACTCCCGAACTCGAAAAAGAATTCGAGTTGTTGAAGCGCGCCAAGGCGCAAGTGGAATCGGACAAACCGCTGCGTGAAATGGAGATGACGCCGGAAGACAAGAAGCGCATCAAGGGCTTCATGTTCCTGAGCGAGAAGCCGATTTTCTATGTGCTCAACATCGGCGAGTCAACCGAGCTGGGCAAGGAACTGGAACAAGCGGTGAGTAAATACAAGCTCAGCGAGATTGCAGCGCGGCCAAACGCTGCAGCTACAGCGATCTGCGGCAAGGTAGAGGCCGAGCTCGCGGAGATGAGTGACGCGGATGCGGCAGAATTTCTCTCCAGCTACGGGCTGACCGAAAGCGGCCTGGTCCGGCTGATTCGGACTACATACAAATTGCTCGGGCTGATTTCATTCTTCACTGCCGGCGAAGACGAATGCCGCGCCTGGCAGGTCCCCGCACCCTCACGTGCCCAGGAAGCAGCCGGAGCGATCCACTCTGATCTGGAAAAATATTTCATCCGCGCGGAAACCATCCGCTGGGATCAGCTATTGGAAGCCGGCTCCGAAGCCAATGCCCGAGCCAAAGGCACCCTCCGGCTCGAAGGCAAAGACTATATCGTCCAGGACGGCGACGTGATGCACATTCGACATTCAGGATAGTCTCACCGCTGGCACAGAGCCACAGAGAAAAGCCAATTCTTGCTCTTCTCTGTGCCTCTGTGGTGAATCCGCTCTGTTATCATCCTCGCCAACTGCACATGAGCGCCATTCTCATCAGCATTCTGCTAGGCCTTACCGCCGCCGCCGCCAACGTCTTTGGCGGGGCGATCATTGTGCAGCGCAATTGGGAGCGGCGCTACCTGCGCTATTTCGTCGCTCTGGGCGCGGGATTCATGCTGGCCACGGCCTTGATCGAGATGGTTCCGGAGAGCCTGGAACTGCGCGGGCGGAGCGCGGCGTTCTTAATTCTGCTGGGTTATCTGATCATTCATTTCTTCGAGCACACTGTTACTCCTCACTTCCACTTCGGCGAAGAGACGCATAAAGACGAATTCATGCATTCGCACAAGGGGTACTCGGTGCTGCTGGGCCTGATCATCCATACATTTTTTGACGGCATCGCAATTGCCTCGGGATTTCTGGTTTCGAATGCTCTGGGCTGGCTCATCTTCTTCGCGATTTTCCTGCACAAAATTCCGGAAGGCTTCACAGTGAGTTCGGTGATGCTAGCCAGTGGCCGTAGCCGAGGCACCGCCTGGTTCGCATCGGTGATTCTCGGAGGGGCTACGCTGGCGGGCGTTCTCACAATGGCGGTATTCCGGCATCACGTGAGCGCGGGGTTGCCGCTAGCGGCGGGCGTCACAATTTATGTGGCTGCTTCGGATCTAGTGCCCGAAGTGAATAAGGAACCGGCGATGAAGATGGCCCTTCTCGTCTTCGTGGGCGCAGGAATGTTTTTCTTGCTGGAAACCTTGTTTCACCTGCACTAACAGCGCTTTTCAGCCGGTTCGGGTTCGCCAGAAAAGAGCGCGGGCGAAGTGCCCGCGCGCACACAAACCGTCACGCTTTATGCGTTGGCCAGCACTGGCTCAACGCCGTAGATCGAGTGCCACGAGGTCGCGGCCTTGAGTTTCCCGTTGACGTTGTTGATGTTCTTCACGCCTTCGGTCTCCAGCCATTTCCGAAACGCGGCCGCGCCCTGCTTGGCGTAGATCGGGATACCGTCTTTCCAGGTCGCCCTACCGCACAAGACGCCGTTGAACTTCACTCCCGATTCTCCCGCGAGTTCAAGCGTCTCGCTGAATTCCGCATTGCTCACTCCGGCGGAAAGATAGATGAAAGGCTTGGTAGCAACGTTGGCCGCTGTGTGGAATAGGTCGATAGCTTCCTTCTTCGTATAGGCTTTTTGGCCGGCGAACGACTTGGTGCCTTCCACGAACTTCATGTTTACCGGCACTTCGACTTTCAGAACATCCACGCCATAACGATCCTTGCTAAACTCGCGCATGCTCTCGGTAACGATGTGCGGCTTTTTCTTCGCGTAGTCCAGACCTTTTTCATCTGCGCCCTCGTCGTAGCCGACGAACTCGAGGAAGAATGGTATGTCGTTAGCGCGGCATTCGTCGCCGATGCGCTCCACCCATGCATGCTTCTTATCGTTTACTTCCTTGGGATCGAAGGGGGTGTAGTAGAGCAGAATCTTCACGCAGTCCGCGCCCGCTTCCTTCAAGCGGCGTGCCGACCAGTGATCGAGCAGATCCCCCAGGCGTCCCGGGCCAGTTTTATCGTACCCAGTCTTTTCGTAGGCCAGCAGCAGGCCCGCGTTCTTGGCGCGGCGCTTGGAAGCGGGCAATCCCCACTCAGGATCGAGCAGGATGGCGCTAGCATGCGGCGTCAGCACCTCGGTGACGAGCGTTTTGAACTCCTCCATCATGGCGTCGCTAACTTCTCCGCCTTTTTCTTTGCCCAGCGATTTTTGCAGCGAGCCGCGTTGATCCATGGCCGCGGCTGCGATCACGCCGTGTTCATTCGAGACTTTTCTGAGACCGGCAAGTTTTCCAGGGGTGAGCTTCATAGAATCCTCCAAGACTGCATCAATAAAGGATGAGTGCGCGGAACAGGTAATTGTAAACCAAGCGAGAGGGAAAGCGGCGGCAGACGCGCAAACCTATATCTTAAGGTTTCCCGGAACAGGTGGAATCGGGCGAAGCTTCAAACTTGGTTAATCCACCGAGTGCTTCGCGGTGTAACCGTCACGCGCCACGACCTCGATTTTCTGTTCTTTGCCTTTCTGGTCTTTCACCTTGAGCGGTCCACCGTCGGGCGCGAGGACCTGCACTTTCAGCTTACGGTAGGTGCCGTCGAGCTTGTCGTTGGTCGGGCGATAGGTAATCGAATATTGATTGCGGATGTCGTTGGAAATGTCGCGGAACAACTCCGGCATCTCGCCCTCGAAGCGCGGAAAGTAGGCGCGGCCTCCGGTCATGGTGGCGAAGGTCCGCATTTCGTTGTCGGCCTGGAGGTAATCCATGTTGCTCACGGGAATGCCCATGCCATGGGGTGCGGCGCGCCCGTGGGCCTCATACATCTCCCGAATGATCCATCCCACGCTGACCGGGAAGATGGTTACGTCTTTCGTATCCTTTATCTTCTTCATGATCTTGTCCAGCGTCAGCTTGCTGAAGGTATCGACTCCGGTCGTCACCAGAATGACGTACTTTTTGCCTTCGACTCGGTCCAGACGATCCAGCGTGTCGTACAACGCGTCGAACAGGTTGGTCTCGGAGAATCCCGGAATCCGCAACTGATTCAGGGCTCCGTAAACCGCTTTCTTGTCCTGGGTAAAATCAACCAGGATGTGCGGCTGCATGTCGTAGTAAGCGACCGCGATCCAGTCGTCTTTTTGGAGTGTATTGGCGAAGGAGTAGGAAGCCTGCAAGGCCTGGATCATAAATCCATAGTTGGTGGAGGCGTATTCCACCAGCAGCACGGCGGTGATGGGCGCTTTGGAAACATTAAAACTGCTGATGGCCTGCGGCGCTCCGTCTTCAAACAGGCGGAAATTATCCTTCTTCAAGCCCGGAACGAACTCTCCCGTCTTGGTGGTGACCAGCACGTCCACGTTCACCAGCGGCGCGTTCACCCGGATGGAATAATCCGGCATGCCTTCGACTTTCTTAGGCATAGGGGGCGGCGGCGGGGGAGCTTCCTCGGTTTTTTTCTTGGGGATCGCATAGGGACCAATGTCGCCCCCAGGGCCGCCGGCCTCGGGCGTAACGTCCTGCTTGGGCTTGCCGTTGTCATCCGTCTGCGGCGGAGTCTGGGACTGAGACTGGTCCTGGGCGGAGGCGGATGGGACAACGAATAGCAACGCGAGCGAGACAGCCATCGCCAGCATCCACGCGGCGAAATGCTGCGAGTTTGAGCGGCGGTTTCTTGCGAAGAAATTGGCCAACATAGGGACCCCGAGGAAGAAAATACACCATTGGGAGCAAAATGCCCCTGTGCTAGTATAGACGCAGGGATTCGCGATTGGGATGTTTTGCCCGGCTCCCGTGTTCCCCTCCTGGCAACGACTTACAATCTGGCGAAGTCTAACCTAAATAACGCAGGGCTCAAGCAGTCCTGCCGGGCTCAGTTCATGAAAAAATTAGTCTTAGCTTTCTTCGTCGTTTGCCTGTCTTTCCCCTCAATTATCGCCGCGCAGAAGACTGACTCTACGCCAAATCCTCCGACCATCCCCGTCAGCCAGATTCATGCGGGCATGCGTGGCGTGGCCTACACAGTTTTTGAAGGGGTGAAACCGGAGTCCATGGAAGTAGAAGTGCTGGGCGTGCTGCACAATGTGAACGGGCCCAAGGGCGACGTCATCCTGGTGCGGTTGCACGGCCAGAAGGTGGAATATACCGGCGTAGTGGCCGGCATGAGCGGCAGTCCCGTGTATCTCGATGGCAAGTTGGCCGGGGCCCTCGCCTTCCGCATTGGAGAATTTTCAAAAGAGCCGATCGCCGGGGTTACGCCGATCGCCGACATGCTGGAAATCAATGCGCTCGATCGTTCCCCGGCGGAAGAGAGCGCTGCAGTTAAACCCACCCTGAATACGGTTGCGGGAAAAACCAGCGCGCCGGGTGAGATTGCTGCCCTGCCGGGTTCGGCTCTGGATTCCACCGGTTTCGCGAATTATCTTAAGCCGATCGAAACGCCGTTGGTATTCGATGGATTTTCCGAACAAGCTATCCAGCTTTTCGCCGGACAGCTCGGGTCGGCGGGAATCATCCCGGTGATGGGAGCGGGATCGGTCAGCAACGACAAGCAGCCGGAGCCGGTCGAAGCGGGATCTGCCATCAGCGCTATTCTGGTGCGCGGCGACATGGATATCGAGGCCACTTGCACTGTGACCTACGTCGATCCGCAGCGACTGTTGGCCTGCGGACATCCGCTACTCCAGTTCGGCTCCGTCGACCTGCCCATGAATAAGGCCGAGGTTCTGGCCACGCTGGCCTCGCCGCTGAACGCTTTCAAGATTGTGAACACCACCGAGCCGGTAGGAACCTTCGTCCAGGATCGCCATACCGGCATCATGGGTGTCTTCAACCGGCAGCCGGAGATGATTCCGGTTACGTTGAGCATCCACAGCAGCACCGGCGTAAAGCAGTTCCATTACGAGGTGCTGAACAATCCCAAGCTGACCCCAGTGGCGCTGATGGTGACGGTGTTCAACGCATTGCACGGGGTGAACGAGTTTGGCGAGGAAACTACTTACCGCCTGACCGGCAGCATCGGCGTCAAGGGATTCCCCGAGGTCACGATGCGCAACATGTTCGCCCCGTCCGAAGGTGCACAGCCCGCGGCGATGCAAGCTGCGATTTCCCTAGGCGAACGCTTTGGACGCATCTACGACAATCCTTACAGCGCGGCAGCCGTGGCGGGCGTGAAGCTGGACTTCGACCTGGTCCGCGAGCGGCGCTGGGCACGCCTCGAGAGCGCTCGCACCGATGTGACGGAAGCTCGTCCCGGAGAAGAGATTATGCTGGAAACGGTGCTCGCTCCTTACCGTGGCGAGCGCATTGTGCAGCAGATTCCAGTGAAGATTCCGACGTCCGCGAGTAAGGGCACGCTGCGCATTCTGGTAAGCGACGGCGATACGCTCGACCATATGGGCCGCTCTAATCCCGCATTCGGGCGCAAACTCGATCTCGCATCTACGATCTCGCTATTGAACAAAGAGCATTCCAACAACCGCGTCTACGTCTCTCTGCTGGAAGCCGACCCGGAAGCCCGCGTCGCCGACAAAGTGATGCCGACGCTGCCCATCTCGATCATGAATGTGATGGATGGCATGCGGGGCAATCAGGAGATGATTGTCAGTGGCGAATCCAACGTGGATGAAACCGCAACGGCTCCGCTGGATTATGTCGTCTCTGGAGCGCAGTTGCTAACGGTTACGGTGAAATAATCGCCGTAGCACTGGCGCAATGATTTCGAGACTAGTAAAGGATCATCAGCCAACACCCACGGGAACCTGCGTAGCGAACTCGATCGCGGCAACAGGCTCACTGAAGCAAGCAGGAGCGCGGGGGAAAGAGGGTTGGAACCAGTGTTGAAAGCCCTCCACTTCGATTAACCTTTCACCCTTCTCGATCAGCTCACCCACAAGGTAGAACCATCCCCCGGTAGAACGGGTTCTCTCATCAAACGGTCCCACTTTGTCAAAGACTTTCCCTTCCTTATTCGGATCAATTCCCAGGTTATCGAGGAGGACACGAAACGCTTGTGGATAAACACGGGTTCGCTGAACCGCAAAGTTCCGGCAGTGAACACAGCCACACCGATCGGCGCCGCCACCCGGAAGAGCTAGATATGCCGCTACGGTCGCTTCACGATCATAGCGAACAAGCTGGTCGCCCAGGCGAAGCTCTTCCATAAATCAGCCACAGGCCAACGGCCATTCCTACGCGCCCACCGCTTCCTGCCCGCCCAGCGGCAAGAAATATTGCGTACCCTTGATCGGTTCGGTGACCTTCCGCAGCAACTCCTGCAAGTCCTCATTGCGGTCGACGAAATCAATATCTGACGTGTTGACGATCAGCAGATCCGACGAGGTGTAATGGAAAAAGAAGTGTTCGTAAGCCTTCACCACTTCTTCCAGGTATTCATCGCTCACCGCCCGCTCGCCCGGAGCATTTTTTTTCTTGAGCCGCTTTTTCAATACGTCCGTCGTCGCCTGCAGGTAGATGACAAGGTCCGGCGTGGGCAGCTGCTCGCGGAAGTGATTGTAGTACCGGTTGTAGGTATCGAGTTCCTGGTCGGTGAGATTCAGGCAGGCAAACAGCTTGTCTTTTTCGATGATGTAATCGGCAACCACGGTCTTCTGTAAGCTTGCCCGCAAATCGAGCGCCTGCAACTGCTCGAACCGCTGCACCAGAAACGCAAACTGCGCCTGAAACGCAGCCCCGCGCTCGCCCTCATAAAAAGCCCCGAGAAAAGGATTCGACTCAGGCTCGATCACGCGCTGCGCATTCAACCGCCCCGCCAGAATCCGCGCCAGCGTGCTCTTGCCCACTCGAATGGGCCCTTCCACTGCAATGTAACGGGGAAGCTCGAAAAGATTCGCCATGGCCTCGCAATATTTCGGAACAGGCAGGATAGCTCGTATATCGCCGAGTGGCAATTGCGGGAAGAGTTAACAGCAGCAATTTTGCAATTTAAATAATCCCGACTCATGTGGCGACAGCCGCCTCGGCTGTCCCGGCAGAGCCAAGCTCGCCGGCCGGGCGGCGCGCTCGCAATCGAAGCGCTTTGAAACGCAGATAAGTCAATCGCCCGATTGCCCAATCGCCCAATGAAATACAATTCCCCACATGCTCGCTCTCGCCGTGTCCGGTGCCGTCTCCACCGCGGCCGCTCTCATCGCCGGTTACCAATCCATGGCGCCGACCGGTCAATGGTACGGAAAAACGTTCACCGGCCTCGCTCGCCCCTCGCGCCAACTCGCGCTGACTTACGACGACGGTCCCAACGATCCCCACACCATGCGATTGCTCGAGGTCCTCGCCAAACACAGCGTCCACGCAACTTTTTTTCTAATTGGCCGCTACGCGCAGCAGCGTCCCGAAATCGTTCGTGAAATCGCCCAGGCTGGTCACGTCGTCGGCAACCACACCTTCACGCACCCGTTGCTCACCTTCAAAAGCGAAACCGAAATCAAACAGCAACTCTCGGAATGCCGCGCAGCCCTGCAAGATGCCATTGAGCAACACTCAAATCTTTTCCGGCCGCCCTTCGGCAGACGCCGCCCCGCCGTGCTCCGCGTGGCGCGCAGCCTGAGATTAGAACCAATTATGTGGAGTGTAACCGGCCACGACTGGACCGCCCCGCCCGCCGCTGCAATCGAGCGCAAGGTCGCGAATCATATTCGCGGCGGCGACGTCATCCTGCTTCACGACGGTGGCCACAAGCAAATGGGTGCGGACCGCTCCCAGACCGTGGTCGCTACCGATCGCCTGATCACGCGCTACAAGTCTGAAGGATATGAATTCTTAACGATACCGCAGATGATACAGAAGGGTGATCCTATTTAGAGCTGTCCATCAATCGTTTTGCGAAGGATACGGCTTCACAGCGTCTTGGGAAGTTATGAATGCGTGCACAACCGTGGAAGAGCGGCGCTTTCAGCGCCGCGTAAAGCCACTCAATGACGTTAGGCTTCAGCCTCGGCGGTCGCATTTTGTGTCCTCATCGATTTTTCTTTGCGAGCTGTCGTTGAGGTCGTCGAAAACTCTCGCCCTTATCCTTTCACCGCTCCAAACGCCCCCTTCGCCGCGGCAATCGTCTGCTGCACATCCTCTGTTGTATGCATCGCACCCAGAAACGCCGCCTCATACTGCGACGGCGGCAGATACACCCCACTGTCCAGCATGGCGCGGAAGAATTTCCCAAACGCTTCCGTATTCGACTTCGACGCCGAATCCCAATCCGTCACCGGCTCCGTCGTAAAGAACCACGTAAACATCGAACCGACTCGGTTGTAGCATAGGGGCACGCCCGCATCTCTTGCGGCCGCGGCCACGCCCCCCACCAACTCTCCACTCAGCTTGTCGATCTGCGAATAAATCTCCTGTTTGTGATCGCGCAAATGCTTCAACATCGCGCATCCCGCCGCCATCGCCAGAGGATTCCCCGAGAGCGTTCCCGCCTGATACATCGGCCCCAGCGGCGCCACCAGATTCATAATCTCGCTCGGCCCTCCATAAGCTCCCACCGGCAAACCTCCGCCAATAATTTTGCCCAGGGTCGTCAGATCAGGACGAATGTTGTAAAGTTCCTGCGCTCCTCCGAACGCCACTCGGAATCCGGTCATCACTTCATCGAAAATCAGCACAGACTTTTCCCGTTCCGTGATCAATCGCAACGCCACCAGATAATCGTCCGCCGCCGGAACGCATCCCATGTTCCCCACCACCGGTTCCACGATCACGCACGCAATCTGATGCTTGAACTTTTGAAACGCGTACTCCACCGCTTTAATGTCATTAAACGGCAATGCCAGCGTGAATTGGATGAACTCATCAGGAACGCCCGCCGATCCCGGGATTCCCAGCGTCGCTACACCCGAGCCCGCTTTCACCAGCAGGGCGTCGGAATGCCCGTGGTAGCAGCCCTCGAATTTCACAATGTATTTGCGCTTCGTATAAGCCCGCGCCAACCGAATGGCCGACATCGTCGCTTCGGTTCCAGAACTCACGAAGCGCACCTTCTGCACATGGGGAAACGCCGAAATCACCAATTCCGCGAGATCCGCCTCCGCCGGCGTCGACGCTCCAAAGCTGGTGCCGTTACACGCCGCGCTCACGATCGCATCCAGCACATCGGGCGCCGCGTGGCCAAGAATCAACGGTCCCCACGATCCCACGTAGTCGATGAACTCGTTCTCATCGGCATCCCAGATATGCGAGCCCTTTCCGCGCACGATAAATAGCGGATCTCCTCCCACCGAACCGAACGCCCGCACCGGCGAGTTCACCCCACCCGGAATCATGCCTTCGGCACGCTGCTGCAAACGGCGCGACTGCTCAACCTTTCGAGAAGTTGTCGACGGCATCAAGGCTCCCACACGCAAAGGATGTCAACTCAGGATTGACGCGCAACCGATTACTATACCAGCGTGATGCAGAATGACTTAGATCGAATTAACCAGATATTCATCCCACAGCCATCATTTTGCAACATCGCTCCGGTAACTTAGGGTCATCAAATTGCCCTTCTAACCGGGAGGGTTCAAGGACGGCTTCGGGGGCTCCGGGCTGTCCTTTTTTATCTTCTTCGGCCGGACTGCTGATCATTTCAAATAAGCGCGGACCAGTCCGATCAGGTCTTCGCCCAACTCTTCCGGCGACTCCATCTCGTGATCCGGGTTCATCATGTGCAACCGGATGTGATCTTCCAGAATCTCCGCCATCAACCCGTTCACGCCCCCGCGAATTGCAGCCAGCAACATGAGAATGTCGGCGCATTCGTCTCCCGCCGTGAGCGCGCGCTCCACCGCAGCGAACTGACCGCGAATCCGCTTAATCCGAAATAAAAGTTTCTGTTTCTCTTTTGAAATCACCGGGACCTTATCCTGCATTTTTTCGCCTCTCCCCCCACTTTTTCGGTTGCATGTACCCTAGGGGGGTATGATATAAGATAACTAATGAGAAATCCAGCATCAGCGATCATGCTATTTTACGCAGATGTTTATGAACTCTTTACCGTCCGGGCGCACGGCATGACATCAAACCGGGTGTTGGAAACCTACCGAAAGGAGGGCAAAACCAATGGCTTGCATGAGTCTCTTCGCACCATCCGTGGCGATGGCGACGACGCAGCTCTCGCGCGTAATCCGTTACGAGCATTCCGTTCCCTTGCAGTTGGAACAGAAGATCGAACAGCAACCTCTGCGCATGAACTGGGTCGTGGTCACCGACAAGAACGGCAGCCGGCGGCTCCGCATGCAGTGGGCGGCTAGTGAACTCTAGACGTCGAGCTGCCTGTAACATTCCTTTAACCAATTCTGCGTAGGCTCAGTGGATTGGCCGAGCCGTCCTTGTCCAGCATCGCGGATGATCCGCCACCACGAGCCGCGCGAAGCTTGTCGATATTAACTATAGTTAACTGTTTGTGGAATAGTTGCATTAAGTATATCGACGGGGCACGTGGGAGCCTCGCAACAAGTCTCGGCATCATTCCGGTCGCAGTTGGGCAATATTTGGATTGATCTGATTTCTCGTGCTCTTGAACGTGGAACTATGAAAGCGAGATTCATCTTCAATAGCGCGCGGCCTCCAAAGTCGCGGCCAGCAAGCTCGGGCACCAGCGCGGAAACCGCGGCTTGTTCCCGCCTGCGCGCAACCAGATCATGCCTGATTTTCCTGTCGATGATTGCCTTCATTTCACCGGCACTGGCGCAACGGGACGACGTCCCCGTCGTCGCCACGCCCAATGCCCCTGCTCCGTCCGACCCATCAAACATTTCAGATCCGCCCGACGAATCCACCGAAGTCATGTTCCCGCACTTCAGGGACTCCCGCTTCTGGCTCTCTGGTCAGGCAAACTTTATCTTTCAGACCCATCCGCCGTTCCACGCCGACTACAGCGGCCCGAACAGTCTCCAGCCCAACTACGAAAAAGCCACTTCCCGCGTTCTGACTCTTTACACCGGCGTGCGCCTCAATCACTCCACTGAGTTGCTCGTCGATATTGAAGAGGCCGGCGGATCCGCTCTCAGCCTGGGCCTCGGCCTTGCCGGCAACACCGATCTCGATATCGTGCGCAATCCGCTATTAAGCAAAGCTCCTTACCTGGGCCGCGGCATGATTCACAAGGTATTTGCGCTCAGCGAAGATACAGTCGAAAACCAGCGCAGCTTTCTCTCGCTCTTCGACGAACTGCCGCGCCGCCGCCTGGAACTCCGCTTCGGCAAATTCAGCATGCCGGATTTCTTCGACGTAAATTCCGTCGGCTCCGACACCCACTTTCAGTTCATCAACTGGACTACCGACAACAACGGCGCCTACGATTACGCCGCCGACACACGTGGATACACCGTCGGCCTCACCGCTGATTACGAGGATCGCAACTGGGGTTTCCGCTTCGCCGAAGCGTTGATGCCGAAAGTGGCGAATGGAATTGATCTGGTATATCGGCCTTGGCAAGTCCACGCCGAAAATTTCGAATATGAACTACGGCGCGGCGTGATTCCGAAGAAGGCAGGCGTGGTCCGGCTCCTTGCCTACACCAACTACGCCAACATGGGCATCTATCGCGACGCCATCGCCAACTTTGAAGCCGGCCTCACGCCAGTTCCAGAAATCACCGACCATCCCTGGCACATTACTCGCAAATACGGCTTCGGCATCAACCTCGAGCAGAACCTCACGCACTACCTCACCGCATTCTCTCGTTTCGGCTGGGACAATGGCAAGACCGAATCCTTCGCGTACACCGAAGTCGATCAAACCTTCGCGGAGGGAGTGGGCGCAAACGGCTCTTGGTGGCACCGCAACCAAGACCGCGCCGGCATCGCCTTCATATCCAACGCCATCAAGAAAGATCACCAGACCTACCTCGCCGATGGCGGTTTAGGCTTCCTGCTCGGCGACGGCGCGCTCAACTACGGCCGCGAGAATATCGTGGAGACCTACTACACCGCCCACGTCTGGCGTGGCATCTACCTCGCGCCCGGTCTGCAACACATCAATGATCCCGGCTACAACCGCGACCGCGGCCCCGTCCTCGTCCCCTCGTTCCGCGCCCACATCGAGTTCTAGTCAGCTTGCTGGAAGACCTGACTCCGCTTTCGAGTGGGCGGTTTCGAACTAGCGGGTTTTTGGGTGGCGCAGCGCTTCCAGCGCTGCGATAAGCTTGCCTCAGTCAACAAGGGCTTCAGCCCCTGAGGCGCCTCACCCGACTCCCGCTACTTCTCTACCTTCACGCCCTTCCAGAACGCCACGTGCCCCTTGATCTGCTTCGCTGCATCCTTCGGTTCGGGATAGTACCAAGCCGCTCCCACATTGCGCTTGCCGTTCACTTCCACATCGTAATAACTCGCCGTCCCCTTCCACGGACAAACGCTATGCGCATCGCTCGGCTTGAAATATTCCTTGCGAATTGCATCCGGCGGAAAATACTGATTCCCTTCCACCTCAACCGTCGCACCGCTCTCGGCGAGTACCGCGCCTTCCCACATTGCTTTTGCCATAATGCCCATATAGATTCCTAGCAGCCACAAGCGCTTCACAAACGTTGAGGAACAAATGCCAGAGGCGACAACAAGAACTCATTTCAATGGACACTCGATGGTCCACGCTCTCGAGCGTGTCATGGTCTGTCCCCCCCGCACTGCAGGCTGGAACCGGCCCAAGGTCGCGACTCGTTGGCAGGAATTAGGATTCCACCACGCCCTCAATTTCGCCACCGCCCAATCCCAACACGACGCTCTCTGCCATGAGCTGCGAACCGCAGGAGCCGAAATCGTCGATATGCCTCCCGCTCCCGATCTATCCCTCGATGCCGTCTACGCCCACGACGCGTCTCTTCCCACCGACCACGGTCTGATCGTGATGCATCCCGGCAAACCGAACCGCGTCGCCGAGGGTCCGCACCACGCCTGGTTTTGCGCGTCTTTGGAGATCCCCACCCTCGGCGCCATCACCGCTCCCGGCACCACCGAAGCCGGCGACATCCTATGGCTTGACTCCAAAACTCTCCTCATCGGCCACGGCTATCGCACCAACGCCGCCGGCATTCAGCAGATGCGCTCCCGGCTCGCACCTCACGGCGTACAAGTTCTCTCAGCTCCTCTTCCCTATGGCCCAGGCCCATCCGCCTGCCTGCATCTGATGTCCCTGATCAGCCTGCTCGACGACCATACCGCGATAGTGGATCTGCCCTGGCTGGCGGTTGAAACCGTCGAACTGCTCCAGTCTCGCGGATTTAAATTCCTCGAAATCGATCCTTCCGAGCGCGATACCCTCGCCTGCAACGTCCTCGCACTGGGAAATAATCGCCTGCTCGCGATCGAAGAAAATCGCAACACCAACGCCTGCCTCCGCCAAGCCGGATTCGATGTCCGCACTTTCCCGGGCAGCGAACTCTGCATCAACGGCAGCGGCGGCCCCACCTGCCTCACCCGCCCGCTCCGGCGTGCATAAATTTTCACCCTCTTATGGACTTGTTTCCAATCTACGTCCGCCAAGGGAAATCTCGAACGCGCTACAAAGTCGGCTACATTAATGCCAGTGGCGCGGTCGTGATCGATCCGACATTTGATGACGGAACTCGTTATTACGAAGGGCAGGCTCCGGTCAAGGTCGGTGTCGCCACTGGGGCTTCATCAATGCCTCTGGAGCTTTCGTAATCCCGCCAACCCTGGCCGGTTGGGGAAGGTTTCGCGAGGGCCTCTCGACAACTCCGGTGGAAAGGAAGGGACTCCATGCCGTTATGGACAAAACGGGGCAGATCGTAATACCGGCTAAGCGTCAATATCTGGGCCCCTTTCACGACGGTCTGGCGCTCTTTAGGAACGGCTCGGGGGACGTATTCACTGAATTTGGTTTTCTCGACCGCTGCGGAGAGGAGGTAATTCCAGCAGTGTTTCATAGCGCCGCGGCTTCTCAGAGGGTCTGGCCGCAGCGAGGGTGGGATCCCTGTGGGGCTACATTGAGCCCTCCGGGATCTTCAAGATCACGCCCCGTTTCGAAGTTACACGCATCGAGCCGAGACGCCCCGAGGACACTGAAATTGGAAGTTTCAATCAGGGTCTCGCTTACGTTTGGGGAGGAAATGGATACGGGTTTGTTGACAAAACTGGCAACTTCGTAACGAGAGATGATTTCGACGAAGCCGATGGTTTCCGCGAGGGCCGGGCAAGAGTCCGGCTCAAGCAACAGAAACGCTGCGGCTACATCGATCCCTCTGGGGCAGTTGTAATCGAGCCACGATTCGCTTCCGCCTCCGTGTACTTCTCGGAGGGGTTGGCCTCAGTTAAAGAAAGGGAAGACAGGCCCGACTCTTCAAAAGGTCCGGCCTCCGTCAAACTCGATCAGATGGCCCCGCGGGGCTTTATCGATTTGGATGGAAATATGGTCATTGAACCTAAATTCTTCAGCACCCAGAGTTTTCAGGGAGGACTGTGCCTCGTCGAGACCGAAAAAGCAATAGGATACATTAACAAGAAAGGCGAGTACGTTTGGGAAGGCGAGTACGTTTGGGAAGGCCCGTACGTCGAGTATGGAATCGTGCTCTAAGAACCCGAATGAAGCAGGGCTCGGGATCAAAACTCAATCCCTTCCACTCCTGCTAAAATAATTCTGCATGCTTCTTCCCTTCGTCCGCGAACTCTTCGTGGACGTAGAAAAGCTTCCCGCCTTTGCGCGTGTTGCCTCCCACCTCAAGGAGGGCACGGGGCGCATACGTGTCTCCGGCCTCACCCCCACCGCCAAAGCCTTGCTGCTCGTGCTGTTTCAGCGTGCCGCCGGACGCCCGCTCATCTTCGTCGTCAACGACAACCGCGCCATCGAGGACTTTCTTCCCCTCCTCCGCGGCTTCGGTGAACTCACCGCCGCCTGCGATCCGGAGTCGATCATCTCCCTCCCCGCCCGCGACGTGCTCCCGTTCCAGAATCTTTCCCCGCATCCCGAACTCCAAGAAGAGCGCGCCACCGCTTTGTGGAAAATCGCCACCGGCGCGGCATCCATCGTCGTCTCCCCAGTCGCGGCCACGGCCATCCGCCTGCGTTCCAGCGATTACTATGCCGATCTCGCCCGCACCATTCGCCGCGGCGAGACTTTCGATCTCGATTCCCTGCTCGCTCACCTCAACACCGTCGGCTACACCTCCACCGACGTGGTCGAGATGCCCGGCCAATATGCCGTGCGAGGCGGCATCCTCGACGTCTATTCCCCCGAGGCCGACCGCCCCCTGCGGATCGAGTTCTTCGGCGATGAAGCCGATTCCATTCGCAAGTTCGATCCCGCCTCGCAGCGTTCTTCTAATCCCGTCGACGAGGCCGTGCTACTTCCGCTCACCGAAACTCCAATCAGCGAGCATCTTCTCGGCGCAATCCACACCCGCCTCAGCGGCAAGCGCATCACCGGCAACGAAGAGATCGTCGAAGCCGCCGTCCGCGCTGGTGGCCTCAATGTTTTTCCCGGATGGGAGTTCTACACCCCCGTCGCTGGAGCCGATAGAACCATCTTTGATCTCATCCCGCAAGCCGCCGTTCTCCTCGACGAAACCGATCAACTCACGCAGGAATTCGACCGCTTCTGGACCCGCGTCTCTGAAGCTCACGAGCGCAGCGGCGTTGGAAATCTCGTTCGCCCTGAAGATCTATATCTCCAGCCGGACGATTGGTGGCAAAAGACATCCGCTCTTCCAGGCGCAAACCTCGAGCACCTCGGCATCACCCGCAGCCTCGATGACGGTTCCGAGATTTCATTTCTCACGCAGCCCTCGCCCCGCTTCCATGGTGCAGTTCCCGCAATGCTCGCCGAAGTGCAGAAGCTCAATGCCGAAGGCAAGCGCGTCCTCTTCGCCGTGCCCAATACCGGCGAAGTCGAGCGCCTTGCCGATGTCTTTACCGAATACAACGTCTCGTTCCGCCTGGGAAGCCGCACCCGTGGCGGCGAAAGCTATGCCGACGAAACCAGCTACTTCGCCGGCGAAGTCCTCACCACCACCCTAGCTACGGCCTACGTCCCCGATGGCGTTCTTCTTCCTGAAGCGAATCTGGCGATCTTCGGCTCCCGTGATCTCTTCGACGAATCCGACGCCGTCGCCTCGCGTCCGCAGCGCTCCAAATCCAAAGTCTCCGCTTTCCTCTCCGATTTCCGCGACCTCCAAGTCGGAGACTACGTGGTCCACGTCGAGCACGGCATCGGCCAGTATCAAGGCCTGAAAGAAATCAACCATGGCGACGGCCCCGCCGAATTCATGCTGCTCGAATTCGCCGAAGCTGCTCGCCTCTATGTCCCGCTCACGCGTCTCGATCTGGTCCAGAAATATCGCTCCTCCGAAGGCGCCAAACCTGTCCTGAGTCATCTCGGCACCCAGTCCTGGTCCAAGACCAAAGCTCGCGTTCGTAAAGCCATGAAAGACATGGCCGACGAACTTCTCAAACTCTATGCCGAGCGCAAAACCGCCGTCGGACACGCCTTTGCGCCCGGCAACGAATGGTTCCGCGAGTTCGAAGACGCCTTCGAATTCAACGAGACCGAAGACCAGGCGCAAGCCATCAAAGACGTTATCCGTGACATGGAATCCTCCCAGCCCATGGACCGCCTGCTCTGCGGCGATGTCGGATACGGCAAAACCGAAGTTGCCATGCGCGCCGCCTTCAAAGCCATCGCCGACAACAAACAAGTCGCAGTGCTCGCGCCCACCACCGTTCTCGCCTTCCAGCACTTCGAAACTTTCAAGCAGCGCTTCGCACCCTTTCCAGTCACAATTGAGATGATCAGCCGCTTCCGCTCGCCGAAGCAGCAAAAAGAA
>Ga0182015_10001136_pt1 | contig 36227 bp, 31 predicted proteins | sample 712P3MmetaG_FD_120478 | JGI IMG/M metagenome (GOLD analysis project Ga0182015, IMG submission 120478) | Permafrost microbial communities from Stordalen Mire, Sweden - 712P3M metaG | ecosystem: Environmental > Terrestrial > Soil > Wetlands > Permafrost | place: Sweden: Stordalen | collected...
ATCATAAGCCGAGTTCGCGGACGTGGGCGAACTCAGCCCGTACGACGGAGCACTGCCTGATCCCGGAGCATAGCCCGATCCTCGTCCGTAAGCTTGCCCCTCGTCGTCTTGCGGCTGCCGTTGAGCGTTACTCGCAGCGAGAAGCTGAGGCACTTCTCCAGGATCCATCCGCGGCATCTGGGCCGCATCCTGAGGCAAGGAATCGGGGTAGTCCCCGACTGGCGGCACGCCGGTCATCTCCAGTTGCGGACGCGAGTTGCTCGGCCCCGGGTTCAGGGGCGCGGGTTGCGAAGGATTCTGCCCATCCGGTTGCATGGGTGCATAGGCCGGCGGCTCAGTATAGGACCCGGCCGGTGCGGGTTGCGGATATTGCTGCATTCGGGACGGGGATTGGTAGTAGCGCTCCTCAATACCCTCATGGGTAGACCAGTAGACGTCCTCCTCATTTTCCGTTCGCTTCTCTTGATCTCCGGCGGCCGCCTGTTTTGGCTGCTCGCGATGGGACTCGGTCACCAAGCCGCGCTCCAACTCCTCTCGGCTGGGTTTCGCGCGTATGTAGAACCGGTCTTCGATTTCGTGGGTGATCAGCACCCGGACGTTTTCATCCTCCCGGATTAGGCGGAACAGAGAGTCGTCGGTGAGGTCCTGGGGATCTAGCAGCCGTCCCTGCTCGTAGGCTTTTCTCACCAGCGCCTTCTTCACCTGCAGTACCAAGCCGGGTTCGGTGCGAAGCAGAGTAATGATCCGATCGGAGGAAAGTGAAACCAATTCGTCGGCAGCACGCTCCGCGCGGGATCCAGCAGGGTCGATGGCCCGATTCCGATCGGGGTTGTTGTTGGTCTGGTTTTGCGCGTTTTGCGCGCCTGCGGTCGCCGCAATCAGCACGCTTACCAGGAAAGCCATGCTCAACATCTGCATGATCCTACCTATTCCGCCCTCAGGCTTCTTCATGACACATCTGCCTTTCGAGTGCCGGTTGGAGGCCCGCAATTCGGGAAATTGGTATGTCCGACGTGTGGAGATCATTTTCGTGACAGTTCATAACGGCGGTTCATGACGGCGGAATGACGACGCTCGCAAGGCCGAAGAGAAGGTCTCCGCCTGGCGCGTTGAAGCACCTAGGGGCATGGTTCTATGTCTGCTTCATCGACTTCGATGACCATCGAGCGCTGGATCAACTGAATCGAAAGCACCACCCGGAACTTCTGCTTTCTGCGTAACAGAATGCCTTCCAGGCCCGCCACCGAACCTGCCCGAACGCGCACCCGCCGGCCCACCGTGAGGTAAGGATGCGGTTCCGCACAGAGATTGCCCGCCAACCCATTGCGCAGAGCTTCGACTTCGGCATCGGGCAGCGCGGCGGGTTTGCCGCCGAAGCTAACCAGTTGCACCACTCCGGGCAGTTGCAGCACTTGCAGGCGGTCGCGCAGCGCCATGCGCACGAATACGTAGCCCGGAAACAGCGGAAGCTCCAGTTGGATACGCCGATCTTTCCAGCGACGCACCGAGCGATACAGCGGGAGAAAGCTATGAATTCTCCGGCCATCCATTTGCTGGGTGACATATTTCTCATGCCGCGGAGCGGTATAGGCGGCGTACCATCGCGGCCAGAGATAGTCCGCCGGACACTCGCAATCCACTGCACCCAGAATCGAGGCGCTCCCACTCATTGCAGGCAAGGTGTCTGGCAATTCGTCCCTCTCCTTCAGTTCCGCTAGCATGGCACAGCTCCGCCCCCTCAGTTACAGACCAAGTGTTCCATAACCTAAGCATTTACAACTGTTTACGGCACATTCACCGATAACGATAATGACGACCCTGGCCGTCCCGCCCATCCACGAAAGGCCGCCCAGAGCACCGCCAAAGCGCTTGCCAAACAGAAGAAATCGCCATCTGGCGAGCCGCCCCTTGCGCTTGCCCCAAGCACAGAATTCCTGCCCCGCGCCTCACCCGGGCAAGGCAGCGCAACGCTTGCCACGACGCGGCTATCTTCGAGTTGGAGTCCTGACATCTAGGTCTCCACCAATTCCGTTCTGCTGCGTAACACGGTCAACATCCCTTGTTCCGATGTCTCCACCGGTTTGGAACGAATATCGATAAACGCCCAGTAAAAAACGCTGCGGTTGTGCTCAGCGCCCACGGCAAGTATCTTCATCCCGGGGTAGCGACCCAGGAGAAAGCCGCACAACGCAGGCACGGCTTCCGGCTCGTCCAGACCTACGATCAGGTAGTCCGGACGCATGCGCTCCACCATTTCAGTGATTCCGCCTTCGTCCTCGGTTTCGCCGACAATCTCAATATCAGGCTGATCCCGGATGGTTCCAAGGACCAGCTCCCGCATCAAGCGCGACCGGTTCGCAACCAAAACTCTTTGCTTTTGCACGACTCACGGCGGTATAGCACCTCGTCTGCCAAACATTTCCGCCAGAAAACATTGAGTTTCATATGCTTCCTCGGCCAAATGTGTCCCAGATCGGGACGGAGAAGTCCCGAACTGAAATCCGGATCAATTGATCAACGATGGGCCGCCATGGAACAGGTTCTTGCTGGATCCTCGGCGCGATTTCCGGCCATGATCCCACTGATGCGCTGTTGTTTGAAGATAGCGGAACTGTCCGGATGTCGAGAAAGTCGAAAACCGGCGAGCCGTTCAATCGAGTGTCATCGCGACATCGTGCAACTGCATGGCTTCAAGAGCGGAATATGAGGCCAGCGATGGGTGGAGATTGTTCTAGTGGTCGTTGCCTCAGGCAAGTCTTGCCACACGTTAGTGAAACGACGGAAATAGCCAATGTTGAAGCGATTTGCTGCGGACTCTGGCGGAAGCTATCTCTTCTGTAACACCGATTCGCTATGCATCGTCTCTTCAGAGAGTTCCCTGCTGGGTATAGGGCACCACACAAGAAGCTGAGACTTCAGCTGCTGTGCACTCGACGCCGAGGCAATTTCGCCATCGACCGGGATCTTCGACTTTCTTGAAGTAAGGGTCTGCACAGTCTCCAAACTGGGCTCGGCGAATGCCTACGAACCCGGCTGCGGCCAATTCGACACCAATTCCTTTGTAATCCCACATCCAGAAGTGTTTGCTACGTCCAAAGAGCGCTTTCGGCATTGCAGTAAGGCCGCGCTGGCGGCACTTTTCTCCGAGGTAAGTCGCCTCCATGAAGTGAGAGGCGGCGCCTGCGGAAGTGTCGCTAAGATAGCATTTAGCCATGTACTCCAGATCGGGCACGACCAGGCGGAATGTCCCTCCCGGCTTCAGATAGCGATACACATTCCCAATGGCTGTGCGGAACTCCTCCAAGGTGAGGTGTTCAAGCACGTGGGAGCAATAGACGGCTCTTGCCGAGCCGCTCGCTAACGGTAGACCCCTGATCACGTCTCCATATTCGATATTCGGCGGATAGTCCGGAAAGCCTTTGCGCACCAGCAATGGCTTCAGAAACCGTACGTGCCGCTGCAGCCAGAAGGCTGGACCGGCGTCAAAGTTCCGCCACGACGACGGCGCACACGGGCCACAGCCGAATTGGATATATTCATTGAATTCGGCTCGTTTACGCCAGATCATAAGAATTTTCTCCCAATGGCTCCCCTCGGCACGAGCAGGGTTCGAGCATTTGCGACGCTGGTTTATAACTAGTGCCATGGGCGTTCGCGGCGCTCCCAACGCTACTGTAGGTTTTGACCGCGAAACACTTGCTTCCACTCTCGAATCTGATCGAGAGGTTTGGCTCGACCTTAGACCGCTCTTAGAAATGCTGTTTACCTTGGAGGGGAAGCAGCATTTGCGGTGCCACCGGTTATGGCGATGTGAAATGTGGCGCCAGGCGGCGATGCGCGAATGGTCGTAGCTCTTCGGAACGACGAAACGAATTCCGGGGCGAGACGCTACTTCGGGCACGGGCCGCAGGTTTCGCCAGCCTCAGACAAGCGGCGAACTGACCATGCACGATAGATTTCGGCGGCAGACAATTGCCAATTCTTCTGCGGGTTGTCCAAGCGGGGCCAAGAACCGCTTTTCCACCCTCTCCTCGGGAAGGTCCAGGACACATTTGCGGATCGCGGCTCCATTGCGCGCGAGATAGCGCTCGAACGCCCAAACGTCTTCAAAGCGACCTCGCCAAAGGCTCTTGTCCAACAGTGCCGGAACGACCGCTCGTGTTCCAGAATCTCTGGGTGCGCCCGCACGACCTGCACCTCCTCGTAGTACGAGCGGTTGAAGATACCGATGCGCACTCGTTCCGGCACGTAACGTATGGTGCACCAGGGATAATCGTGATTCAGTTACTCGGACGGGGGCGCCTTGAAGGAATAGACCTCTAGCAGCCTTTGCAGATTGGCGCCGGACGTGGGCGGCACCCCTGGTCCGAAAAATGAAGAGAAGAGCCCAGCGGGCGCACACCTGGTCCTGCAACTCCTGCATGCGGGCTACGCTCTTCGCGAGCAATCCTTCGGCATCCTTCTTGAAATGCAGGTTGCCTTATCGCCGCATCAAGATCTGGCTCGGCGCAGGAATCTGAACAGCTGTGCGATCAAGGGGGCGAGGAGGGGATTTTTTCGGTAGGCCCGGCAGGATGAGCGAGAATGAATGGACAAAGTTTCTGGGATGGCCGGGGTACCGGGTCTATCGCAGCGAGATCAACGAAGAAGCTAAAGACTCTGCGACTGTCGGTGCGCCGCAAGTTGGAAAACGCGGGCGGGAGGTGTTCCGGACAGGTAAAGAAAAGAGACGGCTGGCGATGTCAGGTCTGCGGTTATGGACGAAATCTGCAGGTCCACCACAAACAACTCCGCGGTCAACAGGGCGCAGATCACGATTTGAACCTGATTACCCTCTACGCGGGGTGTCATGAACGACCTACATCGGTTGAAAATCTGAATCCCCACGACGCAGGTGCGTGCATAGCTGCCGTACAACGCAGTATTGAGCCGGATCGCCTGCTCTCCGCTCTTGGAGATCGACAGCAGTTCTGCACCTTTGAGCCCGAGTTCGCGCGAGCCGTTTTCGTCGGTGCGAGCCATGTAAAGCTGATTCTCTCCACCGTCCCAGGACGCCCTGTAAACAATGCTGCAGGAGTGAAGCGGGCATTGCCGATGGAACCGGCGCGAAAGGTATTCTGCTGGCACTCGGCGGGAGGTGCGGAGTCGCTGCAACCGGGCGGGAAACGGAGACGTGAGAAATTATCTACTTCAAACTGTACCAGAGCCAGACGCCGGTCATTGAGCGGGCGATCGAAACGGCCGCCCTAATGCATGGGAATCGGCCGATTGCGAGGCTACTGCCTGGAAATGACCTATGCCGACTTTCTGGCTTTCTGGCCGGAGCCAATCTGGACAATGGAGATCCAGAGAAGCCGCTGTTCTCGATGACAAGGTTCTTCAAATTCCTTCCCGGGGAGCAGAGGCAGGCACTCTTAGCTAAGTTAGGAAGCCTGAGTGAGAAGGCATCTTGAGCTCGATTGGCCCAAAGCCCGTGCGCTTGCGGCTCGACCCCGTGTCGTACGGAACTCTGCGGCAACACGTCCTGCGCCGCGATGGCTGGCGGTGTCAATGGTGTGGCACGATGTCAAACTTGGAAGTTCACCACAAAGAATTTCGCAGCCATTCGGGGGATGATTGCGAGCAGAATCTGATCACGGTTTGTGCTGAATGCAACGCCAACCTACACGGTAGAGGTGTGGATTCGAGTTCCCAGGCGCCAATCGTTCACTCCTTGAATCTGCTCACTTGCCAGCGGAGTTCTTCCCCACTTGGCCTAACTTGTCACCGTTGGCACCAAGTCCGGGAGATTGTTGTCTGCCTTCCGCTGCGCTTCCAGAATCGATTGCGTAGATTTCGAACGTGGTGGACATCTTCACGGAACCGGCCAAACGTGTGTCGGTGCTAATCCTAGATTGCAGTTCGTCCATTGTTCGGACGGTCTATAATCCCCGCCGCCACAAGGTCTCACTGGCAGCGTTTTGGTGGAGGCGAACGAACCTGTAAAAGGCGAAATGCCAGCGCGACAGCAACTTTCACAAGAGTAGGTCGCCACTCACTGGACGACCACTTGCAGCGCCATATTTTGGCTCACGCTGCCCGAACTCGCCGTAATCGTGACGGCGTACGTCCCGGATGGTGTTCCCGGCATCGTGTGGGTGGAGGGCGAACCACCGCCACCGCACCCGACGGAGAACACAATGGCCAGCACCACGATTGGCGCCGCAAGGGCTGGCAGGCGCTTGCGATTTCGTGCCCACAGCCAAGTCGAGCCCAGCAACATCAGCGTCCACGCCAGCGGTGATCCCGGCGGGAAGTCGACGTAAGACACGGTGCCCGTCGTCACTGGCGCGGTCGTCGCCACTTTCACCGTCACTGGCTGCGCCCCGCTACCGCTGATCTGCACCGAAGAACTCGAAAGATTGCAGGTCGGGGCCGGACTTACTGTTGGCGTGATGGCGCAGCTCAAGTTTACCGTTCCAGTAAACGATCCCGTCGGCGCGAGTGCCAGGCTGAAGCTCGCCGTCTGTCCTGCGTTTATGGTTTGGGAAGTCGGTGAGCCGGAAGCGGCGGCTAGAGTGAAATCCGGCGCCACTTGAACGGTCAGCGTAGTGCCAATGCTGTGTACGTCGCTCCCCGAAGTACCGTAAATCGTAACCGAGTGCGTACCAGGCATTGCCGCTGTCGTCGTGTTGAGGGTCAAGGTAGACGTCGGGCTCGTGCTGCCCGAAGGTGTCACCGATGTGGGATTGAGGCTGCAACTCACGCCACTGACACCGGAATCGCAGGTGAGCGCCACCGCACTATTGAATCCATTCACCTCCGCAACGGTCACCGTTGAGGTCGCTGAATTTCCCGGAGTCACGGTCGCAGGCGAGGCCGCGGTCGCTGAGATCTGAAAGTCTGGCGCTGTTCCCGTCTCCACCGTCAACGTGAGCGTCGCGATGTGGGAAATGCTCCCTGATACTCCCGTCACAATGATTGGGTAACTCCCACCTGCAAGGCTGGAAGCCGTGCTCACGGTAAGCGTGGAAGTGTCGGAGCCGCCAGTGATCGAGGCCGGATCGAAGGAGCAATTGACGCCGGTGGGTAAGCCGGCGCAGGACAGCGCGACGTTGCCGGCAAACCCATTCAGCGGAGTTACCGTGATTGTCGAGGTTGCCGAATTTCCAGCCGTCATGGGCGTGGGAGAGAGCCTGGAGGCGAATACCTGGAAATCAGGCGGCGGCGGTCCTACCTGGGTCGTGTTCAGCAGTACGCCTACCCCGTTCACTCCGAGCTCTTGCCAGGAGAAAACGAAGTCCGGGAGGCCGTCGCCGTTCATATCCGCAATCAGAACATTTGATGGCACTGGGGCGCCAATGAGAGGGCCAAAAGTGCCGTCGCCGTTTCCTAACAGGACTCCAAGATCGGGAACCAGTGCGTCAAGTTTGCCATCGCCGTTGAGGTCAGCAAGCGCATCTACCACCCCTAAGGACTGCACGGACAACACCGGCAGCAGGGTAAACGTGCCATCACCGTTTCCCAATGCAACCTGGACGGCAGACATGAGGTCGGGTTTGCCGTCGTTGTTGAGGTCGCCGGTGAACTGCGCCACAAAGTTGTTTAGGCTGGCGGGAAAAGCGGCAGGCTGAAAAGTGCCGTCGCCATTACCGAACAGAATCGCCGTTTGGGGGCTTGAACTTACAGCGCCGGAGCCTACGGCGATATCCAGCTTACCGTCGCCGTTGAAATCTGACACCAATAAGGTGGTATTTCCTGCATCGTAGTAGTAAATCGGAGACGCAAAAGTGCCATCGCCATTTCCCAACAACACAGCCAAAGAGTGGTCCTCTGGCACGGCTACCGCAAGATCAAACCGTTGATCACCGTTGAAGTCGGCGACCACAATCGCATCCGGACCAAAAGTGGTACCCGCCAAAACGTTCTGCGAATAAGTGACCGGAGATTGAAAACTTCCGTCACCGTTTCCCAGAAATATGCTATAGCTCCAGTACTCATTGGTTGAATCCACTCCCAGTACTGCCAAATCGAGATTGCCGTCGCCGTTGAAATCAGCTGTTACGATTCCGTAACCCGGCTGCTGGAGGCCGTAAGTGTGGGTCAGGGTCAACTGCCCCACCCCGTTGTTACTCAGAATATACAGGGTATCGGACGAGATGGTTGCGACATCGACCGTGTCATTCTTGTCAAAATCGCCCGTGACCGCGGCGGCCGGAGTGCCGGGTATGACTCCTAGCTGAATTCCTTGAAAAGTACCCGTTCCAAGACCTAATAGAACGCCGTTGCCAGCGGCAATGTCGAGCTTCCCGTCTAAGTTAAAATCGGCGACTCCAATATCGAAACTTGAGGAATTTGCCAGGGTCGGAAGGTAGTTGCTAGCATTGGAAAAAGTGCCGTCTCCATTTCCCAGATAAATCTGGACCACCGCTGCATAGTTAACGAGGTCCAACTTGCCATCGCCATTGAGGTCAGCCGCAGCCAGCGAGCCAGTGCCGGGAAAGGCAACCGTGGGTGTTTGGAACGTGCCGTCTCCGTTTCCTAGCAAAACATACGCAGCATCGCTCGGACATCCTCCGTTACAGTTACTGCTGACCGCAAGGTCAAGTTTCCCGTCGCCGTTGAAGTCTCCCACAGCTGCATACTGCGGATAATAAATGCCAGTAGATGTTTTTGCTGCTTGAAATGTTCCGTCACCGTTACCCAGCAGAACGATTTCATCTCCGGCCACTTGATCGCCGGCGATACTCACGGCAATATCGATTTTTCTGTCGCCATTGAAATCGCCCAGCGAAAGGACCGTATTCGCGGCCGAAGCAGCCCCCAGGTTGTTTGAAACTCCCGACGCAAACGTGCCATCCCCTTTGCCGATGTAGACAAGAAGCGAGCTATTGAAGATTCCGACGACATCGGCTTTGCCATCTCCATTCAGATCGACCGCAGCAACCACCGACGAGTCGCCGCTGCTTGGAGTGCTGATCGGCGCCTGGAAAGTGCCGTCGCCATTTCCCAGGAGGACAATCAGAGTCCCAGTTCCCCGCTCCAGTATGTCGGGCTTGCCATCGCCGTTGAAATCAGCCACGGCCAACACCGGCACTGCCGATCCTGAAAGGGACGTGCCAAGCTTGAATGTTCCGTCGCCGTTCCCCAGGTTCAGGGTCCCATCCGACGTCAGAATGTCGGGCTTGCCGTCCCCGTTGAAGTCGGTTATGAACACGTTGCCCGAGCCGCTATACTGCGGGGGCTGAAAAAACGAAACTTGAGCCTGCACCCGACCGGAGAGAGCAATAAACACGAGGGAGACGAGCGCGAGAACGAGCGATTCTAGCCTCAGGGCCGGACCTCGTGAAGGGGGTTGACTCATTCGCTGCCACACCTTGGCGGGGAAGGTGAATCTAAGGCATGATAATCTTACTACGCTTTCGCTGAATTTTCAGTCCCGGAGGTTGAGATAATGCGCGCCGGATCACTTGGTTTTGTAGCCGGGATTATGGCAGCATTCGTCAATCTCCATGTGGGTCGGGGTTCGAAAACATGCAAGACCAATGCAAAGATCAGGAAGAACACCTATCAATCGGTGCGCTCTTGAAAACCTTTTCCTCTCTCCTCGCGTATGCAACTCTGATTGTGATCTTCACGATGATTGCCGCCCTTGCCTTTGGGCAATCTGCTCAGACACCTTCTCAGCCAAATGTTGCTCCGGGCGTACCACGACTCGTGAAATTCAGCGCCCAACTGAAAGATGCCTCCGGAAAGTTGTTGACCGACACCGTGGGTGTCATGTTTGCCATCTACAGCGAGCAAACAGGCGGAGTGCCGCTCTGGCAAGAAACGCAGAATGTTTACTTCTCACAGGGGCGCTACACGGTCTTTTTGGGCAACAGTACGAGCACGGGAATTCCGGCAGAGTTGTTCGCCTCCGGCCAGTCCCAATGGCTGGGGGTGAGGGCGCTACTGCCCGGTGAAGAGGAACAACCAAGAGTGCTGTTGGCTAGTGTGCCGTATGCGCTGAAAGCGGTAGATGCAGACACCCTCGGAGGTTTGCCCCCGTCGTCCTATCTGCGGGCAGATTTCGCTTCGGGAAGGGCATCACCGGGTGCGCTTCCGGCTATTAGCACCTCGACCGATCCAGCTTCGCCGAGCCCAGGAAGCCACATTCGTCGCACGACACCCAACGGCGAGGAGAACGGGCAGGTTTCCATCACCGAATCGAGTTCTGCCAACTACGCATTTACAACGAAATGGGCATTGCCGCCGGTATGCACCTTGACCCCGACATCTGATCCGCATGCGCTTGGGGGCTACTGGGTGACGAGTTCAACATCGACTATGACCGCAAACGTTCATTACGCGGGACACATCACGTTCAATTTCCGCTGCCAGGAAGCGGGGAACTTTTAGCTTAAGAGCACTCGTGGACCAGAATGGCAAATACGCTGGCGTACTTACTTGCAGCTAGTTCCCTTCAGTATAGGTTAGCGCACCGCCGGTCCCGCCTAATGAGCCAAGCCCCCACAAACTTATTGAGTGTACGATAACGGAGTATGAGCCATGAAGAAAGTCTCTTTGCTGTTCTTAGTACTCGCGGCTTTAACTGAGGTGGCCTCGGCGCAGACTAATGGTATTTGCTATCTAGATGGGATAACACATACGACATTAGCGCAGGCAATTATCTGTGCTGGTAATTCCGGCACCATCGAAGTTACACCCTCTGTCGGTACGCTTTCTGTCCCGAGTAATGCAACTGTACCTGCAGGCGTTACGTTGCGTGTTGATCAGGGAGCGATCCTATCGATTGGGAGCGCCGTTACACTTGCAATCGACGGGCCGCTTCAAGCTCCAACAGGGCGGATCTTTGCTTACACAGGAACCGGCTCTGTCACACTTGGAGCTTTGGCAGGTGAGCACGTCATTCCTAATTGGTTTCCAGGCTCAGACATGGGAGCGCAACTCCTGAATGCCGCGGCAGCAATGCCCGCCGACGGCGGGAATCTTTACCCGGCACCTGGCAGCTACCCGATTGCTACTGCTGTCGATTTCAGTAGCAGTACGAAATCTGTGACCGTAGTGTGTCAGAGAGGTGATCACACAGCGAGCGGGACTACGCCAGTAGGAGCGACGACATTTACTTATGGCGGGACGGGAGCCTTCTTCACTTTCAACACCCAAACCCATAGCGGGATGTACGGTTGCACGCTAGTCGGACCTGATGCAACCACGGGAGAGACAGCAATTGGCGCCTTAGTTGGCGGTACGAACAACGGGATTTTCGACAATTTTTCGCACAACGACATCTCTGGTTTCGGGAACGGTGGACTGGTCTTCGGAAACAGTGCCTTCATCGCGATCTTTCAAGAAAACGTGATTCACGATAACGGGCCGTCTGGAAGCAAGAACGTCGTAGTTTCAGTGCCTAGTGGCTCATCACATTTCGGGGAAAACATCACCTTCATCGGCGGAGCACTAACCAATAAATCGGCCTCCTTCAGTACTACTTGCGTGGATATTCAGACAAGTACTGATATGCACTTTATGGGCGTTTCCCTTGACCATTGTGGCGTTACCGCGAACGCGCTTAACGTGCAACTATATTTCAGCGATGACCATGTCGAGGACTCTGGCGGCCCAACGCCTTTGCCATTCTTCCAATTTGGGCCGAATTGTTCTTTTTGTTACCTAGACTGGCGTGGCGGATATATTCGAGAGGATATTCCCTCGGCCAGGGCCGATTTTTTCGAAGATAATTCTACGGTTAGTAACGTGAACAATCAGATCTCTATTACGAGCGGAGTGATGACGCCGGCTCAAAACACCCCTCAGCTTGTGCTAGTTAACCACCTCTGTTGCGATCAAGTGTCTGTTGGCCCGATCCAAAACGGGCAAGGCGGTTTTACGTTCACCGCTATGGTAGGAGGCACTCCGATCGGCAGTATCGCCATTTCTACCATCAACGGCATAGAAATCTACAAGGCCAGCGGAATCACTGGACGCACAGGAGCCTCCGAGTTAGGAGTAGATCCAACAACACAAAGATGGGTGATGGACAACGGTAATAACGGAGTGGAGTTCATACCTGGGTCTTTCCATCAGTTGATTACTCCTTTCGCTCCGAGTATAGCAGCGAACGGATGCGGAGGAGCAGGGGCGAGTATTACGACGAATAACGGACCAGCAGCATTTACTGTTAATGTAGGGACGGCGCCCGCTACAGCTTGCAGTTTTACGCTGCCGATTACAGCTGCAACTGGATGGAACTGCACAGCATCCGATTTGACCACCAGCTCGACGAATGTGTTCTTGCAGAAACAAACAGCAACTACTATGACAACGGGTACAATTACTAACTTTAACGACGTGGCTGTAGCATCGACATTTGTTGCTGGCGATATTCTCGCTGTAAGTTGTTTCGCAAGGTGATTATGCTGCGCCGCAACGCCGCGGGACAATCGTGACTGTACAGAATGATCCTGGTCCGGTGCGGGCCGGTGAGATTCTTAAGGTTGTTGAGGGATTCGGCTAAGAACGGAAGGGAAAGAGGATAGAGTCCACAGATCCCGATGGAGCGGGCAAATTAAGGAAGGGGTGGACTAGGGGCAGGAGAAGATCAGTGTGTCAGCGGCTGTAGTTTCGTAGGAATTTCAGCGGAAACAAGCTTCCAGCTGTGCGAACGAGAGTGATCGAAAGTCTTCGATGATTGGATTCGCACCCGCCGAGCGCAGCAAGTCGGCCCGGCCGTTGTGAGCAACCCCTAAGCAGCGCATGCCCGCCAACCGAGCGGCCTTGACTCCGGATACTGCGTCTTCAACAGCCAGAAGGTGATCCGGCACTTCCTGCATTCGAGTGGCCACCAAACGGTAAATAGCGGGATCGGGTTTTCCAGCGGTGACGTCGTCACCGGTGACAATGGTCTCGAAGTAATGGGCGAGTCCCAGTTCCTCTAAGGTGCCGTAAGCGCGATGCCTGCCGGCGGACGTCGCGAGCGCCATGCGGACGCCGGAGTTCAATAGATGATCCAGAAACTCGACCACTCCAGTCATCGGCTCCAGCCGCGTGCCATGATTCCGCAAGAGCTCATCCTTGTGGTGCCCATACTCGGCAATCTGCTCAGAATCCAATTTTCCTAGAAAATACTCCAGGATCTCCTCCCGCTTACGCCCATCGAGAATGAAATCCAGTTCCACGTCAGAGGTTGTCCTGCCTACGCCCTCAAGAAAACTCTTCCACGCGGCACGATGCGCCGGGTGACTATCAATAATCACACCGTCCATGTCAAACACGACGCCACGTAACATGTCAGTCGCCTCCGACTACGCGAATCCCGGCCACGTCTCCTGGGCGGTTAGGTAATTTTCCATGGTACCGATATCGATGAGGTAATCCTGAATCGGAAAGGCAAGCATCCGCCCGGCTAACCGCGGCAGCACATGGAACCCGATGTCGGCTGGTGTATCGCTGGGAATGACATCGAGTATTTGCGGTGTGGCTATCATCAGACCCGAGAACGCCAAGTTGCCCATCGGGGATGTGGGCTTCTCCACAAACTGCTGAATCATCCCGCTGCCGTCAGTTGATGCAATGCCGCAGCGACTGGGGTCGGACACCTCATACACGCCAAGAGTCGCTGCTGGCCTTCTCTGACGGTGCAGTCCCAACATGTCTTCAAGGTTAGCCCGGCAGAGGACGTCCGCGTAGAATACCCAAAAGAGATCTTCCGAGGCAACCCAATCTCGGTTAGAGCGTACGGTGCCCGCGCTACCCAACAACTGCTGTTCCTCAACGACTCGCGCCTGTGTGCCATTCGCATTCTGCCGCAGAAAGTCTCGCACCATTGCAGCATGCGCATGAACATTGATCAATACTTCATCTATACCGAATTGTTTGCACAAACGCAACCAGATTGAGAGTAGAGGCGTGCCACGAATTGGCACCAGACACTTTGGAATGGTGTCGGTGATGGGGCGCAGTCGAGTCCCATGACCCGCTGCGAGTAGAAATGCCTTCACCAAACGCTCCGGGTGTTCACTCGCTTAGGTTTTCGTTCTTTTTGCACCGGACGCCTGGGGCAAGAAAACCCAGCGCGTTCCCGCATTTTCATCGCTGTCGATGAATGGATCGTTTACTATCACCTGAGCTCCTTGCGTGTCGAATCCGAACGCCATCTCGCGAACGCCCGCAGCGATCATCCCTTCCCGGACAGCTGGCTGATTTTCGGCTTCGCAATACAGCAGGAGAAAGCCCCCGCCACCTGCTCCTGTGATCTTCCCACCGAGAGCTCCGTGTCGAATCGCCAGGGCGTAGAGCTCATCGATGCGCGGCGTCGAAATCCGGCTGGACACCCGACGTTTCGCCTGCCAACCTTGGTGTAGAAGCTTGCCGAACTGATGCAGCTCGCCTCGTTGGAGCGCGGTGCGCATAGCGGAAGAGAGGGTTTTTATTTCATGCAAAGCGTCGACCGTAGTGCCACTGTGCTGGCGGGTAAACGTTTCCTGCTCTTGGAGAATAGCCCACGAGTTATGCGCTGCACCAGTAAAGAACAACATCAAATTTGCTCCGAGCTCGCGTAACAACGCAGGATCCTGCTCAACTGGTTCCACGTGTGTCTTACCGTCGGGATCGAACGAGATATAGTTCAAGCCACCAAAAGCCGCGGCGTACTCATCCTGTTTTCCGATCTGCTTTCCCAAAACGCTTCGCGCAATGTAAAACGCCTTCTCAGCGAGGTCATATTTGGAAAGAGGATGTTGGATATATGTCGTGAGTGTCTTGAGGATGTTTACGCAAACACTAGCCGATGACCCCAATCCAGTACCCGGTGGAATCTCCGAGGCAAGGAACAAGTCGACTCCGACGTCACAATTCACTTCCTTGAGCACCGCAAGGGGGATTTCCAACGCGCTGCCCTCAAGGTCCTTCCTCGCGATATCGTGCCATGTCTCAAAGACTCGTAGATCAGACGAGATGACTTGAACACGGCCGTCAGTTCGCTGTCCTAAGATCGTATAGAAATACTTATTAATCGCCGCGCTGAGTACGGCGCCACCGAACTGTTCGTAATATGCCGGCAGGTCTGTTCCCCCGCCGCCGAAGCTAATCCGCACTGGACTGCGAACTATGAGCACTAGAGAGACTCTCCTCAAATACCGTTCCTACTACTACGTCTGTGTGGACCAGCGGCAAGCCTACCTTCCGCTGCTTCCGGTGGGTGAAAGGTCGCAATGCTAGCGTCGATAACGTCTGCAAAAGCAAAGAAATATCGAGAAACGGTGAACGGTGTAAAATGTACTGCAGATCGTACCGCGTTTTGTCTTCAGAGGAGTTCTGGTCGCGTAACCCGTGGACTTGAGCCAGTCCGGTGATCCCCGGTTTCACGTTGAGCCTCTGCCGATGCCAGTCGCTGTAATGGCGCACTTTCTCCGGCCCCTCAGGCCTGGGCCCGACAAGACTCATCTCCCCACGCAGTACATTTAGGATCTGGGGCAGCTCGGTAAAGCTAGACTGCTGCATCAGAAACTCGTGGATCGGCAATCCGACAGCATGTCGGCCGGAGTTCAGCCGATACATTAGGAATGTCTGACCAAATTGCCCGCAACGAGTTTCCGAACAAAACCCTTTTCCTTTGCGAATTTTCAACCAGGCGGCGGCCGCGAGAATAGCCGGTCCTGCGATGATCAGCAGGGGCGTGGTTAGCGCCAAGTCAAGAAGGCGCTTCCAACTTGGAGTAGGTTGGACCGCCGAAACGCCCTCCAATTTCAGCAAAGGCAGGCCATCCAAATCAACGAGCGTCGGCCGGGAAAGGTAGAGCTCGTACGGCTGTGGAACTAAGCTAACAGCAATTCCTTGATTCAGGCATCGAGCGACCAGATCGGATATCTCCGGATGACCCGGCTTGGGAACCGCGAGGATGAGTTCGTCGATTCCGCGCGATCGCAACATATCGGCGATTCCTACGCTTCGCACATTAATCGGTGTCGCATCCATCTCAGGCGATACCGGGTTCGGAGCATTTTCCGCTGGACATAGGAATCCGGCGACTTCCCATAACATCTCAGGGTGACACTCAATTTTTCTTGCAATTTCGCTTGCTATCGGTCCACTGCCCACAATTACAGCCTTCCGCACTGCCCCAGCGCGATAACGGGATGCAAGAAAAGCTCGAGCGGTGAGGCGGATTGCGATCAGGCCAAGGAATAACAGGATTCCAAAATACCCAAGAACCAGCCGTGACGTGTACAGACGGGCGAGATAGGCTCCAGCGAATAGCAGCACCATTAGGCTCGAGACTGCCGGAAACAGTTGCGACAGTATTGCCGAAAATCGCCAGCCGCCACGGAATCCGTCCAAGGGTAGCCACGAACTGAGTACAGTCCAGAACAGTAGTGCGGACACGACAAACGGGAGGAAAGCGGACGCCGGAATCCTGCCTGGATCTTGCCATGTGTGTCCGTAGCGGAACACGTACGACAAGGCCATGGCGCCCACGCCCCAGCACAGGTCTGCAGCTACAATGCCGTATCGTAACTTTTGTGTCTTCATTAGAATGCGAAAGTCTTAATGACACACCTACCGCTTAGACATCACTGATTCTGCATCCACCTGTCCCGCATATCCACGCGGATTCCTCTGTCTCCAATCCCAGGCAGTGCGAACGATCGTGCGCAAATCGGACGACAGCGGACGCCAGCCGAGGTCCTGCATCAGTCGTTGAGGGTTTGCACAGAGGATAGCAGGGTCGCCGAGACGGCGAGGTCCATTCTTCAGAGTTACGTTCATACCCAATTCCTGTTGTACTACATGGCAAATCTGCCGAACTGAATAACTCGCCCCGGTGCCAATGTTGTAAACCGAAAAAGGGAGCTTTCCGGGAACTTGAAGAGCCAGCATATGAGCTTCGGCTATGTCGAGTACATGAACATAATCCCTCAGGCATGTGCCGTCGGGGGTCGGATAGTCGGCTCCGTAGATCTCGAAGAAGGGGCGTTCTCCTGCGGCGGTCTGCAGCAGTAATGGAATGATGTGGGTCTCCGGGTTGTGGTTCTCGCCGATCGTAGCTGTCGCGCCGCACGCGTTAAAGTAGCGGAATGCAACTACGGTCCAGCCGTAGGCAACGGCATACCAGTAAAGTGCACGCTCCAGCGACAGCTTGGTTTCACCGTATGAATTAACCGGATTTTTCGGGTCGTCTTCCTCAATCGGAGTGGAACGGGGATTGCCGTATACCGCCGCAGAAGAAGAGAACACGAACCTTTTGATGCCTGCCCGACGAACGGTTTCCAGCAGCGCAATTCCCGAAGCAACGTTCGAGTCAAAGAACGTACCTGGGTTCGAGACCGATTCAGAGATGAGCGCTTTGGCAGCGAAATGAAACACCGCATCAAAGCGGTCCTTCCCGAGCACCTTTGCAAGTTCGGAACGGTTGCCGATGTCTAGTTGATGCAGAACTGCTTGCTCAGGTACTGCCTCGGCATACCCCGTAGAAAGATCGTCTACGACGGTTACCTGATGTCCTTGCTGCAGCAGACGCAGACAGCAAACCGAGCCGACATATCCCGCTCCGCCCGTCACCAATATCCTGGCCATGATCAATACGCTCCCTTACCCTTGATGACTTTCCATGGAGTCTCCAACAAAATCCTCAGATCCAGACCAAGAGTCCAGTGGGTAACGTAGTACATATCCATGTTGACGCGCTCTTCATAAGAGACATCCTGCCGACCTCGGATCTGCCAATAGCCGGTGAGACCGGGCTTGACGCCGATCAGCAAGTCCTGGTACTCGCCATACTTGCAAAGTTCCTGGGCAGTGATCATCCGAGGTCCCACCAAGCTCATTTGCCCCTTCAAAACGTTGATCAACTGCGGAAGTTCGTCCAAACTATACTTTCTCAGTCCCTCCCCGATACGAGTGACCCTGGGATCCGACCTCAGCTTGAAATTCCTGACGAACGCTTCCCGCAGTTCGGGATCAGCTTGCAGAATCTTGTCGGCATCGTGGCACATGGTTCGAAATTTGTAAGCGTCGAATTCGCCCTCTGACCCGACAACTCGGCGCAAATAGAAGATCGGTAAGCCATCACTTATCCATATCAGCAGCATCAGAAGAAGCAACAGGGGAGATAGTAGACATAACAGGGCTGTGGCGCCTGATAAGTCAATCGCCCTCTTCAAAACACGCTCATGAACACTTCGTTCTCGCGGACGAGGCATGGGCAGATTTTCTGCAAACGTCGCTTGCGAATGGGTAGACATGTCGAGAATCGAAACGCTTAGGCTAGGTCAGAACAATCTGTCAATCTGAAGTCGCGCTTGCTGCAAATCGTCGCACGGGAAGGCCCTCCAAGATCCTCTGGCGGATCACGGAGAAGATGGCGTGTGTCACACTGAGGTGGAAGTCCTCAATTATCTGCATGTTATCGGAGGGGAGAATTATGCAAACGTCACACAAGCTTTTCATTTTACCGCCTTCAAAACCCGTCAAGCCGACGGTGCGAACTCCGTGACTCCGCGCGGCTTCAAGACCACGCAGCACATTAGGCGAATTGCCGCTTCCGCTAATGGCCAAAGCCACATCACCGGAAACTGCGAAGTTCTGCAGTTGCTCAGCGAAAATCTGTTCGTAGCAGCTGTCGTTTGCCCATGCAGTCATTAACGGGACGTTATCGGTCAGGGCCATCACCCGAAAGCGCTTCTGTCCGTTCTCGCTGACGACCGTTCCCTTGCTGAGGTCACAGGCGAAGTGTGATGCCAGAGAGGCGCTCCCACCGTTACCGAACATGAAAATGTTCTTGCCATGCTCGTAGGCACGCATCAACTCGTTGATCACCTGGTCAATCTCTTGGTACGGGAGATTGGCGACTAGCTGTTGGGACATTCCGAAATACTCTTCGGAACTCCGAATTACAGGCACGGAACAAGATTGTATCGACGGGGAATAGAGTTTATCCACGGACAGTCTCTCCAGAAGTTCGGAATGGCAAATCAACTACATAACATTTGAGCTAGTGAAAACACCGCTGTGCGGATCGTGGCAAAAACTCTCTATTGCCTGAGAAGGTTTTCTTTAGGAACGGCGGACTAAGTGCGAGGTGCCGTCCCAGTTGCACAAGAACACAATTTCGACGCGTCGCGGGTGCCAGTGATTCGTCCGCCGGCGCGTATAAGCACCGCGATGAATTCATAGTTCCGCAGAATGGCCCAGACACTGCGCTTTTTCGAGGAGAACCGACCACCTTCTGTTCAGCGGTCGATTTTCCGGCAGCGCGACATCTCCCGTTTCCATCTATGTCATTTGTGCAAACTGCTCTACCTTTTCCGCCGCGAAGGCTGCAAATTCCGCTTTGAACCTCTCCCGCCCGAATCGCTCGACGCTAGCGCGGATAAACTCTGACCGGAATTGCCCCTCCACATGTTCGAATCGGCGGATTGCATCGCAGAGCGATTCCGGGCTCGGATGCTGAAAAAAGATTCCGGTGCAGCTTGCGCCGCAATCGCCGCCGGCAAACTCACCGATGACGGTTTCGAGCACTCCCCCGTGCCCGTACGCGATCACAGGCCTGCCATGCGACTGCGCTTCCACAGGCACGATCCCAAAGTCTTCCTCTCCAGGGAAAAGGAGCGCACGGCAGTTCGCGTAGTTCACGCCAAGCGACTGCTCATCGAGTCGTCCAAGGAACTCGACGGTAGGGCCAGCCATTTTCCGCAGTCGCTTGTACTCCGGTCCCGTCCCGACAATCCGCAGCCGCCGCTGGAGTCGATTGCACGCCTCGATGGCCAAATTGGTGCGCTTGTAGGGTACCAGTCGACCCACAACGAGATAGTAGTCGTCGATCTTTCGTGAAATGTATCCCGCCGACACATTCACGGGAGGGTGAATGACAGTGCTCTCGCGCCGGTAACACTTACGAATGCGCGCGGCAATGTACCGTGAATTGGCTACGAAGTAATCCACTCGTGCCGCTGTGCTAACGTCCCAGAGCCTCATGTAGTGCGCCGTCAGAGAGAAGATTGCCCGGGTCACCGGATTCATGCTTCTGCGGAATTCGTGGTACATGTCCCAGATGTAGCGCATCGGGCTGTGGCAATAACAGATGTGGCAGGTTTGCGGCGGGGTGATCACACCCTTCGCCGGTCCGGACTCAGAACTGATCACGAGGTCGTAAGCCGAAAAATCGAACTGCTCCAGAGCGAGAGGGTAGAGCGGAAGGAAGTGCCGATGCCAGCGTTTCGCTCCCGGGATGCGCCCCACGAATGAGGTGGTCAGCCGCCGGCCGCGAAGAGCCGGCAGGGCGTGCTCTTCCGCCGCAATCAGGGAAAAAAAATCCGCTTGCGGAAAGATTTCTGCGAGTGCCTCCACCACGCGCTCGCCGCCGCCATAGCCATTGAACCAGTAGTGAGTGATGGCAACGCGCAAGCCAGCGAGGTTTCCGGCCGTCGCTGCGAGCCTTCCATCCGTTTCAGTCGCTGTCAGTTCCATTGTGTGGAATCTCTCAGGATACACGCAGCAGATAACGATGGTCCGTGCTTCGTGGCGTCTTCTCCTGGATGACCTTCAGCCCGTGTCGTACAAATGCTTTCTCGATTTCCGAAGGGTTGAGCCGGATGCGCCTGATCCCTCTGCGCACATACCTGGGTAGTACAAAGTCAGGCAGCGCGGTCTTGAGATAATAGGGCAAGGTCCGAACCCGCGTGTCGAACTGAAGGTAGGCCGCACCGTCTCGGGAAAGCATTTGACCGATTACTGCGATATACGATTCGATGGTTTGAAAGTCTGGAATGTGTTGAAATACCAACAGGGAATAGACGAATGAGACCCTCCCCACCTCTTGGGGAAGCGCAGCTAGCAGCCCGCCCGGTTCACTGATAGCCACGAATTGCGCGTTGGTAATCTGACGTTGACGAGCGGATTCTTGTGCCCGCCGAATCATCCCTTTAGATATGTCTATGCCAATCATTCGACGAAAGACCTGGGAGAGAGGCAACACGAGACGGCCGACTCCGCAGCCAATCTCGAGCCCACAGTCCCTAGAGAGCTGGAACTCTTCGAGGAGGGGGACCAGGTCCTCGCGTACCGTCGTCTCGCCACTCTGCCAAAAGGCCTCATGGCTGCCGTCTGCAAGGTCCGTTTTGATGTACTGGTACGCGTTATCCTCGGCGAATCTTTCCCACAGCTCGGGGTGTTTTCGAGGGTGAACAGCCACGTCTGTCACGTTTACCTCCCAGACCGCGCGAATCCTGCAGCTTACATCTCAGCGTGAACTTCTGCGCCTTCCACAACAACGTCTCCGCTCCGGCTGACCATCGCCAAAAGCATTGACTCAAACTGAATGCGTAACCAGTGCAGTTGAACGTCGGCTCAGCAATGACACCGAGGGCCTTCAGAGTTGCTCGTTCTCTGCACGCTCACACAGCCAGCGCATTCATCTCCCCAACACCAGAACAGACCCGTCTGTAAAACTCTGCCCTGTCTTGGGCGACTTTCGCGTATGTGAAGTGTTCAAGCACGCGCTGGCGACCGCGGCGACCCAGGGATTTGCACCGCGTCGGGTCATTCATCAGCTGCTGGAGACTGTCCGCCAGTCCTTTCTCATTCCCTTCGTGGAAAACCAAGCCGGCTTCACCGATGACGTTGGGTATTTCGCCGGAGTCCGAGCCTACAACACATGTTTCACACGCCATGGCTTCTATAAGGACCCTGCCAAATTGTTCTTTCCAGTTGCGGCGTGTGTGAGAAGGCAGCGTAAGGACATCGAAGGCGTTGATATACTCTACCACCTCGTCGGAGTGGACCCAAGGCACCCAGTAGACTCTTTCCTGAAGCTGCAACCGCCGAATCATGCTCTCCAGCTCCGCCCGATAAGGGCCGCGGCCTACTAACACCAGGACGCTGCTCTTGGGAAGCATGGCAAGGGCTTTGACCAGCGTATCCAAGCCCTTCTCCTGGTGAATCCTCCCGATAAAGCCCACCACGAATGAGTCTTCGGGTACCAACTTCCGCCGCAGCGCGCTCGCATCTTTGGTGCGAAATACGGTTGGATCGAGCCCATGGCCAATCTGCGCGGCCGGCCCGTGATAGCCACGACGGCGCAGGAGGTCAAGACACTCTTTACTGCCGGGAACTGCCCCCGCCGCGTTCTCAAAAACGTATTTCTCAAAAAGATCGAACGGAGGTGGATACCACTTGTTCAGGTTCTGCCATGTGGTGAAAACAGCCGGTACGTCGTGCTTGCGGCAGGCCCTGAGAGCATGGTAGGTAGCGAAGTTAAAGGGCTCCTCGTCGATGTGGACCAAATCCCAATTCTCACGGCCAATCACGTCGGCGATACTCGAGTAAAAGTGAAAATGGTTTCCTAAGCGTACCGAAGTTGTGCCGCTGAACCAGCAATCCGTCAAAAGGAGCTCGAAGCCGTCGGGCTTCACGCGCTTTAATTCGCTATCTCGACCAGCCCACTGCCGAGGAGAAGCCACTGTCTGGTCGACCCCTAACTTCGAAATCGCGGCAATCTCACCCTGGATGCTGGCGAACTCCGCCAAGGTCCTCGTGATCATGAGCAACTTCATTGCGGTTGTATGTATCTCCTTCCCGGAACAGTTCTACGCTGCCGATGCGACGCGGGGCACCGGTACCAGCATCTCTCTAACAAGTGCCTTCCGCAGAGTTCGTGCGTGCCATCCGATGATGCGAAGGCCCAACTCGCTCCTTGGTCTCGATCGCTGGTTCTTCCCGTGCCGCAGCCACAGCTCCCGCCCCAAGGCCGAGAACAAGCCAAACGTATCCCGCCGCATAGGTCAGCCCCGCGGCTTGACACAGCACCACCATCAAGGCGACGGCGGACAGAAGAATCACCCCGGTCAACTTCTCTTGTTTGGCAGACACCCATAGGCCGCGGAGAATAGGCAGCAAGAAGGACCCAAATGTGATGAGCCCGACCAGACCCGTGTTCGCCAAGATAAGAAACACTAGATCCGTACAATTCACGTTGTGCCAGCCTGCTCCGAGGAGCGGGTATCGCATGAAGTCCTGAGCTGCGAGCCCCGTCGAGTACAGTCTCTCCAGCCCCGAGCCTGCCTCGAACTTACTTAGCAGCATCATGTCGACGATCTGGCCTGCCAGAGGCACCACCGCTGTTACCAGCGCCCCAGCCGCCACGGCAGTCGCTGCTAGGACCAAATAGGGCTTCCATGGTTTCCCCGCTCGGGATAGGGCAATCGCGGCGACAACCATAGCAGCAAAGATACCCGTGTAGGCGGTCGACGATGTGCTGGCAAGCAGGGTGGTCGCGATCAAGGCAAGCACTGCATAATCCCATTTCTTTCCCAGCAGCGGCCGGCGAAGACCCAGGCAAACCAAGAGGACAACAAACGCGAGAAGCAGTTCTTGGGCGAGTACGGATGGCTCCAGCGCCACCGACGAAATACGTGTCAGGGTTCCCTCAGCCAGATTGAGGACCTCCATGTAACCAAGCGCCGACTGGCCAGCATTGGTGTTGAAAATGTAAGCAGGGTACTCATGTCCACTTACGCCACACCAAAGTTCGAAGAGGCCCCACGCCGCGGCAAACGCGCAGGACCCCACATAAAGCTTCAAAGTGTAGACCAGCCTTGAGGACTGACAGTTCTCAGCCGCTGCAAAAATCGCAAGTAGTACACCAAACGCAAGGTAAGCCGTCTGCGTCAGGTTGTACATCCCAAACTGCAGCGGGATCGTCTGGTTACTCAAAAGGAATTGTTCCGGCACCGAAGCCGTCCCGTTCAGAAACAGAGGCACACTCAAGGACGCAACCACCGCCCCCAAGAACGCGAGTAATCCGTAACGGACACGGCGAGTCGAGAACCACCCCGGCGTATGCCACAGCGATAGACCGGAAATCGTCTCTCGAAAAACCCATAAAGCTCCCAGGAATAGCCAGGCTGCCACTCCTTTCTCGCTGTCCCCAGACCCTACGTTCGCAACCGCAGTCGCGGAAAACGGAATGGAGATGATCATCGCGGCGTAAAGGAGTCTTGGCGAGAAGAAGAAAAACCAGACTCCCACGAATATTATCAGCGCGCCAGTTATGGGTACTGTCATCGACTAGCCTTGCTGCCCAAACGTGTGAATCGATGGATCAAGGTTTGATTCCAGGGCAAGGGCACGACGATGAGTCCGCATCGACAGCAATCAGAAAGAAGCGCCCCTGAGGAATCGTCGACATGGCGTGGACTTCGTCCCGTTCCTCCGCGTAGCAATGCAAGTCGTACCCGTAATCTTTGAACACCTGCACAACCTGCTCTGCCGACCCGCCAAAGGACTCCAGTCCGCAGCCGGCGTGGACTTCAACGCACCAGTCTGCACCTGCCCTCAGCGTTCGGATTGCGCCTTCGAGAGCCTTGCACTCGTACCCTTCGAGATCCACAATCACTACGTCCGGCGTGCCGTGTTCGGATGTCAGCGAATCAATCGAGCAAGAGATGACCGGTCTGCCAGCAGAACTGACGCAGCCGTTTATTTCACTGCTGAATGACACCGGGACCCCGCTCTGTGAGGTGACTACCGCGTGGAGCATAGAGAGGTTTTCTGCCTGGTTCAGACGCTTGTTATCCATCGCCAAGTCGAAGTTGCGCCGCCCACCCTCCACGGCTACGACCCGCCCCGAAGGACCCACGATGCTGGCGAACTGAAGCGCAACTACCCCTTGATGAGCGCCGAGCTCGAAGACAAGGGACCCACTCCTCAGCCTTCGGCCTTTGAGGAATGTGATCTCCGGCAACTCAGCCGTGTCACGATCGTACCATCGCGCCGACATGCGGTCTGCGAGACCTACACGAAGGTGAATCCCACCATAGCTGTGCTCCACGATCTTTGGCCGGAAAGTATGGATGGCCAGCTGATCCCTAACAAATCGTAGTTTGCCCAAGACCGGCGCAGGCAAAGCATGCAGAATCTTCTTCATCGCCAAATTCGTATTCTTATCCTCGTTGCCTCATGATGCGCCAGAAGTACATCGGTGAGTTCTGGAGACGCCAGCAGAACACATCGAACAGGTCTCCGGTCAACGACTTCACATTCATTGCCTTTCGAAACGACTGCAGTTCAGCCTTCATGTTTGCTGACTCACGCATGCTTAGCTGTGAAGCATGGGTGCGAAAAGCCGCGACTGCGGGCGGCTCGACTCTGGCGAGTTTGTGGCCGGAAATGGTTAAGCGGTAGAAAAAATCGTAGTCGGCAACAAGACGGTACTTTTCGTCGAAGCCCCCCAGTTCCTGAAAGACGCTCCTGCGAAAAATCGCTGCGGCGGGCTGGAAGCCCATATGATCGCGGCGAAACATTCCGGCAAGCCGTGACGGCTGCGGCGCCTTCACTAGAAACAAGAATCTCCCTTCGTAGTCCACAAAATCGACATCTCCATAGACAGCGTCAGCGTGTTGCTGCTCTCCAAGCGCCAGCAACCGGGCATAGGACTGCGGATAGACCAGGTCGTCCGAATTCATGTAAGCGATCCATTCCGTGTCCATCTGGCGGAGCCCCAGATTAATGGCTCGGTACATGTTTCCAGGCGGGACGTAAAATGTCGGAACTCCCCAGCTCCTGCAGATATCCAATGTTCCGTCTTCGGAGCCGCTATCCGCGACGATGATCTCTGGCGTGACGTCCCTCTGGCCGCGGAGGGCGCACAACGTCCACTCCAGCGTGGTTGAACTGTTGAGCGTCGGAACAACTACTCCAAGCTCGGGATTTCCCATTTCGATTCGAGGTTTTTCGTTTGGGCGTGGCGCCCCATGCTAAACCGACGGATACGCCCGAGGTGAGTTTACGACGACACAAAAGACACAGATCCACCAAGGTCCAAGGCTCACAGCTGACATTGGCAGGCTTTACGAAACACCGCCGACCCCCACTCGTCGGGGATCTCCACTAGCCGTTCCGGCTTATCCGCCAGGAACTCCGACGCCGCCCGCGAAATGGCATATTCGGATTCCGGAGAGTTGAAGTCATGCAGGAAGAAATATCCCCCTGGAACCAAGCGCGGATAGAAGAACTTGAAGGCGTCGATCGCTGACCGATAGAGGTCGAAGTCGAGCATCACCAGCGCAAAGCGCTCCTGTTCCAATCCGGCTGCAGTCTGGGGAAAATATCCAGCCCGGAAAACGACGTTACGCAGGTCCCCAATGAGCCTGGCGACCTTTTCCTGCGAGGTATCTCTGAAGCGACTATCGTCGGCCGTTTCGAGAGCGTCGGCAGGGAACCCCGCAAACGTATCGAAAAGATAGAGCCGGCGGTTCGGAGCCTGCTGCCGGATAAACCTGCTTGTGATGCCCCGATACACCCCGAGTTCCGCAAACGCCCCCTCGATTCGCTCAGTTTCCAGGCGCTGAATCGCGAGCGCAAGCGAAGCGTAGCGTACGTCGTCCGCAAGAGTTTCGATGCGACGACTGACATCAGGAGAATAGGACGGAAAGCGCATCGGCCGTCGAATAAACTTCGCAGCCTTCCGGGCTCCGACTCGTATGTAGTTCTTGACCGATGGCAGAATCAATTGCGCGCCCTCCGAACTCCGCGGTGGTAACTTGAAGCCTTACCTGAGGCGGGCAAACTGGAACATACCCAGAGCGTAACTGTCTTCACTGGGCACGATCCGCGCTGCTTCCGCCTCGGTGCACGGAGCCCATGGCCCTTGAACACTCCTCGCGAAGAACGATTCTGTCTTGACCTCCAGATTCGCTAAAGCATGCTTTAGCAGGTTGCTTTTCTTGTTATAGACGCGGTGCCACGGGGCGATAGTCCGTTCAACACCGTAGGGGACGGTGAGCACCAGAACACCGCCTATGGGAAGTAAGTCGATAGCCTTGCGAAGGGCCCGGATGTCGGCATCATCTGAATCCTTGGCTCCGTAGCGCCCTTCCAGACCGAAATGCTCAATGCTCGAGCAGAAGACTACGATATCGTAGTGGGGATTCAGCTCAGTTGCGGTCAGAAAATCGCCGGAGAAGAACTTAATACCTGGGAAGTCCACCGGTGACGGTAGAAGATCAATCCCGTGGATACTCCGAAATCCTATGGCTCGTATGGCCGTAGTCAGTGGTGAACCACAGCAGCCCACGTCAAGTACGGACTTGTCCCTATCGAGCGAGATTAGTTGCTCGATAACAAAAGCGAATTCGATGCAGCGATCACCGCACAGAGGATTCACCGTGGGGGAGGATCTTCCGGAGAAGAAACGGTGTAAGCGCTGATCCAAGCGCTTAGCCGCGCGGAGCACAGTCTGAGATTTTCTTCGATTTGCCAATGACGTCCTCCATTCAAACTTGGGGCACGGTACTTTTGTGGTCAAGCTGCGTCCCCCTTGTATCAGGCTGTGTGTTGCGCCGGGCCTGCTCATACCACGACAGCGTTCTCTCAAGCCCTTGGTGCAGATCCGTCCTTGCGCGGAAGCCAAATTCCTGAACCGCTTTCTCGACTTCGAGCCTTCGGCGCGGCTGGCCGTCCGGCCGAGATCGGTTCCAGGATACTTCGCCCCCATAGCCCACAAGTTTTCGGATCTCATCCACGAGGTCCCGGATGCGGATTTCGCAGCCCGTGCCCAAGTTCACTGGGTCCTTACCGCCGTACCGCAACGTGGCCAGGACGATGGCCTCGGCTGCGTCTTCCACATACAGAAACTCGCGACTCACGTTTCCCGTTCCCCAAACTTCGACCGACGAAGAGCCTGCTTCCTTCGCGTCGACGAACTTACGAATGAGCGCGGGAATGACGTGACTCGTTTCCGGATCAAAGTTGTCACCGGGGCCATATAAATTTGCCGGAATCAGGTAAATGCTGTTGAGACCGTATTGTTCCCGGTAACCAAGAGCCATGATGAGAAGCGCCTTCTTTGCGATCGCATAAGGCGCATTCGTCTCTTCCGGATAGCCGTTCCAGAATTCCTCCTCGCGGAATGGCGTCGGGGTGTGTTTCGGGTAGGAGCAGGTTGTGCCCACGATCACGAGTTTCTCGAGACAATGGTAGCGCCGGGCCTCTTCAACGACGTGGAGACCCATGGCCATGTTCTCATAGAAGAACTTCCCGGGATTATTACGGTTTGCCCCAATGCCTCCAACGGTCGCAGCCAGATGAATTAAGATCTGAGGCTGTGCGTCCGCATATAAACCGGCCACCTCTTCACGATGGCAGAGATCGTAGTCTCGTTTTCGGGGCACGAAAATCTCGGTAACACCTTCCTGCCTCAACCGTGCGACCACGAAGTTGCCCAAAAAACCGCTACCCCCGGTGACCGTAATCCTTTTCCCTACCAAAGGTCCCATCCGATCCATCTCCCAGGACATCAGTCCGACATCCGTGCTGACGACTGACGTTCAAACTCGCCACTCAGCTTTTGCTTCAATAGCCGCACATCGGCTTCCACCATGAGCTTTACCAATTCTTCAAATCCCGTTTTCGCCCGCCAGCCCAGCTTCGTTCGAGCCTTGGAAGCATCTCCCTGCAGGATGTCAACCTCCGCCGGCCGGAGGTAGCGTGGATCGATGTCTACGTATTTTTTCCAATCGAGTCCGACGTGCGAAAACGCCAGTTCCGCGAAGTCGCGGACTGAGTGGGTCTCACCGGTAGCAACTACATAGTCATCGGATTCTTCCTGTTGCATCATCATCCACATTGCGTCGACGTAATCAGGGGCGAATCCCCAGTCTCTTTTGGCGTCCAGGTTGCCAAGATATATTTTGTCCTGCAGGCCGGCGCGGATCCGGGCAACACCCCGCGTGATCTTCCGGGTGACGAAGGTCTCGCCGCGACGAGGAGACTCGTGATTGAAAAGGATGCCGTTGCACGCGAAGAGTCCGAAGGCCTCACGGTAGTTCACCGTTGACCAATAGGAATATAGCTTCGCGCAGGCATACGGACTTCTCGGACGAAATAGAGTGGTCTCTCGCTGAGGCACCTCCGGTGTATTGCCGAAGATTTCGCTGCTCGCGGCATTGTAAAACTTTGCCTGAATTCCGGACTGGCGGATCGCTTCCAGCAAACGAATTGTTCCCAGTCCAGTGATGTCGCCGGTGTATTCAGGGATATCGAAGCTTACTCGAACATGGCTTTGGGCCCCGAGGTGGTAGATCTCGTCTGGCCTGATCGTCAAAAGCAGTCGAATCAGATTGGAGGAATCGTTAAGGTCGCCATAGTGCAGGAAAAGCCTGGCGCTTCGATCATGGAGGTCAGGAAGAATGCCGTCGATCCGCTCAGTATTGAAACTACTGGACCGGCGCTTGATTCCATGAACCTGATATCCCTTCGATAGCAAGAGTTCCGCCAGATAGGAGCCATCCTGGCCGGTCACCCCGGTGATCAAGGCCTTACTCGGCATTCTGCCTCCGTAACTGATGAAAATCCACGACTATCCCTTTCCAATGGAGTCCAGCGCTCCCCAGCGCCAAACCCTTCTTTAGCTCTCTGACACGCGCCCGAAATCGAATCTGATCCAGTTGGCGTCGGCGTGGGTGCGCAAGAACCAAAGCGAGAAAGCGGCTGCTTGCGAAGTGACAAAGCTGACTCGCCACCAGAAATGGTCTTGCAGAAACAACCCGACAAGAAGAGCAGCAACAAGCCCCAGAACGGGAAATGCCATCCAAGCAACATAGTGACCCAAAGACGTCCCTACCTTCCTCAGGCCCAAGATAATCAGGACAAGAGTTAACAGGTAACCGACATTACCCGCAACCGCGCCTAGTAAGCCGAAGTACCGTGCTCCGACGAAAATTAAACTTAGGGAAACGACGGCGCTGGATAGTGTCACGACAGCATTTATCCGTGGCTGCCCAACCGCAAAGAGAATGAAGTGACCGGGCGCATTGAGGGAATAGAGCGCATAAATAATCGCCGCGATCTGCAGTCCGAGAATTTCCTGGGGCTCAGTCGCCCCCGGAATCATTACCCGCATGACCCAATCGGCCAGCACATACAGGAAGATTCCCGATTCGATGGCTATTAGGGCGTTGAGCTGAACCGCCTGCTGTATTCGAGCTTCGGCCGCAACGTTCATTGCTGCATTGCGGCTGAGCGACGGAACCAACGGCTGCACTGCCGTTCCAGAAAACGAATTAATCTTTGAAGTCATACTAGTAATGGCTGAGTAGATGCCGAGGAGAGGGGCCCCGAGGACTCCACCGACGATCAAACGATCACACTGGCTGAAGGCTGCACTTCCCAGGGTTGAGATCCATGTGGCAACGCCATACCGGAACATTCGCATCGCCTTGCTTCCGCTCCACTCGAAGGTTAGCCCCTTGCCGTGCAGAAGCCCATAAACGACGTAGCAGTGAGCGGCTAAGAGAACGACGCTCGCCAGAACCTGCCACTTCATCATCGCAACCGTTCTTCCACCCAACCATGCAACCACCACTATTCCCACATTTGCTAGCAAGGACTGAGAGAGGTCGAGAACGTTAATTGCCGCGTACCGGTCAAATGCTTGCTCAATTCCAACCAGGGTCCTTTGAAGAATCAATGCCGAAACGGCAAAGCCGGCAATTTGCAGCGCTCGGCCCGCATCCGCGCGCTCGGTGATCCCGAAAGCAGCCAGGGGCCGCACGATTAGAAGGCCGGCAAACCAAAGAATTAGGCCCAGCACGATCGCCAACAGCACGGCGCTGATGAGTATGAAGCTCAGCGTTCTACTTGCTTCGCTGACGTCGCTCTCTTCGAGGTCCTTGGACAGGAATACAGTCACCGCGACCGAGATTCCAGCCTCACTCATAATCATCAGCGCAAGGACTGCGTAAGCGAGCGACCACACGCCGTATTCCCGAATCCCGAGGAACCGAATCAGGAAGGGAATCGCGAGCAGGGCGACTGCGCCGCGTACGGTCTGCCCCCCCACGTTGTACAGCCCGTTGCGAAGCAGTGACGAACTCTGGCCCGCCTTAACGCCTCCGAGACTGGGGATATCAGCGGGCATTCTTCACGCTTGAGCGAAAAGCTGTCACGCGTGCCGTTCTCCATCGTTATCGCCAGCCCGCACCGAGCCAGTCTCTGCCCGGACTTCCCCGGCGTCGCGATTGACTCTTTCCCGCCTCTTCCACCGCCTCCACGGCCAATGCTCGTTCGACCCAGTTTTCGTTACGTTTCTAGAAAACCGTTCCATGCTCGCTCGCACAGTCGTGAAAACCTCCAACGCAAACTCCTTGCGCGGATCGGTTACATGCACTGCGTCCCATCGAGTCTTGCCCACGATCCATGCCATGGCCAACGAGATTCCCAGCATCGTTCCGAGCTCGACGATCATGGTGCGCGGCGGAAACGATTTCTTCGTGGGTACAGTTGCTTCGTCCAGAACCTTAACAGTGGGAATCTCCTTGGCCTCCTGCACTTTCGCCAACTCATATTGCTGGGTCAGCAGTTCGTACACGGTTTCCTGTATTTTGGTCTCCCGGAACAAATCTGCGTATGGCACTCCCAACAACGGCAATTTGCGGATGGACGGATAGAGCGAGTGATCGCTCTCCAACTCACCCTGGGTTCCCGCGCCCCCAATTTCGTTTAATTTTGCTTGCAGTTCCTGTATGCGGGCTTCGGCTGCTCGCACACGAACATTGTTGCCCGTATACACCTGCTGCAGTCCGCTCAACTCGGCCTGCGCCGCAATCAATTGTCCCTGCAACACGGCCGCGGCTTCCACCATGGCCTTTCCCTGGGCGGGAATATCGATCGCTGTATTCCTGCTTGCGAAATCACTAAAATTCCTGGCGGCCGCATCAAGATCGCTCTTGACCTTCTGAAGGCGGCCTTCCAGGAATATGCGCTCGCGCCGCGCGGAGGAAGTACTGACTTGCGCCACGAGTCGGTCTAGCTCGACGACGTAAGCCTGAGCCATGGCCGCGGCGCGTTGGGGATCGTGGTCCACAACCGAGATTGAGACGATTCCGCTCTTGCGGTCTTCCGAAACATTGGTGTGTTCTGCAAGAGCGTTCCTTGCGTCTTCTATCTTGGTATCGTGATACAGCTTCTTGAGCTGAAATCTGTCAATCAGCGCATCCTGTACCGTTTCGCTGTTCAGGATGCCGATAAACAGCGCACCGGAACTCTGCACACCCAAAAGATCACCGGCAAGCCCTTCGATCCCGCCTGACCCGCCCGACCGCCCAGCCAGGGCGGCGATTAGTCCGAGTCCCGAGCCCGACTGTCCATCCGGTGGCATGAGGCGCGTCACCGACTGATATCGCGTTGGGATGAGCAGCGCGATGAGCGTGCTCGCAAGGATTGCGCAGACTCCCGCTCGCAGTAGGAACCGGCGGTTTGCCCAGAAAAGCTGCAAATAAGACAAGAGACTGCGCCGAACTTCGATATGCCCCTCGATCAGGGATGCCTCCGACAGACCAATTCCGGACGTTTCCGGAGTGGTATCGCGAACCGGCACTCTTAGCGTTGGGTTCAAATCGGATCTTTCAATTCGGGTGTTTTACCCTAGACGACAAAAGTGATCCTCGCGCTTTAACACAATAGTAATGCCAGCACGGCGTTTGTACGGCTCGGAACAAGACTCATTGTAGTACGGATGAGGTCAGTCGCCCTTCTGCGATTCGGTAGCGAATTGGCTGTGACAGAACCATCCGAAGTACCAGAAACATCTAGAATTCCCTCGCTTCCGGAGGTCATTTATCTCCGATGCCCAACCGTGGCCAGTACGTTAACTGAAGCGACGAGGTAAAGTTGTTTTGACGATCGGGCCGAAGGAGAGGGAACCTCCAGTTCTCATATTGCGCCAAAGCCGTCAAGCTCAACTGGCTGCCGAAGCTGTGGCTCCAGTTGACGGAAAAATCATTCAGTGAACCGCCTTCCAAGAACCGATGCGACACCTTCTGCGCGCGATAACTGAGTTGCAGGCTGTCACGCGCCGAGAAAGAGTACGTGGCCCACCCTTGTCCACCCCGCCCTGCCCGCCCAATCCAGTTCCCCAGCAGATCGCCATCATTCGTATAGCCGCTCAGATAACGGCTATCGCTGTAGACAAAACCTGGCGAGAACTCATGTGTAAGTGCCTCAAGCACGCCCTCCACCCGTAGCTGCAATTTCGGGATTCTCGGGATCTGTGGCATATAAATTCCGGGACTGAGCGAGGCGCGACTGGACCCAATCGGCGAGTACTCGTCCACCACGAGCGAGTCGCCGTAAAAAGTCAACCAGTTGCGCAGTTTCGGAATCCTGTACGTAAAGTCGAAAGCTGAGAAGCGCTTTCCGGGATCGTTGGCCAGCTGAGTGTGAGCGTAATAGGTCCGGACGAACTCACGGAACGTGAAGGGCACGCCCGCACCGGCAAATACCGCCGTGAAACCCGCACCGAATTCCAGATTTCCGGTAGGCTTGAAGCTGATCTTATCCGCGTGAATGAATGGCTGATCCGCTGGGTGAGGACCGTAGAGAGTGGGCGGGGAGTATACCCACTCCTGCCCAGAAAGTCTTCCGAGAAAGAACTCCAGCCGCGCCGGTCCAAACAGCTTCGAGAGCAAAGGAAACTCGAATGGCTCAGTGGTGTCGATTTTGAACATTGTGATCGGTTGAGCATTGTCGCTATACAGAAACGGACCGGTTTCAGTGGGACCGAGCCAGGCGGTCTGTCTTCCGAAGGAGAACTCAAGATTCCGCACGTTGAAGCTGATCGAGCCCTCTAGAAGCTGAAAACGACTGAATGAGCCGGTGTTGATGGAGAAGCTGGACACATTCGATGGGAGAAGATCCGCAGTTGCGATCGCTTGCAGCTGCCCAGTCGTGAAAGGCATGACTGAGGGAGACTCTTGATACTCGCCACGGACATAAAAGGCAAATGGACCGACGACTGCGTGTGCCGACCCCCCGCCTAGGAAATTCGCTCCTTCCCCAAACGGACGTCCAAAATCGTTCACGATTGTCTCCCCGAAGTGGTATCCGTCCCGCAATGGCGGACCGTCTATTCCCATGACCCGCGAATAGACGGAATCCAAACTTGCGCCGAGGTTGGCAGCACCGTTCCAGCGAGCAGTCTCGGCATGGAACTCGTCGGCCAGCGCTTCATAAGTCTTCGACACTTCGGTGTCTTGCCCAGCGCCTTGGACTTGCAGCCGTTCTTGTACTTCATCGAGCAGACGGGCACACTCCATGCGAGTCCATGGGCGTATTCCCAAGTAAGCGGACTGCACGTAACCCAGTGCCGCTAGACGATTGAGGGCCGGGTATACCCAGCTGTCTAAGGGAACATAAGGGGAACCCATGTTTGCAGGATTACGGGGGTGCTCCGGCTTGCTCTCCACGGGATCGCCCCAACCGGCTCCGCCCAGTTCCGGATCGTGGTGGGCGCGGTAGACTTGACGGCCGAAGTACCAGCCCAGCGCGCTGCCGATGGCGACGTCGGAAGCAAAGTGCTGTTTGCTGGTGATTCGGGTAACCGATACCGCCGAAGCCAAGCCGTAGGCAAGTATCTGGCTAAGCTTGCCAGGGTACTCATGCGCCCAGACACTGGCAACCGACCAGGCGATGGCCGAGTGTTCGGAAGGAAACGAACCGCCGCCCTGGAAAAACGATCCGTGCTCGTTGCCCTGATAGGGGCGTGGCCGCTCGGTAATCTCCTTGAGAAAGTAAGCCACCGCAGTGCTGTTGATGGCAGCTTCGCCGCTGAGCAGTCCGGCTTCTTCCAGATGGTCGTTGCTTGTCCAGCGGCCTAGAAGAAAGGAGCCGGCACTCAGTCCGATCAGCGAGAAGGTGGCGTAATCAGAAAGATCCTTGCTGCGCTTGAGTTGTTGCGTGGAATCGGGCACCTGTTTTGAGATCCAGCTATCGCTGGCGACCAGACCGCCGGCGATGACGGCGGAGGGCACCAGCCATTGCCAATCTGATTTCTGCAGATGTCCTGGACTAGTCCAGAAGAACTCCTGGTCTTTCACCAAGTGCTTCAGGAAGGGAGTGATCAAGCGGTTCTCCGGGTCCTCACCCGGCGGCAGCCAACCACGGCTGTCCTTCTCGTTGGTCTTGTCATCATTGCTGTCATGGCCCGCGCCCGGGGCGGGAGCAACGGGTTCGGACGCTGGGGATGCCGGCGAAGATGCGCTGGCTGGTTTTCCGTCCTGGCCCCACGCTGCAGAATTCATGACTGCTGTCAAAACCAAAACAACCCGAAGACTCGTACCGCAACCCATCATGCGCCTGGGAATGCTGCTCAGAAGCTTCTCGCCACCTGGATGGCGATGCCCACGGCGTATGCCACCTGCGATCCCTCGAGAATGCTCTTCCATCGAGTGTTCGCGCTGAAGGCCTTCTGCGGCACCACCACCATGTCTCCCGCCACCAGGTCAGCCTTATCCACACCGCCCGTAAACAAGCCTCCGCCGTGGCCCACCACGGAACCGTCCGCGCGAATCACAAACATTGCCTTCCGATTTGCCATATTGGTGGGGCCACCGGCTTGGCGGAGGTACCATCCCGCGTTCCGGCCGGGTTTGAAGGTGATGGCGGTGGGGTTGTAGACGCTGCCATCCACCGTTACCGTGTTCGGTTTCTTGGGGATCAAGATGGAGTCGCCGGCGCGCACCTGAATATCGTTCGACGTATTGGCCCAGCGCTTGGGGTTCGAAGATATGTGAATCACCAAGCGGCCTTCCGGCGGAAGATTCTGCAGTTTCTCGAGCGTCTCCTGCCATTGCGCCAACGCCGCCTCCTTAGCCAGCTTTTGATCTGGATCCGTGTCCGGGGCCAGGCGCAACTCCGCCCCCTGATCGCGTATCTCTTGCATCAGCTGGCCGCGATCTTTCTCCTCCAGCTCGCGCACTTGCGTTCGCTCAAAAACCGCTCCGTAAGGATAGGCGCTGCTGCGCAAGCCGCCGGCGCGGGCGATGATCGAGCTCAGGCGCTCGCCATCCTGAATGCCATAAATGCCGGGATGTACGACTTCACCCTTGACCTCAATGCTCGCCCCCATGTCGTTCCAGCCGGTCAACTGCCGAACGGTCAGAACGTCGCCATCATGCAGGCGGACGTCGGTGTCCGGTTCCCCGGCCAAAGCTTTGGCCAGCGGAACCATCCGGTGATCGCCCACTACCTTGCTGCCCTCAGCCACCATGTACTGGGTTAAGTCGGCTTCTTCGGTGAAGGCGCTGCGCTTCAGACCGCCGGCCAAGCGGACCAGATCGGCCGCGCTCATGTCGTCGCCCAGCGGATATTTGCCCGGCCGCGCCACCTCGCCCTGGATCGTGACTTCCGGCGGATCGGAACGGTCCAGATCCTTATGGATGAAAAGGCGATCCTTCGGCTCGAGCAGGATGTTG
>Ga0182015_10001137_pt1 | contig 36218 bp, 42 predicted proteins | sample 712P3MmetaG_FD_120478 | JGI IMG/M metagenome (GOLD analysis project Ga0182015, IMG submission 120478) | Permafrost microbial communities from Stordalen Mire, Sweden - 712P3M metaG | ecosystem: Environmental > Terrestrial > Soil > Wetlands > Permafrost | place: Sweden: Stordalen | collected...
CAGGCCGAGATCATCGAGGTCAAGGGATCGGTCGAGCTGGCGCCGCTGACCGGCCTGGTCGAGGCGATCGTCGACCTCACCGCGACCGGTACGACGCTCCGCGAGAATCATCTGGTGGTGCGCGAGGAGATCGCCGTGTGCACCGCGCGTCTGATCGCCAATCCAGTTGCGCACAAGTTGAAGGCGGCTGCGATCGACGATCTGCTGGAGCGCGCGCGTGCGCTTTGAGCGGCGTGGCGAGATCGCCGACGTCACCAGCCTGGTTGCTGAAATCCGCGCCTTCGCCCCGTCGGCCCCCGCCGTGAGCCAGGCCGTGGCGGAGATCGTCGCTGATGTCGCAGCGCGCGGCGACGCTGCAATCGTCGAGTACAGCGAGCGATTCGACAGCGCCGGCGATGTGGCGGCGCCGCTGCGCGTCCCCGCCGCGGAGCTCGAGGCTGCGCTCGCCGGGCTCGACCCGGCGCTGCGCGCAGGTCTCGAGGTGGCGATCGCCAACGTCGCCGTGATCGGCCGCATCGGCGTCGGCGAGCAGGTCGAGCGGACACTGGCCCAAGGCCACCGCATCGTGGTCCGCGAAATGCCTCTGCGCCGGGCCGCGGTGTACGTCCCTGGCGGCCAGGCGCCCTACCCGAGCACGGTCGTGATGGGCGTCGTCACGGCGCGCGCCGCGGGCGTCGAGGAGGTTGTTGTGGTTACGCCGCCTCCCGGCGATCCGGTGATCTTCGCGACCTGCGCGCTGATCGGCGTGGAGGAGGTCTACCGCGTCGGCGGGGCTCAGGCGATCGCGGCGCTCGCCTACGGCAGCGAGCAGATCCGTGGCGTCGATGTCATCGTCGGCCCGGGAAACCTGTACACGCAGACGGCGAAGCGACTCGTTGCTGACCGCGTCGCGATCGACAGCTTCGCCGGTCCGTCCGACCTGCTGGTGCTCTTCGACGCGCGCGATGCCGGCTCGATCCGCCTGATCGCGCTCGACCTCCTCGCCCAGGCCGAGCACGGCGCCGCCAGCACGGTCATCGCGGTGGCGGCGGATGCGGCGTTGCTCGATGCGCTCGAATCTGACCTCAAGGCGCTCTACGCGCAGCGCGGGCTTGCCAGCGAGGCGACGTGCGTGTTGGTCGAGGCCGCCGACCTGGGGCAGGCGCTCGAGCTCGCAAACGCCTACGCGCCCGAGCACCTCGAGCTGATCGGTCCCGAAGCTGAGGCGCTGGCTCCGCGCGTGCGCAGCGCCGGCTGCCTGTTCGTCGGTTGGCCGTCGGCAACGGCCTTCGGCGACTACGTCGCCGGCTCCAACCACATCCTGCCGACCGCAGGCTCGGCACGCTTCTCCTCGGGGCTCTCGGCGCGGACGTTCCGTCGCCAGATGGCCGAGGTGCGCATCGACCCGGTGGCACTCGGCGCGCTGGCGAGCGCCGGCGGCGCGATCGCCGACGCTGAGGGGTTCCCGACGCATGCAGAGTCGATGCGAGCGCGCATCCCCACCATCGTGGAGAATCCCTCGCCATGACCAGGCGAGCGGAAATCACGCGAGCGACGCGCGAAACGAGCGTGACGCTGGCGCTGGACCTCGATGGCACGGGTGCCGGAACGCGGGTAACGGGCGTCGGCTTCCTCGACCACATGCTCGACCTGCTCGCCCGTCACGGTCGTCTCGACCTCGAAGTTGCGGTCAGCGGCGACCTGACGACCGGAGGCCACCATACCGTCGAGGACACCGGCATCGTGTTCGGTCAAGCGCTCGATCAGGCGCTTGGCGACCGCGCCGGGATCTACCGCTACGGGCACGCGATCGTGCCGATGGACGAGGCGCGCGCGCTCTGCGCGATCGACATCTCCGGGCGGCCCTACCTCGCGCTCGAGGGCGAGCTGCCGCCCGGCGCGACTGGCGGCTTCGATCACGAGCTGCTGGAGGAGTTTTTCCGCGCTGTGGCAAACAACTGCAAGAGCACGGTGCACATCCAGCTGCAGGCGCCGGGTAATGCCCACCACATGATCGAGGCCGCTTTCAAGGCGTTTGCGCGCGCTCTGCGCGGCGCCGTGGCGATCGACCCGACGGAGACCGGCGTACCGAGTACCAAGGGCATCCTGTGAGCGCGGCTTCGGCCCGCCTTCGCCCGCCTTCGCCTGGCGGTGACGGTCGGCGTCGGGCGACGGTTGGCGTTGTGGACTACGGCATGGGCAATCGGCGGTCGGTCGAGAAGGCGCTCGAGCATGTCGGGGCGCAGGTGGTTCTGAGCGCTGACCGCAGCGTGCTAGCGGGCTGCGATGGATTGGTGGTGCCTGGGGTGGGGGCGTTTCCCAAGGCGATGGAGAATCTTCGCGCGCTGGGACTGGACGGCTTCATCGTTGAGCGCGTGGGCGCGGACCTGCCGGTCCTCGGAATCTGCTTGGGGATGGAGCTCGCGTTCGATCACTCGAGCGAGCTGGGCGGGGCAGAAGGGCTCGGGATTGTGCCTGGCTCGGTGCGTGGGCTGCGCACCGGCGAGCTGAAGCTGCCGCACATCGGCTGGAGCGAGGTGCGCTGGGAGCGCAGCTCGCCGCTGCTCGACGGGCTCGCGCCGGGCCGGGACTACTACCACGTGCACAGCTTCGTCGGCGATCCGGCGCACACCACAGACGTGCTTGGCAGCGCGGAGTACGGCGAGCGCTTCGTCACCGCGGTATCGCGAGGATCGTTCACGGGTTTGCAGTTCCACCCGGAGAAGTCCTCACTCGACGGGCTTGCGCTGCTGGCGAACTTCGTCTCGAGCTGCGTGCCGGCCGCGTGATCCTCTTTCCCGCGGTTGACATCCTCGACGGACAGGTTGTGCGCCTCACGCAGGGGGACTTCGAAGCGAGCACGATCTATGCGCGCGAGCCGGCGGCGACGGCGAAGCTCTGGGCGGAGGCCGGTGCGCAGCGGTTGCACATCGTCGATCTCGACGGGGCGCGTCGAGGCGAGCCGGTGCACCTCGACGAGGTCCGTGTCATCGTTGAGCAAACTGGCCTTGAGATCGAGTTCGGTGGTGGGCTGCGCTCGCTTGGCGCGATCGACGCGGCGCTTGCCGCGGGCGCGAGCCGTGTCGTCATCGGCACCGCCGCGTTCGGCGAGTCCGATCTGCTCGAGCGCGCGCTAGAGGCGCACGGCGCGCGCGTAGCGGTGTCGGTTGACGCGCGAGGCGATCATCTTGCAACTGCCGGCTGGACTGAGACGAGCTCGCTCAGACCGCTTGAGGCGATCGAGGCGCTGCGGGAGCGTGGCGTGCGCAACTTCATCTACACCGACGTCGAGCGCGACGGGATGCTCGGTGGGCTCGACCTCGCGTCGATCAGCGCGATCGCTGACGCGGTGAGCGGCGAGCTGCTCTACGCGGGCGGCATCGGCCAGCTCAGCGACCTGAGGGCGCTTGCCGAGCTGGGGCATCCGCGCCTGGCGGGGGTGATCGTCGGCAAGGCGCTCTATGAGCGGCGTTTCACGATCGCCGAGGCAAACGCAATCCTGTGCAGCTGAAACGAGTCATTCCCTGCCTCGACGTCGACGCGGGGCGCGTTGTCAAGGGAACGCGCTTCATCGACATCCGCGACGCCGGCGACCCGATCGAGCTGGCCGCCTTCTATGACCGCGGCGGGGCCGACGAGGTGGTGTTCCTCGACATCACCGCAACACACGAGAAGCGTGCGACGATCGTCGAGCTCGCCCGGAGGACGGCCGATGATGTGTTCATCCCGTTCACCGTCGGCGGCGGCATCCGCTCGGTGGCCGACGCGCAGGCGGTGCTCGACGCGGGAGCAGACAAGGTCGCGGTCAACAGCGCGGCGGTAGCCCGCCCGGGGCTGATCGATGAGCTCGCGGCGCAGTTCGGGGCACAGTGTGTCGTGCTCGCGATCGACGCCAAGGCCGCCGCCGCGGGTTGGGAGGTTCATGTCCGCGGCGGGCGTCAGCTGACCGAGCGTGACGTGCTCGAATGGGCACGCGAGGGCGTGGCGCGTGGCGCCGGCGAGATCCTGCTGACGAGCATGGATCGCGACGGCACGAGCGACGGCTACGACCTCGAGTTGACGGCGGCGGTGAGCGCCGCCGTTGGCGTCCCCGTCATCGCCTCAGGCGGCGCCGGCACGCTCGAGCACCTCGTCGAGGCGGTCGCGGCGGGAGCCGACGCGGTGCTCTGCGCATCGATCTTCCACTATGGCCACTTCACGATCGCCCAGGCCAAGGAGTACCTCGCAGCGGCCGGCATCGCCGTTCGCGCCGCCCCGGGATAATGATTCGGAGGTGTGGCACGCGAAGAGCGGCGCATCGCAGCGGTCCTGGGGCAGCCCTCGCTAGTGCGCCTCGTGCGGAGTGCGTCGATGAGCTACTACCCGTGTTTTTTGAAAGGAGCCGCCATGGAGTTGCCGCCGTGGCTCGCGGACGTTCGCGACTGGTACGGGAAGCTGTGGATTGCGCCGGAAGCGCGCGGCGACTCGCGCCAGCCGCGCCGGGTTCCTGGCTGGCTGCCCGCGCTGCTGCCCTACTTGCTCGTCGCCGCGGCAGTCGCGGTTCTGCTGATCGCGATCGCCGTGAAGCGCTGAGTCAGGCTGCCTCCGCGAAGCGCTCCAAATCCACCGCACGTTGAGAGGTACGATGGCGCCATGCCGATGCCCAGACGCTCGAGCGTCGAGGACTACTTCGAGCAGCTCACACCGGACCAGAGGCCGCACCTTGACGTACTCCGCGAGCTCAGCCTCAAGGCCGATCCGCTAGCACGGGAAGAGCTGAAGTGGAACCTGCCCGTCTACGTCCGCGGTGATAACAACCGCCTGTGGATGCTGCAGAACTTCAAGAACCACTGCTCTCTTCGCTTCCCGCCGCGATTCTTCGGCTCCCACAAGTCCGAAGTCGAGGCGGCCGGGTACGAGGCCGGTGAAGGTTTCATCAAGCTTCCCTACGAGCGTGAGATCCCGATCGAGCTCTGCAAGGCGCTGATGCAAGCCCGGATCAACGAGTACGACGCGACCGGCGCCGGCTGGTCAGACGACTGAGCGCCAGCACCCGCTGACCGCGTGGCGGTGTGAGGTACCGCGCGGGACTAGCCGAAATGACCCGAGTCGGTGGCGATGATGAGAGCAGACCAGCAATGGCTGTGGCGATTCCGGCGAGGATCGTCCGTGCGGTGCGCATTTTGAACTGGGGATCTGTGCGCTGACCGACCCTAAACGCGAAAGTTCAGATCGGTGTGCGCACGTTCGCGCCCGCTGGTGGGCTGGATGGCTGGGGCGGTCACCGGTGTCGAGAATTCGGCTGCGGCGACGATCAGGCCGAGCAGGATCGCGTTGTGGGTGAGCAGTAGCAGTAGCAGTACGAGGGCGGTCAGCGATGTCTCGCCGAGGACAACTAGGCCTGGGGACAGCCGACGTCGCAGTGCGGGGGCGAGCAGCGCTCCGAGCAGGCCACCGGCCGCCGCAATGCCCAGCATCACGCCGACGAGCGCCGAGGATGCGCCGTGGCGCCTGGCGAGCACCACGATCAGCAGGTAAACCCCGCTGAAGATCGGGTTGCCGCCAGCGAAAAGCAGCGCGCAGGCGCGAAAGAAGCGCTCGTGCCAAAGCCAGCGCAGGCCGTCTGCGATCCCGCCGCGCTGCCCCTCGACACGCGATTCTTGGAACTCGGTTCTGATCAGCAACATGCTTGTCGTCGAGGCCGCGTAGGAGATCGCGTCCGTTAGGAACGGGACGGCGCGCGCGATGCCGAAGAGGAGCCCGCCGAGCGGTGGGCCGGCAAGCATCGCGGCGAACGAGCGCGACTCGTTACGCGCAACCGCTTCGCCGAGCTGCTCCTGTGGCACGAGCTGCGCCAACGCACCACGCTCAGCCACATACGAGACTACGAATCCCGCGCCGTCGATGAAGGCGACCGCGACTATCAGCGCGTAGGGCAAGTCACCGCTCGCCAGCGCGATAGGGATCGATGCCAGCGCGAGCGCCCGGACGCCATCGCAGGCGACGAGATCTGCGACCTGAGCTCCGAGAGCGTCTGCCCGCTCCACAGGAGCATGAAGTCTCGGTTTCGGTGGAGCGGAGGCGAAGCCACGATCGCACGAGCATAAGTAGAGACACCAGACCTACTCGGGACGGCGCCAGTTCGAACTCACATGAACGCTTCAGACCCGTTTCTCGAGCTAGAGACTCTTCGCGCTCACCAACGTGGGCTGCACGAGCCCGCAACCAAGCGCCGTATCGGAGCCGGCGTAGGGCGTGATTGCCGCCGCGGAGCCTCGCACGGTGACGGCCTGGGTGCTGCCGGGCGGCGTGAGCTCGAGCATCGCCGCGGTCGGGCAGACCCTTGTGCCACTCCCGGTGTGGTCGGGGTAGAAGACGCCAAAGTAGGCACGCTTTCCCTTGCCGAGTAAGACGGGCTTACGCGTGATCTCGGGGAACGCGCTGACCGGAGAGTTCCGGTCGGTGGTCGCGATCGGCTGGCCCGCGCGGCTCACCATCTGGAGCTTTGGATAGCCGATGAGCGAGCATTCCTTAGAGCTCGTGTTGATGAATGCGAACTCAGCGAGGTCGGTGCCGAGATTGCCTTGCACGGGGCCCGCCCACGCTTTGAGATGCGCGACGGTGCAGCGAGGCACGCTTGCCAACGCGGATCCTGGAGCGAGCAATACCAGCGCCACTGCCGAAGCGAGCAATGGTGCGAGTCGCGTCGCCGTCCTCCGGCGCCGGACGGGTGCGGGCGCGATGGCCATTTCCGCACACGCTAGCAACGGCTGGTCCTGGCGAGGCCGCGTGAACGAGAGCATCAACAGACTGGTCCTGGTGGCGGTTAGCGAACCAGTTGGACGGCGACAACGCCGCCCAAAGTGCCGTCGAGCGCGATTGCAGCTCGTGAGAGCGACCGTCTCCGACCGCGCGGGGCGTAACTAGATCTCCGGGACGTCGCTCACGGTAAGCACGCTGACCACGTCGCCCGTGTTGGTGGTGCCCTTCGGCTCGATCAGGAGGACATGCGCTTCCTCGTCCGCCTTCGGGCAATGCTCTACACCCCGCGGGACGACGAACAGCTCGCCCTCATCGAGCTCAATGTTCCGATCACGCAGCTGGATCGTGAGGTGCCCGCGAAGGACGAGAAAAAGGTCGTCAGTGTCGTCGTGCTTATGCCAAACAAACTCGCCATGAACCTTGGACACCTGGAGCTTGTAGTCGTTGATGTAGCCGACGATTCCCGGGCTAAAGGCGGCATCGATCAAATCCAGCTTCGCCGCCAGGTTGACCTTGTCATCCACCGGGCAGACTCTAACTCAGGCCGTTTCGCGACTCGGCGACGCGCCTAGGCAGCGTTGCTTTCGGCGGTTGGGCACTCTCCTCGAACGTGGGGTGTCTCCCGACGATCGGCTGTTCGCGAGTTTGCGGCGGCCCGGGCGACGCCGTCCCTCGGAGTTTGCTCGTGGATGTCGCCCGCGATTCGCATCTCGCGCGAGCAGCAGGGCGTTGTGTTAAGGGCGTAATGAGGCGTGCCGACAAGAACTGGGTGAAAACGAATGCCGGTGGGTGGGGTCGCGATGCTGGCCCTCCGATGCGGATGCGGAGCGGCGCAGCCGCTGGCCGCCGCGATTTGCTGCTGAGCGCGCCCGCGGTGCAAGCCGGTGCGGGCTGGTCTGCTCGGTCCAGGAACGAGCTGGCGCGGGTTGGTTCGGCAGTCCCTCAGTGGACGTGGGCCTTTGCGCTGTACCTCGTGATCTCCTTGGTGACGCTCGGCCACGGCGCACTCACCAATCCCGGCCACGTCATCGTTGGCTGGGACGACTTCACGGACCCGCCGGGGTACATGTGGTCGCTGGCCTGGTGGCCCTACGCACTCGTGCACGGCCTCAACCCGTTCTTCACCCACGCAGTCTGGGCTCCGGAGGGAACGAACGTCGCGGCAGCGGCGACGATTCCCGCGGCCGCGATCGCGCTGTGGCCCGTGACGGCGCTGTTCGGCCCGGTCGTTTCCTACAACGTGCTCGCGATCCTCAGCCCGGCACTCTGCGGCTTGACGGCCTACTTGTTGTGCCGTCGGCTGACCAGTCGCCACGCCGCGTCGCTCATGGGCGGCTTCTTTTTTGCCTTCAGCAGCTACGAGCTCACCGAATCGCTCGGGCACGCAAACCTCGCACTGGTCTTTCTGCTTCCGGTCGGGATCCATCTCGTACTGCGGCGCGTCGACGGCGACCTCTCCCGACTCCGCTTCATCACAGCCCTCGCGGTCGTGTTCCTCGTTCAAGCCCTGCTCTCGACCGAGATCCTGATCGATGCCGGCATGGTCGGAGGGGCCGCGTTGACGATCGCGTACTGCGTCTCCCCGCGGTCGCTGCGACCGCGAATCACCGCAACCACAATCGAAGTCCTCGTCGCCGGCGCCGCTGCCTTCGTCCTGCTCCTGCCATACATCCTGGCCGCGCTGGCCCAGAGCCAACTCTTCCGCGGCGGCAGCGTATTCGGGCTGAACGCGCTCAACCTCATCGTTCCCACACCGATCACCGGGCTGGGCGGGTGGACCTACTTCGGCCTAAGCGAGACCTTCGAGAACGGGAACTACACCGAGACGGCCGGATACATCGGCCTGCCGCTGCTGCTCGTGTTCGCGACCTTCGCGCTGACCAGCTGGCGAACCAATCGGATGACGAGAGTGCTCGTCCTCACGTTCGTCGTGAGCCTCGTGCTGGCGTTTGGGTCTGCGCTGCTGGTTGCGGGACACGAGCTAATCGCGCTCCCGTGGAGCCTGCTCGAGCGGCTGCCACTCCTCGGAAGCCTCGTGCCCGGACGAATAGTGGTCTTCTCCGAGTTGATCGTCGCGATCTGCGCAGCCCTCTGGCTCGCGCAGGGCGGCCGCAGCAAAGCGATCCGGTGGTTGATTGCGTTCCTCGCTGTGGCCGCACTGTTCCCGGACGTCGGTGCGGGCTGGTGGGCCAGTCAGCCGCCGAACCCGACGTTCTTCCAGACCACCGAGTATCGGAACTACCTCACTCGCGGGGAGAGCGTCCTGGCGATCCCCTTCGCGCTCGATGGCGACAGCATGCTCTGGCAGGCAGAGACCAGCTTCTACTTCGCGATGCCGGGCGGTTATCTCTCGAGCGTTGTGCCTACCTCAGCAGCGGGCGCCGCGGTCACAGATCTGTTCGAGGGCTCCAGCTTGGGAGCCCGCATGCCGGCCGCGATCACGCCGACGATTCGGGCGTTCCTCCAACAGCACGACATCCGTCACATCGTCATCCAGCCCGGCTACCAGCTCGCCTGGACAGCGGTTCTCAGCCGAATCGCGCCTCCACCACGGCAGATCGGCGGCATCCTGCTCTACACCGTCAACCAACCAACCGCTCGCGTGGCCCACACGTAACTCACGCGTGGAAAGCAGGCGCGCTCCTGCGCGGACCCCCTCTACGGGCTACGGTTCGAGGTCGTAGGGGAACCGCGTGAGCGTCTCACAACCGTCCTCGGTGACCAGCACGAGATCCTCGAGCCGGCATCCTCCGACGCCTGGGTCGTAGCAGCCCGGCTCGAGCGTCACGACATCGCCCGCGCAGAGGATGTCGGGGCCCCGGCCAAGTATCGGCGCCTCGTGGATTTGCAATCCCACACCATGTCCGAGCGCGTGGAAGAAGCCGCTCTCGAGCGGCTCTCCGGGCGGCTTGGTCAGCTGGGTCGGCAGGCCCTCCTGTGAGTACGTTTCACACGCGATACGAAACACCTCAAGCCCCGCGATGCCGGGACGCACGGCCTCCCTCGAACGCTCGAGCGCGTCGCGCGTGAGCGCGTGGAATCGGCGGATCTCCTCGGGCACTTCGCCGACTACGAAGGTCCGCGTCATATCGGCGAAGCACGCAGATTCGGGATCGCGCGGCCAGAGATCGATGACGACCGGCTCACCGCTTTGGATCGGCCCCGATCCGAGCTCGTGGCCGACCGCCGTCTGTACGCCGTGAGAGACGATCAAGGCCTCGCCCACGCTTGCTCCGGCTGCGGCGACGGCCTCGCTGATCGCCTCCTTCAAAAGCTCGCATGACAGTGGCCCGCCGTCCACGAGAAGGCTGTCCGCTCCGGGCTCGGCGGCGCGCAGCAGCTGCGCCGCCGCACGCATCCCAGCTTCGGCGGCGGCTTGTGCGCGGCGAATACCGGCGAGCTCGTCCGAGTTCTTGACACGGCGGCGAGCCTTGAACAACTCGCGGTCCGGTGTGAGCGCCACGCCGGCAGCCCGCAGGTGGTCAGCTACCTCGACCGGGAACTCACTCGGCACAGCAGCCGCCGTGATTTGGAGCGCGCTGCAGGCGCGGGACGCGATTTCGAGCCACGCCTGCGCTCGGTCCGCGCCGGCGGCGAGTAACTCGTCGAGCCCGAACTCCTCGAGCGCGTGAACGGCGAGATCGTCATCCAGCGCGCGGATGCGAGGACCTTCCAGTGAGCTCACAACCGCGTGGCGACGCCCGCCGGCTTCGACATAGAGGAACGGGTCAGGAATCATCAGCGACACCTCGTGGCGCATTTCGGCCGATCGCAACGTATCGCCATAAATCAGGACGTCGGACATAGGCAGCTCTCGTCGGTCCGGGGCTGGACGCGATGCGCGGTTGGCAGCGCTGGCACCGTCTTCGCCAGCTTACCTAGAAGGACCTGACGCCGCCTGAAGCGACGACGACCGAGCGCCACCGCGTTGAGCCGCGCGTGCTTCACAAGAAGCAAAGCGGTCATGCAGCGATCGCGCGCCTTCCTAGACAGACACCGCTCAGCGCTTTTCGAAGACGAAGCGGTAGTGGTCGAGCAGCTCGCGCTCGAAACAGACCTTGTTGGCGCCGACACCGGAGGTGAAGGCGAGGCGGAAGTCCGCGCTCGTGAGCCAGCGCGGCACGAGCCTCAGCTTGAGTAGCGTCTTGCGGACGCTGCGTGCGCCAGTCAGCTTGCCCCATTCGGTCATCGTCTGGATGTAGTCCAGACGGCCGCTGACGCTCGAGACGAGGCGGAAGCTCGGTTCCGCGCAGTCGATGACTTGTTGCTCGCCGAGCGGCAGCCAGGAGCCGGGGAACTGGCGTCCGAGTAGGGCCAGATACCACGCGTCGGAGTCGCGCGGAGCGCGGACATCGACCTCGTCGAGCGGGATCATGTTCGGCCCGAACACCATCGTCTGCAGGTACAGGCGTCCCTGCGGCGGCAGAACGCTGGCGATCCGGCTGAAGATCTCGCGGTAGACGTCGTCCTGGCGCCCCTCGCGGTACTCGTCCGGCGAGCAGAAGTGCTCGAACGCCCCGAGGCTCGCGACCGCGTCAAAGGGACCGAAGCTCGTGCGGTCGAGCTTTCGTGCATCGAAGAGGTGCACGTCGAGCCCGTGCCGGCGACACGCCGCGTGCTGCGCGCGCGAAAGCGTCACGCCGACGCCGATCGCGCCGCGAACGCGAGCGAAGTCGAGCAGCGGACCCCAACCGCAACCGAGATCGAGCAGCCGCCGGCCGGACGTGATCCCGATCTGCTCCGCAACGTACTCGTGCTTGCGTTGCTGGGCCTGCGCCAGGCTCAGCGAGAAGTCGCCGTCGTATTTGGCGCCACTGAAGTCCGCGAGCTCGCCGAGGCTGAGGCGAAAGACGCGGTCGGTCAGCGAGTAGGTGAAATCGATGTCCCTCTGGTTGGCCATCCGGTGCTTGAGCCTAGACTCAATCGTGATGGCAGACAGCGCGGGCTCCCAGGCCGAGGTCGTACTCGACGCGCTCGCGCGCCGTCCCGATGGCGCGGCTGTGCGCGCGCTGCACGGGGTGCGGGCCGCGGTCGTCGGTGGCTTCGTCCGCGACATCCTGATCGGCCGTGCGCCGCGCGAGATCGATCTCGTAGTCGAAGGCGACACGGCCGAGCTCGCGGCGGCACTCGGCGGCACGCTGACGAGCTACGAGCCTTTCCTTGCGGCTCGCGTGAGCAGAGACGGCTGGTCGATTGACATTACCCAGGCGCGGCGCGAACGCTATCCGCGCCCCGGCGCGCTGCCGATCGTCGAGCCGGCGCGCCTCGAGCAGGACCTCGCGCGCCGCGACTTCACCGTCAACGCGATCGCCGTCACGCTCGAGAGCGGCGAGCTGATCGTGGCTGAAGGCGCGCTCGAGGACCTTGCGGCGCAGCGCTTGCGCGTCCTCCACAACGAGAGCTTCATCGATGACCCGACGCGCGTCATGCGCCTCGCCCGCTACGCCGAACGGCTCGGCTTCACTGTGGAGCCGCATACAGCGGCGCTCGCCGCGGCGGCGGACCTGGAGGTGCTAACCGGGTCACGGATCGGGGCCGAGCTGCGTCTGGCGCTGCTCGAGCCTGATCCGCTCGCGCCGCTCGCCTACCTGACGGAGAAACTGCCGATCACCGTCGATCGACCGTTCGTGCAAGCAGCGATCGCGCTGGCGCCGCCCGACGCGAGCCGTGAGCTCGTGATCCTCGCCGCCGTCACGCGCGAGCGCGCGCCGGCGACCTGGATCGAGTCGCTCGAGCTGCTCGCCCGCGAACGTGACGTCGTCCTCGGCGCAAAGCGTGCGCCGGAGCTCGCCGCGTCGATCGAGGCCGCGACGTCGCCGAGCGCTCTCGCGGCGATCTTGCGTGGCGTGCCGGTCGAGGTGGTTGCGATCGCCGGCGCTCTGGGACCCGCGGCAGCGACCCGGAGTTGGCTCACCGAGCTCCGCCGCGTCGCACTCGAGATCGACGGCGACGATCTGCTCGCGGCGGGGATCGTCGCCGGCCCCGAACTCGGTGCGCGGCTCGAACGGACTCTGGCGCGCAAGCTCGACGGGCAAATCGACGACGGGCGCCAAGCAGAGCTCGAAAGCGCCCTCGGGGAGCGGCCGTGAGCCCCGCAGCCAGCGACTACACCAGCGCGGGCGCGGACCCCGGCGCGCGCGCCGGCGCGCACCACCACGGCAGCGCCACGCGGATCGAGCTGCGCCACGCAACCGTGCTCTTCAGCGGTCGCGACGAGGGCGACCTCGGCCGCACGACGGGGCCGCCGACGCCGGCGGTGCAGGCAAACCGCGCTGCGATCCTCGAGCTCTGCGGCCTCGGAGCGATCGCCGCCGGCAGTCAGGTGCACGCCTGCACCGTTGTCGTTGCGCGAGCCGATCGGCCGGGCTACGTCGTCGACGACAGCTTGCAAGCCGACGGGCAGGTGACGCAGGCGCCCGAGCTCGGCGTCGGCGTCCATGTGGCCGATTGCCTACCGATCGCGGTGGCGGGCGACGGCGGGGTTGCGATGATCCACGCCGGCTGGCGCGGTCTCGCCGGCGGGATCGTCCCCGAGGCGGTGCGCACGCTGCGCGCACTCGGCGTGCAAGGCCCGCTCGAGGCGGCGATCGGACCCGGCGCCGGGGGCTGCTGCTACGAGGCCGGACCGGAGGTGCACGCCCCGTTCGCGGCCTACCGCGCAAGCAATGGCCGGCGCCTCGATCTCGCTGCGATCGCCACGGCACAGCTCCAGGAGGCGGGCGTCGACAGCGTCGGCGACACCGGGCTCTGCACGCTCTGCGCTCCCGCGGGGCTCTTCTTCTCGCACCGCCGCGACGGTCCCGAGACCGGCCGTCAGGGGGGCTTCGCTTGGCTGCGCTGAGCGGCGAACGCGTCGCCGCCAACCTCGCCGCGGCGCGCGAGCGGATCGTTGCCGCGGCCGCGCGCGTCGGACGCGATCCCGCCACGGTCGAGATTCTCGCGGCGGTGAAGTACCTCGCCGGGCCCGAGCTCGAGACACTCGCCGACGCCGGGATCACGCTCGTCGGCGAGAACCGCGCCCAGGACCTGCTCGAGAAGATTCACTACGCGCAAGGGCGGCTGCGCTGGCATTTCATCGGCGCGCTGCAGTCGCGCAAGGTACGGCTGATCATGCCCCACGTCGAGCTGATCCATTCCGTCGCGAGCGATTCGGTGCTCCGCGAGCTCGGCCGCGGCGCGCCGGCCGCACTCGAGATCCTGATCGAGGTCAACCTCAGCGGCGAGCCCGGCAAAGCGGGGATCGCGCCGGCGCAGCTCGACGATTTCATCGCGCGCAGCCCAGTGCCCGTCGTCGGCCTGATGACGATGCCGCCGCAAACCGACGACCCGCAGCAGAGCCGCCCCTACTTCGAGCAGCTTGTCGCGCTGGCCTCAGAGCGCGGGCTGGCGCACGTTTCGGCGGGTACGAGCCAGGATTTCGAAGTTGCGGTCGAGGCTGGCGCGACGATCGTGCGACTGGGCACAAGCCTGTACCGTTAGGGACGCCGCTGGCGCTAGAGTTTGCGTCGCGGCAGGGATTAATACCCAGTGACGCGAACAACACCCTGAACGTGGCCCTCCGGGACTCTTGGCATCGCACGCTCGTCTACTTCGGCCTCGCCGAGGAAGTCGACGACGCCTACGACTATGACCCCGATACCGGGCCCGAGCTCGCCCTGGAGGACCGCTACCGCGAGCGCCCGAACGTGCGCCGCCTGGCGCCGCGACGCCGCGGCGACGACATCGACGACATCTTCCCCGACGAGGAGCCGCGCGGGCGTCAAGCCACAGTTCTGCGTCCGGTCCAGGGCGGGCGCCCCAGCGGCGGACGCGAAAGCGGCGGTCGCGACCAGGGTGGACGGGACTTCCAGGTCCACGTCGTGCATCCGAAGTCCTTCAACGACGCCCAGCAGGTCGCCGACAAGTTCAAGCGCGACGTACCAGTGATCCTGAACCTCCAGGATTGCGAGCACGACCTCTCAAAGCGCATGATCGACTTCGCCAGCGGCCTCACCTATGCGCTCGACGGCGGGATGCAGCGCATCGCCGACAAGGTTTTCATGCTGACGCCGCGCAACGTCGAGCTGTCAGCCGAAGAGCGCGCACGGCTGATCGAAAAGGGCTTCTTTAATCAGGCCTGACCTCGCGCGCGCCCGCCTTTTGGAAAGGTAGCCTTGGCGCTATGACTCTTGGCTATGTCGGCGCCGGAAACATGGCACGGGCGCTGGCGATCGGCTTTGGCGAGCCGGCGCTCTTCAGCGACGCCGGCTCGGGGCGCGCCGCGGCGCTCGCGGAGCTCGTCGGCGGGGAGGCCGTGGCGACAAACAGCGAGCTCGCGAAGCGCGCTGACATCATCGTCCTGGCGCACAAGCCGGCCCAGCTCGCGACGATCGCCCCCGAGTTGAGCGGCGCCGAGGTCGTGCTCTCACTGCTCGGTGGCGTCGCGGTCGAGCAGGTCGCGTCCGCGATCCCTGGCGCCAGCGTGACGCGGGCGATGCCGAACACCGCGGTCGCCGTGCGCAAAGGCGTGACCTGCGTCTGCGGCGCGGAGGAACTCGACGCGCTCCTGGAGGGCGTGGGCCGCGTCGTGCGGCTTCCCGAACGGCTAATCGACGCTGCCACCGCGGTCAGCGGCGTCGCGCCCGCCTACGTGGCGCTGATCGCCGAGGCTTGGGTTGACGCCGCGGTCGGCCAGGGCATCCCTGCGGCGCAGGCCGCGGAGCTCGTCAGCGCCTCGCTCACCGGCGCCGCGGCCCTCCTCGAGGAACGCGGGATGGACACGCTCGGCGTTCGCCGCGAGGTCACCTCGCCGGGCGGAATGACAGCCCGCGGCCTGCGCGTGCTCGAGCGCGCCGGGCTGAGGGCCGCGTTCAGCGACGCCGCCGCGGCGGTCGTCGGGTCCGCTAAGTGACCTTCGTTCTCGCCAGCGTACGCGGCGAGATCGCCAACTACGTAGACATCCTCGCCTGGGTCTACACGGTCACGATCATCGCCTACATCCTCACGCAATGGATCTTCGCTGCCGGCCTGCGGATCCCCTACAGCCGAGTCAGCAACGCAATCCTCACCTTCCTCCACGACGTCTGCGTGCCGTTCCTGCGGATCTTCCGCCGCATCCTGCCGTCCTTCGGCGGGCTTGACTTCAGCCCGATCGTCGCGATCATCGTCGTGCGCCTCGGCGGCTCGCTGATCGCGCGCGCGATCCGTGGTTAGCGCGCCCCGCCAGAGCACGTCCCGCCACGGCGCCGCCACTACGGCGTGGTCGCGCGCCGGCGTCGTGGCGGGGATCGTGATCATCCTCGACCAGGTGAGCAAGCAACTGCTACGGAGCTCACTGGCGGTCGGCGCCGAGCGCCACCTGCTGCCGGGGCTGACGCTCGTCCACACGACCAACAGCGGCGTCGCTTTCAGCCTGCTCAGCGGCAGCGCCGACGCCGTGACGGTGCTGGCGCTCGTCGGCCTGGCGGTGTTGCTGGCTTTCTTCGCCCGCTACCGCGAGCACGCGCCACTCTGGCTGCCGGTAGGGCTGATCGCCGGCGGCGCGGTCGGCAACCTGATCGATCGTCTGCGCGACGGTGCCGTCACCGACTTCATCAAGCTGCCGGACTGGCCGGCGTTTAATCTCGCCGACAGCGCCATCACGATCGGCGTCGTCGCGCTGATCCTGATCCTCGGACGCGGTGCAGCTGCGAGTCCCAGCTGAGGCTGCCGGGCAGCGCCTGGACCGCTACCTCAGCGCCCGCGCCGGATCGCGCGCGCAGGCCCAGCGCTGGATCGAGCTCGGCGGCGTGAGCCTCAACGGGCGGATCGCGCGCAAAGCTGATCTTTTGGGCGGTGGCGAGCTGCTCAGCGTCGTTCTTCCCGAAGAAGCGCCGGCGGCGCTCGACGACGGGCCGGCGGCGCCCTACGAAGTGGTCTACGAGGACGCCGACATGCTCGTGATCGACAAGCCTGCTGGTGTGGTCGTGCACCCCGCGGGCGGGCATCGCAGCGGCACGCTCTCGCAGGCGCTCGCGGCGCGCGGCGCCGCCGGCGGCGAGCCGTGGCGGCCGGGGATCGTCCACCGCCTCGACAAGGACACTTCCGGGCTGCTCGTCGTCGCCAAGAGCGAGGCCGCCCACCGGCGGCTGAAAGCGGCGCTCGCCGCGCGCGCGATCGTGCGCGAGTACCTCGCGCTGGTCGAGGGTCGTCCGCCGGCGCGGGGCGGCACGATCGACGCTCCGATCGGCCGCGACCGCCGCTCGCGGCGGCGAATCTCGCTCGACAGCGACGCTCTCCGCGAAGCCCGGACCCATTTCCGCCTCGAGGAGGCGCTCGACGGCGCGACGCTGCTGCGCGTGCGCCTGGAAACTGGCCGCACGCACCAGATCCGCGCGCATTTCGAGGCCATCGGACATCCGGTCTGCGGTGATCCCGAGTATGGGCACGCCGGCGTCTACGGGCTCGAGCGACAGTTCCTCCACGCCGCCCACCTCGAGTTCTCCCAACCCTCGAGCGGAGCGACGCTGGCGTTCGACTCGCCACTCCCCGAGGATCTCGCCGCAGCGCTCGAGCGCGCGCGCGGCGGCTGACGTCGCGTATCCTCATTAGCAACCAGTAACCAACCCGCACGGCACGCGGGGTTGTGGGCCTGCCCGAGCGCACCGTGTGCTCGGGTCCACGTGACCCGCCGAGCGGCACCATCAACACAAATAAGGGAGCAGTACCGTGGCTCGAGTTGGAATCAAGGAGCTGCTGGAGGCCGGCGTTCACTTCGGCCACCAGACACGCCGTTGGAACCCCAAGATGCGCCGCTTCATCTTCGGTGAGCGGGACGGCATCTACATCATCGATCTGCTGACGACGCAGCGCCTGCTCGATCAGGCGCTCGACTTCGTCGGCGACGTGGCACATCGCGGCGGCACCGTGCTGTTCGTCGGTACGAAGAAGCAAGCCAGCGACGCCGTCCAGGAGGTTGCCGACGCGGCCGGCATGCCCTACGTCAACCACCGCTGGCTCGGTGGCCTGATGACCAACTTCCAGACGATCAGCGAGCGCATCAAGCGCCTGCACGATCTCGAGCGCTACGAAACCGAGGGCCAGCTGGAGCTATTGCCGACGCGCGAGCGGATGGCCGCCGAAGCCGACCTCGCGAAGCTGCGCGCGAACCTCGGTGGTGTCAAAGACATGAAGGGCACGCCGGCGGCGATCTTCATCATCGATCTCAAGACCGAGGCGATCGCCGTGCGCGAAGCGCAGCGCCTTCGGATCCCGATCATCGGTCTCGTCGACACCAACTGCGACCCGGACGGGATCGACTACGTGATCCCCGGCAACGACGACGCTATCCGCTCCTGTGCCGTGATCGCCAAGGCGATCGGCGATGTCGTCGCCGAAGAGGCCGGCTTCTATCGCGCAGAACAGGAAAAGCTCCGCAAGGAAGCCGAAGAGCGCGCGCGCAAGGAAGCAGAGCGTCGCGAGGCCGAAGCGGCGGCTGCAGCACTCGCCGCCGCCGAAGCCCAGGCCGCCGCCGAGGCGCAGGCGGCCGAGGCTCAGGCCGCCGCGGCAGCGGCAGCGGCAGCCGCAGGAACCCAGGGCGGCGCACCGGAGTCGCCGGCGCCAGCCTCGGCGTCCGCCGAAGCCCCGGCCCGGCGCCCATCGGCGCCGCCACGGCCAGCGCGATCGCAGTCAGCGCCCGAGCCGCCAGCTGCGCCACCAGCGCCTGAAGTGGCCGCTGAGGCCACCCAGCCCGCGCCACCAGCCGAGGCGCAGGCCGCAGAGACCCCCGCTGCGCCGCCGGAGGTGGCTCAGGAGTCGGCCGCGCAGGAGGCCCCGGCCGCGCAGGAGGCTCCGGCCCCGCAGGAACCCCCCGCCGCGCAGGAACCCCCGGCCCCGCAAGAAGCCCAGGCTGAGGCGACCGTTGAGGTTTCCCAGCCCGAGCCCAACGCCGAGCCCGCAGCGGAGGTCGAGCCCAAGGCGGACGACGGTGCGCCACAGGCGCCGGCGGAGCCGGCCGAGGAGGTCTCGAATGCCTGAGATTTCCGCCGCCGATGTCAAAGCGCTGCGCGACCGCACTGGCGCCGGGATGATGGACTGCAAGCGCGCGTTGACCGAGTCTGGGGGCGATGTCGAGAAGGCGATCGAGATCCTCCGCGTCAAGGCCGGCAAGCGAATCGAGGACCGCGGCGAGCGCGTCGCCTCCGAGGGCACCGTCCAGACCTACGTGCACCACAACGGCAAGCTCGGCGTGCTGGTTGAGGTCGACTGCGAGACCGATTTCGTCGCCCGCAATGCGGACTTCGTCGGCTTCGCCAAGGATGTCGCCGCGCATATTGCGGCGGCCGCTCCGCGCTGGCTGACGCCGGACGATGTCCCTTCGCTCGAGCGTGACCGCGAGCTTGCGATCTTCGAGCAGGAGGCTGCGGACAAGCCGGCCGAGATCCGCGACAAGATCGCGGCGGGCAAGCTCGCAAAGTGGTTCTCCGAGGTGGTTCTGCTCGAACAGGTCCACGTCAACGCCGACAAGCACGAGGGCAAGACGATCCGCGAGCTCCAGCACGAGGTCGCCGCCAAGACCGGCGAGAACGTCTTTATCAGGCGCTTTGAGCGGTTCGTCGTCGGCGACTAGCATTCCGGGCGTGGCCACCACAGCGGCGACGGCTGGCGAACCCGTCTTCACGCGCGTGCTCGTCAAGCTCTCGGGCGAGTCGCTGATGGGAAAGCTCGAGTTTGGCACCGACCCCGAACGCGTCGCGGCCATCGCCAGCGCTGTTCGCGGCGTCGTCGAGCGCGGCCTCCAGCTCGCGCTCGTCCCGGGCGGCGGCAACATCTACCGCGGTCTCAAGGGCGCGGCGGCTGGTATGGATCGTGCGACCGGCGACTACATGGGGATGCTCGCGACGGTGCTCAACGCGCTTGCGCTGCAGGACGCCTGCGAGAAGGAGGGCGTGCACACCCGGGTGCAGTCGGCGATCACGATCCAGGAGGTCGCCGAGCCTTACATCCGTCGCCGCGCGATGCGACACCTCGAGAAGGGCCGCGTCGTGATCTTTGCTGCTGGCACCGGCAATCCCTTCTTCACCACCGATACCGCTGCCGCGCTGCGGGCCAGCGAGATCCACGCCGACGCGATCCTGATGGCCAAGAACGGGGTGGAGGGCGTCTACAGCGCCGATCCGGCGCTCGACCCGAGTGCCACCTTCATTCCCCAGATCACCCACATGGAGGCGATCCAGCGACGCCTCGGCGTGATGGATGCGACGGCGCTCACGCTCTGCATGGAGAACAAGCTGCCGATTCACGTCTTCAACGTCGACGACGAGCAGAACATCGGTCGGATCGTCAGCGGCGAGCGTGTCGGCACGCTCGTCAGCACGCCGTAAGCGCCTGCCCATTCGCTCGCCGACAGCGTTGCGAGCGTTATCCTCCCGCGACGATGCCCGCGAGCTTTTTCCTGCAATGGCGCTGATCGACGAGCTGCTCGAGGACGCGCGCGAGCGAATGCACAAGTCGGTCGAGGCGACCGCCCATGAGCTCGGCACCGTGCGCGCGGGCCGCGCCAGCCCGGGCTTGCTCGACCGCATCGAGGTCGACTATTACGGCACGCCGACGCCACTGCGCAACATCGCGACGATCTCGGCGCCGGAAGCGCGGCTGCTGACGATCCAGCCCTTCGACGGCTCGACGATCAAGGTGATCGAGAAGGCGATCAACGAATCCGACCTCGGCCTGCACCCGTCCAACGACGGCAAGATCGTGCGACTGGCGATCCCCGAGCTCAACGAGGAGCGCCGCCGCGAGCTGGTCAAGGTCGCCCGCGGCATCGCCGAAGACGGGCGTGTCGCCGTGCGCAACATACGGCGCGACGTGATGCACGACCTGCGCGAGCTGAAGGAGGCCGGCGAGACCGGCTCCGATGACGAGCACCGCGCCGAGGTGGGGCTGCAGAAGCTCACTGACGCGAGCATCGCTGAGCTCGACACGCTCCTAAAGGGCAAGGAAGCCGAGATCCTCGAGGTCTGATGAGTCCTCCCGCACGCCGCACGGCAGCGGGCCGCGGCCAGCCGCGCCATTCCAGCGACAACGGCGCAGGGGCGCGCTACGTCGCGATCATCACCGACGGTAACGGACGCTGGGCCAAGGAGCATGGCGTCTCAGTGGCCGCGGGTCACAATGCCGGCGCCGACACGGTGAAGGCTCGGCTGCGCGACTCCGCCGAGCTCGGCGTCAAGGAGCTGACCGTGTACTCGTTCTCCACCGAGAATTGGGGTCGCCCGGCGACGGAGGTCAACGCCTTGATGCGGATGCTGAGCCGACGGATCAAAGGCGAGGCACCGGAGCTGAAAGCGGAGGGTGTGCGCCTGCGCTTCATCGGCCGGCGCGAAGGCGTCTCGGCGGCGCTCCAGCGCCAGATGGACTGGGCCGAGCGCGAGACCGCCGAGAACGACCGCATAACCCTGTTCGTGGCGTTCAACTACGGCGGCCGCGCCGAGATCCTCGATGCGGCCCGGCGCTTCAGCGGCGGCGAGGAGGCGGACTTCCGCGCGCTGCTCTACGCGCCCGACATGCACGACCCCGATCTGATCATCCGCACCAGCGGCGAACAGCGCCTCTCCAACTACCTACTGTGGCAGTCCGCCTACTCCGAGCTGATCTTCCGCGACGAGCTCTGGCCGGACTTCACCCGTGAGGCATATGCCGAGTCGCTCGCCGAGTTCGCGTCCCGCCGCCGCCGTTTCGGCGGCCGCTGACGGTGCGCTGATGGCCTCGACCCCACGTCGTGAAGAGCCAACCCCGCTAGCCGCACCCACGCCACCACGGACGCGCTCAGAGCTCGGCGCGCGCGTGCTCGTCGCAATCCCCTTGCTGGGCTTCGTGATCGCCATCGACGTACTCGGCGGCGACGTGTTCGCGGGTGCGCTCGTACTGCTGGGCTGGGCCTGCCTGTACGAGCTCTACCAGCTCTACGACGACGTCAACCCGGCCCGCGTCGCCGGCTTCATCGCGCTCGCGGGACTGATCGCCGCCGCGCAGTTCGGCACCCGTGACCAGCTGCTGCTCGTCGCGGTGGCGGCAATTCCGCTGACCTTCCTGCTGACGATCGTCACTCCGCGCGCCGCCACCGTCACCGACGGCGGCACTCGCACCGGCACGTTCGCACTGGCCTTGACGCTGCTCGGGATTTGGTGGATCGGACTCGCGCTGGGCCACGCGGTGCTGCTGCGCCGGCTGCCGCACGGCGGCGGGATCGTCATCGATGTGGTCGTCGGGACGTTCATCGGTGACAGCGCCGCCTACCTCGGCGGGCGCGCGTTCGGCCGCCATCCGCTGGCCCCGGCGATCTCGCCGAAAAAGACCGTCGAGGGACTGATCGCCGGCATCGGCGCTGCCGTCGGCTCGGTCTGGGTCGCGAGCCTCTTTCAGCCCTGGTTGCACACCGGGGACGCGCTGGCGCTGGGCGCGGGCGTTGCGCTCGCGGCGCCGCTCGGCGACCTCTTCGAGAGCTTCATCAAGCGCGACGCCGGCGCGAAGGACACCGGGCGCCTTTTCGGCGCCCACGGCGGCGCATTAGACCGGCTCGACGCGGTGATGTTCGCCGCCGTCGCCGGCTACTACATCTGGCACGCGATCCTGCTCAAGTGATGAGCCGCGCGCGCCGCATCCTGATTCTCGGCTCGACCGGCTCGATCGGCGTCCAAGCGCTGAGCGTCATCGCCCAAAGCGACGAGCTGGAGCTCGTCGGCCTCTCCGCGCGGTCCTCATGGGAAACGCTCCTCGAGCAGGCCCGCGAGTTCGGCACGCGGCGCGTGGCGCTCTCCGACGCGCAGGCCGCCGACCATGCCGCGGGCGCGTGGCCGGACTGCGAGGTGCTTGCAGGCAGCGAGGGCGTCGCGGAGCTGATCGTCGAGTCGGGCGCCGATGTCGTGCTCAACGCGATCGTCGGCTCGGCAGGCCTCGGCCCGACAATCGCCACGCTCGGCGAGGGCATCGACCTGGCACTCGCCAACAAGGAGTCGCTGGTCGCCGGCGGAGAGCTCGTCACGGCGCTCGCACAGGCGACCGGCGCGCAGATCATCCCGGTCGATTCTGAGCACGCCGCGCTGCATCAGCTGATCGCCGCCGAGCGCGCCACCGCCGGCCCGGGAACGATCGAGCGCCTGACGATCACCGCCTCCGGCGGGCCATTTCGCGGCATGTCGAGGGAGCAGCTGGGGTCGGTCAGCATCGCGGATGCGCTAGCGCACCCGACGTGGGAGATGGGGGGGAAGATCACGATCGACTCGTCGACGCTGATGAACAAGGGACTCGAGCTGATCGAGGCCCATCATCTCTTCGATGTGGCCTACGATCGAATCGATGTCGTCGTGCACCCGCAGTCGATCGTCCATGGCTGCGTCGCCCTCTGCGACGGCGCCGTCATCGCGCACCTCGGCCACCCCGACATGCGCGTCCCGATCGCCTACGCGCTGCACCACCCCGAGCGCGTCGAACTTCCGGTCGCGCGGCTTGATCTGGCGGCGATCGGCAGCCTCACGTTCGAGCCCGTGGATCTCGAGACGTTCCCCTGCTTGGGGCTGGCGCGCGCGGCGGCAGCCGCCGGTGGCACCGCGCCATGCATCCTCAACGCTGCAAACGAGGTCGCTGTGCACGCCTTCCTCGCCGGGAGTATCCCCTTCACGGCGATCGCGCAGGTCATCGAGACGACTCTCGCGTCAATCGACGCGCGGCCGTTGGCCGAGTTCGAGGCGCTCTTTGCCGCCGACCGCGAGGCGCGCGAGGTCGCCCGCGCTGCGCTCGACCAGGTGCGCTCCGTGCCCGACCGCGCGTGACAGCGCGCCGGCGCGAGCGTAATCGCTGTGATGCGCCGGCGCGCACTGATCGCATATCTCTTGGCGGCAACGGGGCTGGTCGTCTCGCTCAGCGCGTGCGGCAGCGCAGCCCCAAGGGTCCAGCGCGTGAAGCGGCCGAACTCGGCTATCGAACTGCTTGCTCCGCCCGACATCGTCGCGCTGGCGCAGCACAGCGCGCGGACGGCCGTCGCGGCCGTCCGGCTGCCAGCTGGAGCAGTGGCCGTCGGCGGCTCGTCGGGCTTTGCCTCGCGCTCGAGCCTCGCCGCTGGCGGCGCGTTCGGCGACGACCAGGCCTACCTCAGCCTTGTCGAGTGGCACGCGAGCTGGCGGGTCGCGCGAGGGGCGGCGGCGCTCATGGGTGCGATCGCCGCCGACATTGCGCCCGCGGCTAGGTCAAGCGGTACATCATCAGGGGGCGCAGTCAGCTCACAGACCTGGGCCCTGCCGCGGTCAAACGCTTGGTTTAGCCGTCGCGATCTCTACGTCTCGGTGAGTCGGGTCTCCGCCGGCACGAGCGTCGTGACAATCGCCGCGCGCGTGGTCTGGATCCCCGAGCGGCTACGGATTCCGCCGGGCGCGCGCTCGGTCACGCTCGCGCTGGCGCCAAGCGACCGCGAACTCGCCCGGGTGAGGAAGCCCGGCGAGCTCCGGGCGATCGTCGCCGCGGTTGACACCCTGAGTCCCGACGAAGCCGTCCTCGCCGTCTACAGCTGCCCGGCGCTCGTGGGCCCGCGCGCGCCGACCGAGCTCCGTATGACGTTCGCAAACGCGCGTGGAGCGACAGTCGCGGTTCTTCTGACCGAGTTCTGTCCGCCCGATGCGCGCCTTACTGTGCCCGGCTACGGGTCGCTGGAGCTGACCGCGGGCGGCGGGTTCATCACCAAGCTCGAAGCAATTACTGACATATCACTGCCGTCGATCGACGACTAGTGCGCCGTCGGGCGACTTCTACACGCTCGACCACGCCGCGACTGGGCCCCTGGCACGCTCCTACACTGACAGCGTGACGCCGGAGGAACTCGCCAACCTTGCGCACCTGCGCCGCTCCCGCGATCTGATGGACCGCGAGTACGCACGCCCGCTCGACGTCGCCACACTCGCCCGCGCCGCGCTGATGTCGACAGCACACTTCTCGCGGCAGTTCCGCGCGACCTACGGTGAGACGCCCTACGCCTACCTGATGACGCGGCGAATCGAGCGAGCGAAGGCGCTGCTGCGCCGCGGTGACTTCTCGGTGACGGAGGTCTGCATGGCGGTCGGGTGTGCGTCACTCGGCTCGTTCAGCGCCCGCTTCACGCAGCTCGTGGGCGAGACGCCGACGGCCTACCGAGCCCGCGACCACAGCGCGCTCGCGAGTGTGCCGGGATGCGTCGCCAAAGACCTCACCCGCCCGACTCTCAAGCTGAGCAGGATCGGAGAAACGCGCGGGGCACTGGCTCCTTAGTGTTGTGGCATGAACGTCACTCTTTCCACATGCTTCGTCCTCGTCCATGACCCCGAGGCCGCCGTGGCCTTCTACCGCGACACGCTCGGCCTCGAACTGCGCAACGACGTCGCCCGCGAAGAGTTCCGCTGGATCACCGTCGGCGCGGTCTCGCAGCCCGGCGTCGCAATCATCCTCACGAACTACCTGAACGGCAGCCCCGCCGACGCCGACGCGCTCGCCGCCCTGCTCGCCAAGGGCGCGCTGAACGGCGTCCATTTCCACACTGACGACCTCGATGGCACTTTCGAGAAGCTACGCGCCTGCGCCGCTGAGATCGTGCAGGAGCCGACCGACCAGCCGTGGGGCACGCGGGACCTTGCCGTGCGTGACCCGTCCGGCAACATGGTCCGGATCGACCAGCCGCCCGCCACGTAGTCCGGACGCCTTATTTCCCACTAATCGCGCCTGCGACACTTATGACGTGGCGTGGGTCATCGCGGTTGGCGGAATCATCATGCTCATCGTCCTGCACGAGGCAGGGCACTTCTTTGCCGCGAAGGCCGTCGGCATGCGGGTCGAGCGCTTTTCGCTGTTTTTTCCGCCAACGATCGCGCGCGTGCGCCGTGGCGAGACGGAGTACGCGATCGGCGCGATCCCTGCCGGCGGCTACGTGAAGATCACCGGGATGAGCCCCGAGGAGCTCGCGGATCTCGACCCGGAGCTCGCCAAGCGCGCGTACTACGCGCAGAAGCCATGGAAGCGGATCGTCGTAATCCTCGCCGGTCCGGGGATGAACCTGCTGATCGCGTTCGTGATCTTCGCCGCGGTGCTCTGGTCGGGCAGCCTCGGCGGGGCCAACACGATCGGCAATCTTGCGCCCCAGGTCACGACGCTCGTCGCCGGAACAACCGTGGATGAGCTCGTCAGCGGCGAGCCGGCGTTCGGCAAGCTCCAGCTCAACGATCGCATCGTCACCGTCGATGGACACAAGGCAACCGGCAGCGTGGTAATCAACACGATCGTCCACGACGCCTGCGCGGGGGCCGCGGTGCAGGGCTGCCGCGCGGCAAAACCCGTGGTCTTTGTCGTCAAGCACGGCGGCACTGAGCGCACGGTCTCGATCTATCCGCGCTATGAGCGCCAGAGCGGGCGCATGATGGTCGGCATCGTCCTCGCACAGGCGCGGCCGTTTGGGCTGCTAGGCGCGCTCGGCGCAGCCGCGGCAACGATGTGGAGCATCACCGAGTCGACCGTGGGAGGCCTCGCCCACGCGGTCACGAGCTCCAAGGTACGAAGTCATCTGCACAGCATCGTCGGCATCGCCCAGGTCACCGAGCAGGCGGTCGCAGCCGGCCCCGTCTACGGCTTTGTGATCCTCGGCCTTGTTTCAATGGTTCTCGCCGTGATCAACCTCTTCCCGTTCCTTCCACTCGACGGCGGCCACGTGCTCTGGTCGGTCGCGGAGAAGCTGCGGGGTGGGCGCGTCTCGACGCAGGCGATGTGGCGCTTCAGCTCGGTCGGGATCGTGCTGCTCGTCTTCCTTGTGGTCAACGGAATCAGCAACGACGTCAGCCGACTCTCGGGCGGTTAGCCCGCGCGGGCCGCGCACGCGCTGCCCCAAGTCGTCCGACGAGTTGCCGCCGGAGCGGCTGAGATACTCGCGCCCATGGATGAAACCCGCAGCAGAAGCCTGTTCGCCAAGCTCGCAATTTGTCTCTTCGCCGTGCTGCTCGCCTCGACGTGCGTCTATGGCGCACGCCGCCGGTCGAGTCGCTCGAGCGACTGAGCTGGCAAGCGCGCCTTGCAGCTCGTGTGCTTCGCGCACACGCGCTTCGTGACGCGATCTTCGCCGCGTAGACTTTGAGCATGGCCTCAGAGCGCCAGATCATGGTCGGCGACGTCCCGATCGGGGGCGGCGCGCCCGTTGCCGTCCAGACGATGACCAAAACTGAGACGGCGAACCTCGCCGCGACGATGGCCCAGATTCGCACCGTCGCCGAGGCCGGCGCCGACATCGTCCGTGTCGCCGTGCCACGCGAGCAAGACGCGGCGGCGCTAGCGACGATCGTCGCCGAGTCGCCGATCCCGGTGATCGCCGACATCCACTTCAACTACACACTGGCGCTCAAGGCGATCGACGCGGGCGCGCATTGCGTTCGCCTCAACCCCGGCAACATCGGCGGCGCGGAGAAGGTCGGGATCGTGATCGAGCGGGCCAAGCAGTCTGGAACGCCGCTGCGCGTCGGCGTCAACTCCGGCTCGCTGCCGGCACACTTGCGTGACCTCGAGTACACCGATCCGGTCGAGGCGCTCGTACGGGCGGCGATCGAAACCGTCGAGCTGATGGAGCGCCTGGACTTCACCAACTTCAAGGTGTCGATGAAGTCGACGTCGGTGCCGAACACAATCGCCTCGAACCGGGAACTCGCGGCGCGGATTCCCTACCCCCTTCACCTGGGGGTGACCGAGGCCGGGACCAAGTGGTCGGGCTCACTGAAGTCCGCCGTCGGTCTGGGCACGCTGCTCGCCGACGGGATCGGCGACACGATCCGCATCTCGCTGTCGACGTTCCACGCCGAAGAGGAAGTCAAGGTCGCCTGGGAGATCCTCAAGGCACTGAAGCTACGCGAACGCGGCCCGGTGCTGATCGCCTGCCCGACCTGCGGACGGCTGCAATTCGATATGGACACGGTCGTCGTCGAGGTCGAGCGTCGGCTCGCCGCCTACGACGACCCGATCGAGGTCTCAATCCTCGGCTGCGCCGTCAACGGGATCGGCGAGGCCCGCCACGCCGATTTCGGAATTACCGGCGCCAAGGACATGGGGATGATCTACTCCAAGGGCGAGCCGCTCAAGAAGGTTCCAACCGAGCGGCTCGTCGATGAGCTGTTCGCCGAGATCGACCGCTACTACGCGGCGGGACGGACCGTCGTGCGCGATGAGCAAAGCGCCGCCGAGGCGCGCGCGTGGCTCGCCGAGCACGAGGACGAGACCGCGTTGACACCGGAGCGCATCGCCGCGCTAGAGGCCGCCGCGGCGCAAGAGGACGCCACCCTGCCGGTGCTCGAGGAAAGCGAGTCGCCGGTCAAGGGACGTCGCTTCTCGCGCACCGCTTAGGGCGCGGCAGGAACCTGCCGCGCCCGCTCGCCGGCGTCGCTCAGGAAACCGCGCTCAGCCGCGCTGCGACGGTATCCCAGTTGACGACGTTCCACCACGCGTCGATGTAGTCCGGGCGGCGGTTCTGGTAGAGCAGGTAGTAGGCGTGCTCCCAAACATCGACGCCGAGCAGCGGCGTCTTGCCAGCGCTGATCGGGCTGTCCTGATTAGGAGTGGCCACGACCTCGAGCCCAGAGCCGTCGTGCACCAGCCAGGCCCAGCCTGAGCCGAACTGGCCGAGGCCGGCCGCCTTGACCTTTGCCTGGAAGTCTGCAAACGAGCCGAAGGCGCTTGAGATCGCGCCGGCGAGCGCCCCGCTCGGCTCACCGCCGCCGCTGCCACTGAGGCTCTCCCAGAAAAGTGAGTGGTTGTAGTGACCGCCACCGTTGTTGCGCACCGCGTTGCGCTTGTCGGGCGCGACCTCGTCGAGCTTCGTCAGCAGCTCGGCGATCGGCAGCTCGCCGAGATCGCTGCCTTCGAGTGCCGCATTGAGGTTGGTCACGTAGGTTTGGTGATGCTTGTCGTGGTGGATCTCCATCGTCCGCGCATCGATGTACGGCTCGAGCGCATCGGTCGGGTACGGAAGGTCAGGGAGCGTGTAGGGCATCGGATCTCCTTGTCGATCGGGTCCCAAGCACAATAACTCTCGGCTGCACTCGCGGCCGTCAAATCCTCCGTGGCCGCGCAACCTCGTAGGCTAAAGCGCGATGACGCGCCTCTCGAGCTACTTCCTGCCGACCGAGAAAGAGGCTCCGGCGGACGCTGAGGCGCTCTCGCACAAGCTGATGGTGCGTGCCGGCCTGATTCGCCAGATCGGTGCCGGCCTATGGAGCTGGCTACCCGCGGGTTGGCGGGTGCAGGCCCGTATCGGCACGATCCTGCGCGAGGAGATCAACCGCATCGGCGGGCACGAGATGCTGATGCCGGTCATTCAGCCGGCCGAGCTGTGGAAGCGCAGCGGCCGTTACGCGATCGAGGAGCTGTTCAAACTCGAGGACCGGCGGGGCGCCGAGCTCGTTCTGGCGATGACCCACGAGGAAGCTGTTACCTCGCATGTCGCGCAGGTGGTTCGCTCCTACCGCGATCTGCCGCTGATCCTCTACCACGTGCAGACCAAGGGGCGCGACGAGCCGCGCCCGCGGGCCGGCGTGCTGCGCACCCGCGAATTCGTGATGAAGGACTCCTACAGCTTCGATCGTGACCAGGCCGGTCTCGATCAAAGCTACGCCCGCCACATCGAAGCCTACGACCGGATCTTCGACCGGGCCGGGCTTCGCTGGTACCGCGTTTCAGGCGATGTCGGCCTGATGGGCGGCAGCGGGGCTCACGAGTACATGGCGCCGTGCGCGGCCGGCGAGAACGAAGTCGCGCTTGCGCCAGGCTATGCCGCGAACGTCGAGGTGGCTAGCGCGACGGCACAGCCGGTCGCGCTCGAGGGTCCACTTGACGCGCCGCAAGAGGTCTCGACGCCGGGCGCGAGCACCATCGCCGGCGTCGCGACGCTTCTTGGGCTGGCGCCAGGTGCGCTTTTGAAGGCCTACCCGGTCGTCGTCGAGCCGCGCGGCCTGGTGCTCGTCTTGTTGCGCGGCGATCACCGGGTTAACGAGCTCAAGCTAGCCGGGACGCTCGGCGGCGACTGGCGACCGGCCAGCGAAGAGGAGATCGCGGCCCAGCTTGGCCCCGCGGGATTCATCGGACCGGCTGGCCTCGACGGGCGCCTGCCGATCCTGCTCGACGACGCCGTCGGCGACGGGCCGTACGTCACCGGTGCAAACCGTGCCGACACGCACCTACGGGGCGTGCAGCCGGGTCGCGACTTCAGCTTCGAGCGCGCGGACATCCGCCGGGTCGAGGTTGGCGACTTGGTCGATGGGCACCCGATCGAGATCGAGCCGGCGATCGAGGTGGGGAACATCTTTCAGCTCGGCACGCGTTACTCGCAGGCCTTCGGAGCTAGCTATCTCGACGAGCACGGTCAAGAGCAGCCAATCTGGATGGGCTGCTACGGCATCGGTCCCGCCCGCATCGCGGCGGCCGCCGTCGAGCAGTACGCCGACGAGGCCGGGATATCGTGGCCGCTCGCGATCGCACCCTTTGCCGTCCACCTCGTCGTGCTCGGCAAGCCCGGCGGCGCCGAGCGTGAGCTCGCGGACTCCGTCTATCAGACGCTCGTGGACGGGGGCGTAGAGGTCTGTTACGACGATCGTGACCTCGGCGCGGGAGAAAAGTTCGCCGACGCTGAGCTCCTTGGCTGTCCGCTGCGTCTAACCGTCGGGCGCCGCTCGCTAGAGCAGCGTGAGATCGAGGTTCAGGTTCGGCGCGGCCGCGAGGCGCGAGCCGGCCTGGCGGCCGACGAGTTGCTCGCGCGCGTGGAGGAGTTGTGCCGCGAGCTCGGCTGAGCAAGCGGCGGCTGTTCGGTTTCGATCGCTCCGGCCCGCCGCCGCCGCAGACCGCCGCCGAAGCAGCCTGGCACCCATGGACGATCCCCAACGCGATCGGCTATGGCCGGATTGCCCTGATCCCCCTGTTTCTGGTGCTCGACTACGACTCCCGCCACGGGACCAACGCGCTCGCCGGGATCTGCTTCTTTCTCGCCGGCGGGGCTGACTACCTGGACGGGATCGCGGCCCGCCTGACTGGCCAGTACAGCCGCCTCGGCGCGCTGCTTGACCCGCTGATCGATCGCACGCTCGTCCTCGCCGGTGCCGCGGTCTGCTGGTCCTATGAGCTCCTGCCACGCTGGGCGCTCGCCGTCCTGCTGGTGCGTGAGCTGCTGATGCTGTTCGCCGGGCAGGCCTGGCTGCGGCGCGGGTTCGCGCTAGCGATAAACTGGCCGGGGCGGATCGCGGTGGCGCCAACGATGTTTGGCATCTGGCTGGGGCTGCTAGGGGACCGCAGCGTTGGCGAAGTGTTTCTCTACGTCGGCTTGAGCCTCGCCTGGATCGCTACGGCCTTCTACTTCCGCGATGGGCTGGCCCAGACGTCAGTCTCAAGTTCAACTTGACCCTTGATCCGAGCGCCGCTATACTCGGGGCCGCGCACCCGGCCAGAAGGACACCATGGACGACACCTTTCCAGATCTCGGTTCGCTAACGGACGTCGAGCTGAAGGATCTGATTCAGCAGCTCAGTGCCGAGGAGGTGGGTATCTCATACCGGCGCCGGCTCCTCCACGGCAAGATCGACATCCTGCGGGCCGAGCTCGTCAGCCGCCTGCGACGCAAGCACGATGGCGGTGAGGAGATCATCAGCGGCGACGACGTGGCGAGACTCACCGAGATCCTCGCCGGACGCGCCGGCGGCGACCCCGCGCCCGACGCGAACTGAGAGGCCCGGCGCGATGGCCCTGCACTGCGCTGAGTGCGGTTTCGTCAACCCTGAGGGCGCCAACTACTGCCAGAAGTGCGGTGCCCTCGTCGAGTTAGAAGGTGGCGATGAGCCGACGACCGCCACCTACCGCGTCGGCGAGACCGGCGATTTCGTCGCCGTCGATCTGGCCGAAGTAGCCGATGGCGACGCGGCGCTCGTGATCCGCACCGGCGGCGGTCGTGCCGGCGAGAGCTTCCCCGTCGTGGGCGACCGGATGACGATCGGCCGCCGGCCGGACGCGTCCGTGTTTCTCGACGACATCACCGTCTCGCGTGATCACGCACTGCTCGTCAAGCGCGGCAGCGCATGGTACCTGGACGACTGCGGGTCCCTCAACGGCACCTACGTCAACCGCCAGCGGATCGACTCGCAGCGGCTTGTCGACGGCGATGAGCTGCAAATCGGCAAATACAAGCTCGCGTTCCGCGAACCATGAGCACGACGCCCGAACTCAAACCAAGCGAAGCCACGCGACCCGCCGCGAAATCGATCACGATCGGCGCTGTCTGCAAGGCGCTGCAGGGCGAGTTCCGCGATATCTCGATCTCGAAGATCCGCTACCTCGAGGACCAGCGGCTGCTCGCGCCCCAGCGAAGTACCGGCGGCTATCGCAAATACAGCCCCGATGACGTCGCGCGGCTGCGGACGATCTTGCGCCTCCAACGCGACGAGTTCCTGCCGTTGCGCGTGATCCGCCAGGAGCTGGCGAGCGGGCGGCAGGGAGCGGCCGAGATGCCGGCGGCCGAGAACTCGGACGGCGCTCGGCGCTGGCGCCAGAACGTCGGCGTGAGCGACGCCCCCGCCTACCACAGCCTCGCCGATGTCATCGCCGACACGCATGCCGATGCCAGCCTTGTCGCCGAGCTCGAGGAATACGGAGTAATCAAGGGTGAGTCGCGTGACGGCACGCGCTACTACGACGACACCGAGCGCGAGATCGTGCGCGCGGTGCGCGAGCTCGCGCGCTACGGCGTTGGCGGGCGAAACCTGCGCGTGTTCCGCTCCTCCGCCGACCGCGAGGCCAACCTCTTGCAGCAGATTCTCGCGCCGGCGCTGCGCTCGCGAAACCCGGAGCGGCGCAAGGAGGCACTCGAGGCACTCGAGAACCTGGCGACCGTCTCGACACATCTCAAGCACTTGCTGCTCGTGCGCGATCTGCGCCGAATGGCCAGCTAGTGCCGGGCGAAGGGCCCAGTCTGACCGAAAGTCAGGCCTTCGATGGCCTCGTCGGCCTCGAGATCACCGAGGTCAGCCCCGAGCGAGTGAGCGCGCAGATCGCAGTGCGCGACGAGCTGCTGCAGCCGTTCGGTGTGGTTCACGGTGGTGTCTATGCGACTATCGCCGAGTCGCTCGCCTCGCGCGGCACGGTCGCTGCGGTTTGGTCAGAAGGCTCGGTTGCGCTTGGCCTCTCGAACCACACGAGCTTCCTGCGCCCGGTCTCCGCGGGCACGGTGACGGCCATCGGGCGTCCGCTTCACCGCGGTCGCACGACGTGGGTCTGGGACGTCGAGATGACCGACAGCGAGGGCAAGCGCTGTGCGGTCTCGCGCGTGACGATCGCCGTGCGTCCGCGCGGCTAGCCTCATCCCCGGTAGCGGTTGGTGATCGGCATCCGCCGATCGCGGCCGAAGGCGCGCTCCGTGATCTTGATTCCCGGCGGCGCCTGACGACGCTTGTACTCGGCGCGGTCAACGAGCGCGACGACGCGATCGACGGTCGCCGCCGGCAGGCCGCGGGCCACGAGCTCCTCGCGTCCGATGCTCTCCTCGACGTAGCCGCGCAGGATCGCATCGAGCAGCTCATAGGGAGGCAGTGAGTCGTCGTCGCGCTGGTCGTGGCGGAGCTCGGCTGTCGGCGCGCGGTCGAGGATCGAGGCGGGGATCGCCGGCTCGGTGCGGTTGCGCCAGTGCGCCAGTGCGTAGACGAGCGTCTTCTCGATGTCTTTGATCACGGCAAAGCCGCCCGCCGAATCGCCATAAAGGGTCGAGTAGCCGACCGACATCTCGGATTTGTTGCCGGTCGTCAGCACGAGCCAGCCGAATTTGTTCGACAGCGCCATAAGCAGGTTGCCGCGTATCCGCGCCTGCAGGTTCTCCTCGGTGATGTCGCGCTCCAGCCCTTCGAATGTCGGTGCGAGCAGCTCGTCGAAGCTCCGCATCGGCCCGGCGATCGGCAGCTCTAGCAGTTCGATCCCGAGCGTCGCGGCCAGTGTCCGCGCGTCGGCCTGGGTTTCCGCCGAGGAGAATTCCGAGGGCATGACGACCGCGCTCACCCGTTCCGGGCCGAGCGCATCGCTGGCGATCGTCGCGACGAGTGCGGAGTCGACCCCGCCGGAGAGGCCGAGCACGGCGTGTTCGAAGCCGTTCTTGTTGAAATAGGCACGCAGACCGCACACCAGCGCGGCGTAGATCTCGGCCTCGCGCGGGGCGAGGAGCTCAGCAACCCGCGGGCGTGGCGAGGAGGAGGGCACATCGAGCTCAGCATCGACGCTGGCGACGAGTTCGACCCTGGCCTCGGGGGCTCGCGTGCCGGCGGCCGTCCCGAGCTCGACGTCGCAGATCAGCATCTCCTCCTCGAATTGGGCCGCCCGAGCGAGCAGTCGCCCGTCGCGATCGAGGACGAACGAGTGGCCATCGAAGACCAGCTCGTCCTGTCCGCCGACGAGGCCGCAGAAGGCATAAGCCGTGCCGTAGGCGCGCACCCGCTCGCTGATCATCGCCTCACGCTCGACGCCTTTGCCGGCGTGGTAGGGCGAGGCGGAGATGTTGAGGATCAGGCTGGCGCCGGCACGGGCCAGATCGGAGGATGGAGGTCCCGAAAGCCAGCTGTCCTCGCATACGGTGATTCCGATCCGCTGCCCACCGAGCTCGATCAAGCCCGGGCCCGGACCGGGGCGGAAGTAGCGCTGCTCATCAAAGACGCCGTAGTTGGGCAGATGGATCTTGCGGTAGATACCGCTGAGGCGACCGTTCGCGAGGATCGCCGCCGCGTTGTAGAGGTGGCGGTCACGCTCGGGAAAGCCGACAACGGCGACGATCCCGGCGGTGTGCTCGGCAAGGCGCTCCACGGCCTCGCGCGCGTCGCGCAGGAAGTGCTCCTTGTAGAGCAGATCCTCGGGCGGATACCCGGTGACGGCGAGCTCACCGACTGCCACGAGCTGGGCGCCAGCGTCACGCGCGCGGGCAAGGGCGTTCGCGATTTGAGCCTCGTTGGCCGCGATATCGCCGACCGTCGGGTCGGTTTGGCAGAGCGCCAAGCGAATCACCGGGAGAGGGCTCATGAACCGATTATCGCTGACCGTCCAGCTGGCTTTGGGCCTGACGCGCTCCCCGAACCGAACCTGTCGGTCACCCTCGCCCGGTAACATAACTCTCGTTCCAAGACCGCCGAGTCGCCATTGCATCCTGCGAGGGCGAGCGGGGGACCCACTGCCGAGGCACGCGCGGCGCTTTGCGCTGTGCCTCGGACGGGGCGAATCGGCCGCACGAGGCGGCCGTAGCGACGACGGATTGCGGCTCGCTGGTGAGCTGCGGCCATCGCCGCGAGCCCGACAGCTAACCCCGTAGGCGGCGAGTAGAAGGAGAAGTGTTTGATCAGGCCAAGGCTGATCGCGCCCGCCGTGGGCGCGACCACAGTACTGTGCGCGTCGGTGCTCGCCGGCGCATTTCTCGCGAGCAATGCAGCGTCGCCCGCGGCGTGGGCCGACGGAGCCCCTGCCGACGCAGTCCTCTCGAGCCATGTGCTCCAGAAGAACGTGCTGGTCGGGCACGAGATCGCGGTCCGCGGATCGCTGGCCCCGACGCTTGGGCGCGAAGTCGTCCGGCTACAGCAGCGCCGAGCCGGTGGCTGGATCGATCTGGCACACCGGTACAGCGCTGCAAATGGTCGCTTCGTGATCGATGCCTGGCCGCGCCGCATCGGTGCCTTTGTGATGCGCGTCGTGGTCGGCGGCATGCCCCCCGGGTTGGACGCCGCGGGCGCGAGCGCGAAGGTCAACGTCTACCACAAGGTGATCGCCTCCTGGTACGGGCTTGGTGGCCGCACCGCCTGCGGCGAGGAGCTGACGCCGGCAACGCTCGGCGTGGCCAACAAGACGCTGCCGTGCGGCACGTTCGTGACGCTTCGCTACGGCCACCGCACGCTGCGGGTCCGGGTCATCGACCGCGGACCCTTTGTCGCCGGCCGCGACTACGACCTCACGTATGCGACCAAGCTCAAGCTCGGCTTCGTTGGCGTCGCGCCGGTGTGGGCGACGCGCTAGATCGGCAGCGCGAGCTGGTGGCCGGGAGCATCGGCTCGCCCTGCGACCACCTCATCCTCAAACGCGGCGACCCGGACGCCGAGCAGGCGCACCGGGCGCGGTGGCGCGTAGGCACGCAGTAGCGCCAGCGCTGTCGTGGCGATCGTCTCGCTCTCGTCCGTGAAGCGCTCGAGGGTTCGCGCGCGCGTCACCGTCGTCCAGTCATCCAGACGCACTTTGACGGCGATGGTGCGCGCGCGGCGCGCGCGGACGCGCAGGCCGTCAGCGAGCTCGCGAGCGAGCTGCACGAGCGCTTCCTCGAGGCGCCCGGGATCGCTGACATCGGTTGGAAACGTCAGCTCGCTGGAGCGCGATTTGGCCACGCGAACGACCTCGACGGGCGTGTCGTCGTAGAAGTGTGCCCGGGCGTGGAGCGCCTTTGCCAGCCGCTCACCAAAGCGGCCGCTCAAGAGCGCGACGTCGGCGCGCTGGAGATCACC
>Ga0182015_10001138_pt1 | contig 36214 bp, 42 predicted proteins | sample 712P3MmetaG_FD_120478 | JGI IMG/M metagenome (GOLD analysis project Ga0182015, IMG submission 120478) | Permafrost microbial communities from Stordalen Mire, Sweden - 712P3M metaG | ecosystem: Environmental > Terrestrial > Soil > Wetlands > Permafrost | place: Sweden: Stordalen | collected...
GCTTGCTCACGAGCGACTCGGCGGTTTGCATCATCGTTATGATCGGGCTGCCTGACCTGAGCGCTTAGGTGCGAAATGGCACGACCGTATCTATCCTTAATATATGTATGCTGGGCCCGTTCACAAGCTCCATTGGCAGAGTGCTCCCGGTTCTGACCTGCTCCCCTCTTTCCGCACAGAAGTGAGTATGATTTCGTGAAAAGGAGAGGGGAGGAATATGGTCGAAGAGCAGGAACTTCATTCTCCGCCGATTGCCGTATCCTGGAGGGCCTTCAATTCCTGACGGGTTGCCATGGTCAGAGCTACACCACCACAAAGATTTCGATGCGCCTCCTAAGAGACGCTCAGCTCCAGTGCGCTATCGCTCTTGCCAGCCGCCGCTCGCGGCCGCGGCACGTAGCCGCCTCGTTTAAGGAACATTCAGTGTTTTTTCCACATCGCCACCTGAACTAACAGGCCAAATCGATTGTTTCGTCGCTCCCGAAATACTTTGCCGTCGTGGGCAAATATGATTTCGGCACGGGAAGAAGCAAGTCGCATATTAAATAAGTGGATAGAAGTGCTCGTCTCGTCATCTACAATGGTGTATCCGGAGCGGGCGGCGACTATGAAGGTTGTTCTCATCTCAACGTATGAGCTTGGCCACCAGCCATTCGGTCTGGCGTCGCCAGCGGCGTGGCTTCGGGCCCGCGGCGCAGCCGTCACGTGCCTCGACCTCTCCCGTGAGGCGTTCCGTGAGGCGCCTGTCCGCGAGGCCGGCCTGGTCGCGTTCTACGTTCCGATGCACACGGCCACGCGGCTCGCCGCGCAGCTCGTTGAGCCAGTGCGACGATTGAATCCTCGGTTGCACTTGTGCTGCTACGGCCTTTACGCTCCGATCAACGAAGCCCATTTTCGTGGGCTCGGCGTCGAGACGATTTTGGGCGGGGAGTTCGAGGGAGCCCTCGTGGAATTGGTCGCACGGCTTGAGGAGGCGGTGAGCGGCGGTGGAACGGTGGCGTTTGAGCGCCCAGGGCCGGTGATCTCACTTGATCGTCTCAACTTCATGGTTCCTGACCGCGCGGGCCTGCCGCCGCTGCGCCAGTATGCGCAGGTTGTGCTGCCGGGGGGCGGATACCTTGTCGCAGGCTACACGGAGGCGAGCCGCGGCTGCAAGCATCTCTGCCGTCATTGTCCGATTGTGCCGGTTTATGGCGGCGTTTTCCGCGTCGTGCAGCGCGACGTGGTACTCGAAGACGTTCGCCGTCAGGTCGAAGCGGGGGCTGAGCACATCACCTTCGGCGATCCTGACTTCTTCAACGGCCCAGCCCACGCTTTGGCCATCGCCGAGGTGCTCCACCGCGAATTCCCGCGGCTCAGTTACGATGTCACCATCAAAATTGAGCACCTGCTGCGCCACGCCAGGCATCTGGACAAACTGCGAAATACCGGCTGCCTGTTCGTCACGACGGCGGTCGAATCGGTGGATGACGCCATCCTCACACGACTAGCGAAGGGACACACACGCGCCGATTTCCTGGAGGTAGTGGCGCGTTTCCGCGAGCTCGGCCTGGCGCTCCAGCCTACGTTCGTGCCGTTCACACCCTGGACGACGCTTGCAGGATATCGCGATCTGCTCACCGTCGTGGCAGAACAGGATCTCGTCGAAAACATCGCGCCGATCCAGCTTGGCATCCGTCTACTCATTCCAGCCAGGTCGCGTTTGCTCGAGCTGGAGGACGTGCGCTGCACTGTCGACCCATTCGACCCGGCCGCCCTTGTCTATCCGTGGAAACACGCCGATCCGCGCCTGGACGCACTCGCCGAGCGGGTGCAAAATTTTGCCAGTGCAGGCGAAAAACTCAAGCGCTCGCGCGCAGATATGTTTACGCGCATCTGTCGAGCTACATCTGAACTGTCGAGCCAAGACGGCGCAGCAGTCGTGTGGCCGCCACCGGCAATGGCTTCGCGCCCGTCGATCCCACATTTCACCGAGCCCTGGTATTGCTGCGCGGAGCCGACACGGGATCAGTTTGTGTCCATCGCCGGGGCTGCGCAGCCCGATGCATTTTTGTGAACGCGGTGCATGGATGAACTTTCGTGACACTCCTTGGGCCCGCGGGATTCCGTCCCGTTACGCCCACCCTCTGAGGTGCCCTTGGCCGAAGCTTCGCTCCACGCTCATCCGCGTCTATTGCTTCTAGCAAGCAAGCTAGGCTATCAGACGCGCACCTTTGTTGAAGCCGCAAAGCGGCTGGGCGTCGATGTCACCATCGGCAGCGACCGTTGCCATCAGCTCGACGATCCCTGGTCAGACGGCGCCGTCCCGCTGCATTTCGAACAGCCCGAGCAAGCCGCCCAGCGGCTGGCGGAGGCCGTTCGCACAACACCGGTGTGCGCGATCCTTGCACTCGGCGACCGCCAGACGGCAACGGCCGCGTACGCTGCGCGTATTCTCGGCCTGCGTTACAATTCGCCTGAGTCGGTGGAGAATTGCCGCAGCAAACTGCGCCAGCGCGAAGTATTGCGCGACGCGGGCCTGCCCGTGCCGGAGTTCTTCTCATTTCCATTGACGGAACCGCTCGATGAGGTTCTTCCCCGACTGTCGTTTCCGAGCGTGGTGAAGCCACTGCGGCTGGCGGCGAGCCAGGGTGTAATCCGCGCAAACGACGCCTCAGAATTTGCTGCGGCCGTCGAGCGTATCAGGCGCCTGCTGAGCTCGCCCGAGCTGCAGGCGACGCGCGAGCGGGAACTCGATCGGGTGCTCGTCGAGCGCTATATCCCGGGCGCTGAAGTTGCGCTCGAGGGGCTGCTTAAACAGGGCAGATTGCGGGTCCTGGCACTCTTCGATAAACCCGCCCCGCTCGAGGGGCCGTACTTCGAGGAGTCGATCTACGTGACGCCATCGAGGCTGCCTGCGGAGATGCAGACGCGCATCTTTGACTGCGCCGCCCATACGGTGCGCGCACTCGGGCTCTCCGAGGGACCCCTTCACGCCGAATTCCGCGTGAACGATTGCGGTCCGTGGGTTCTCGAAGCGGCGCCACGGCCCATTGGCGGGCTCTGCTCTCGCTCGTTACGGTTCGGTCCGGATCGGATCTTCCTGGAGGAGCTCCTCGTCCGCCATGCGACGGGGCTTGCGGGGGTCGAGATGTCGCGTGAGTCGTTCGCGGCCGGTGTAATGATGATTCCGGTGCCTCGGAGCGGTGTTCTCGAGGGCGCAGAAGGCGTGGAGCGAGCGGCCACGACACCCGGCGTGGATGAGGTGCAGATCACCGCACGGCTGCACGACTTCATTGCCGCCTGGCCCGAAGGATCGACCTACCTGGGCTTTATCTTTGCTCGCGGAGAAACGCCTGCGCAGGTCGAAGCGGCCCTGCGTCGAGCCCATGACGCACTGCGGTTCACCATCACGCCACGCCTGCCGGTCGCGCGTCCGGTATCTTGGCAGACGCTCGGTGGATCGTAGTTCGGAGAAGCAACTGTTGCGTGACGTATAATGCGCTCTCTTTGCAGCAGCTCTCCGCTGCTGCACATCCTTCGGCCACGAGGTAGTCATGGACTATGCGGATCTCGGAAACAGACTACAAACGCTCTTGGGACTCCAACGACAAGCAATAGCAATTGCTTTTCTGGATAAGGCACCCGCTGGTGTGCCCCACGTGAAAGCTCCACGCCCTGCAAGCTGCTCCTACTGGAAGTTGGCCAGCGAAGGTGCAGTCTTCCATACGACGGCTGACGACCATCTGAATTGTACAATCGGAGCTTACACACACGGTGTCTCTCTTTCGCCTGAAAAGGCCGCGGAACTGCGGTCCACGATCGGCCAATTGATTGAATTAAACTATCTTCGGAGAGAGGAGGTTCCGCGAATTCCTCACAGGACGGAGTCCTTCCAAGTGGCAGTCTATTCCCCGTTGGCGCAATCTCCGTGTGAGCCTCAAATAGTACTGATTCGTGGCAACGCGAGGCATTTCATGCTCCTAACGGAGGCAGCTATCGGAGCTGGCATCAACCCTAACGGAATTATGCCACGGCCTACCTGTGCGTTTCTTCAGGAAACATTGCAAACAGGGCGTGCTACTCCGAGCTTTGCGTGTATCGGGAACCGTGTTCACACGGGTATGAACAACGACGAACTTTACTACGCTATCCCAGGTTTGAGAATTGCCGAAGTGGTCGCCATGCTCGAAAAAATCGTTGCTGCAAACCAAGCGCTTGAGAGCTTTCACCAGGCGCGTTGCGCCTGCGCTTAAAGCCATGCACGGATTCTATTTCCTATTTGGAAATCAAGCATGCGTTCCGGAGGACCACTCCGGGCCGCGTAGTTCGGGGAGGTAAACAAGACCTGAAAATGCCCGATGGAGGAAGGGCAGCGGGCGATTAGTCTTTGGCCCTCTGCGGCACGTAGCCCTCCGGCAGCTTTGCGCCTTCGCCGAAAAAGAACTGTTCCATCTGTTCTTCCATGATTTTCTGCGACTGGGAGTCAAGAGGATTCAGACGGTACTCATTCATGACCATCTTGGAGTGCTCGATCCAGAGCGTCCACGCCTCTTTCGAGACATTCTCGAAGATGCGCTTGCCGAGTTCGCCTTTCCACGGAATGCGGTCGAGCCCTGGCATTTCCCGACCGAACTTAATGCACTTCACCATACGGTCACTCTGCCCCGCTGGCTGCGGCGAAGGCATCGCCGTGCTGGTGTCCGAACACTTTTCGTCGGCCATGGAATGCCTCCCCTGAAAATTGCGCTGCAACTCAAGATACTGCAAGCGCCGGAGAAATTCCACTTGGCGCGTGCATGAATCCGGGCCGGTAGCGGTCGCAGTGTTTATGTGTGATAGGCTCGTGCGCAACGAGCGTGGTTTTGTAACAGTTGTTGGTTATGCGGGAACTTACGAGACGTAGAAGTCTTATGACAGTCACGTTCCTGTTGTGGTCAGAGCGAGCTTCCCTTGTTTCACCCAACGGCTAATAAAATAGCCAGTTTAGCTAGCGCCGCGATCATCGCGAGTGACGTTTCAAGCTCAAGCACGCGGGGTTCGACGCGCTGGCCCATATCACCGATCCTAAGTGTGACCTGCTCTCGCGTCGGGATCTCGCTCGCAGGAAGGGTGGCTGCCGCATGGTCTTCCGCAAAGATAGAGTTGAAATCGCAAATTCCGGCTAAGATGGAGTTTGCTCCGTCATGACCCCGCACGCACCAGTGGCTCCTCTCTTAGATGTATTCGGCCGACCCCTGCGCAGCCTGCGTGTCTCGGTCACCGACCGGTGCAACCTGCGCTGCCGTTACTGCATGCCCGAGGAGGAATACGTCTGGCTGCCGCGGGAAGGGCTGCTCGCCTTCGAAGAAATCCGCGAGCTAGTGAGCGCCTTCACCGATTTGGGCGTGGACCACGTGCGGCTGACCGGTGGCGAGCCGCTGCTGCGGAGAGGCCTTCCCAGACTGGTTCGGATGCTCTGTGAGAATTCGCGGATCCAAGACTTGGCGTTGACGACCAACGGCGTTCAGCTCGCCGAGCACGCCCAGGCGCTTCGCGATGCAGGACTTCATCGCATCACGTTGAGCCTTGATACGCTTCGCGCGGACCGATTTCGGGCATTGACGCGGCGTGATATGCACGCGCAAGTGCTTCGCGGTCTTGAGGCGGCCCACCGCGCCGGCTTCCGCGGCACCAAGATCGATACCGTTGTCGTGCGCGGGGTCAACGATGACGAGCTCGCCGACCTGCTTGAATTCGGAAAGCAACAGGGCACGGAGGTGCGCTTCATCGAGTACATGGACGTGGGCGGCGCTACCGAGTGGTCCATGGACAAAGTCTTCTCCCGCGCTGAAATCCTCGAGCTCCTCGCCCGCAGGTATGGAACGATCGTGCCAGTCGTCGAAGAGAGCTCGGCACCCGCCGAACGCTTCCTCCTTCCAGACGGAACTGTTTTTGGAATTATTGCCTCGACGACCACTCCGTTCTGCCGCCGGTGTGACCGCAGCCGACTGACGGCCGACGGGATGTGGTACCTCTGCCTTTATGCCCCGCAGGGAACCGACCTTCGGCAGCCGTTGCGCTCCGGCGCTTCACGTGATGAATTGACGTCTGCGATTTCCTTTGCCTGGCAGCGGCGAAATGACCGCGGTGCCGAAGAGCGCGAGGCGCAGCGCTTCCGAGGCCTCTTCGTCGGCGTCGAGCAGCTCCGTCGTGATCCGCACCTCGAGATGCACACCCGCGGGGGATAGCATCGGACCGGATGGCTGGGGCGACGCACAATGTTCGATACGTGGTCCTTGAACCTTCGGGTCTGGAGAGAGAGGTAATCCCAGAGGCGCAGTTCAAGGGCTGCCGAACAAATGTCCTGGGAATCGCGGTCGGTCTGCCATCGGAAATTGAGTTGGACAGCCACTTGCGGTTCCATTTTCGGAGTTCTCGGCAGTCAGAGCGGATAACAGAACATCGAACATCTGCGGGTCACTGATGTTCCTCTACTCAGCAACGCATCCTCAAGACAACGATTCCGGGTCCGGGCTAGGGCCTGCTCTCTTCTTCAGCGTGCCTCCGCGCGAATAGTTCGGCCAGTTCCTGCAACGAGTACACGCCGTCAACCAATAGTCTGATGATACCTACCATGTGCCGCTGCTAACGCAATTTGGCGTGAATGGCAATGCTCTATGTTTGTTGGTATTGAAAGCGGACAGAGTTTTGGCGAGGGACAGGGTGTGAGTGAGGCGCCCGCGGAGATTCATCTCGAATCGCCCGTTTCACTCAAACGTGTGCTGACTTTCGCTGTACTTTTCCTTCTCATTCAAGTCGTTTCTACACTGGGTGAGCACTATTTCGGAAAGTTTGGGTTTTTGGGAGTTAGTGTACTCGGAGGGTTGGGAGCAGTGCGAGTACGTCCGCGGCTGCCGCGAACATGGTAGGTCACGGGAAAATGCAGGCCAGCCTGGCCGGTGAAGGCGTGGTGCTGGCGTCCGTGGCCAGCGCACTGATCAATCTACCGATCATCTTTCGCAATGCGCGGAATCCGGAACTTCCCCGGCGATTGGCCGTCTTAACGGCCGTATTGAGCGTCGTCGGTGTCGCCACCCTGGTGCTACAGGAATATTATTTCAAGATTGGCAGATAGAAATTTCCGGAGAGTTTGGTCTGATCACTGGGTAGAGAACGGCCTCAAGGCATCCAATCAGAATGCGTGAGGCCGTCTCCGCCACCAGCGTTAGGGCTGGATTGCCACGATTTGTCCGGTGGAAGGATCAAGGAACAGGCGAGCGTGGCGTCTATTGTTGAAATCGAACAAATTGTTGACCGAGCCGGCAATCGCATCGAACGAGCCGCCGCCAACTCGGCCGAGTCCCCAATTATCTTCGATGAATCGGATGATGGAGGACTGATCAAGGACCTTGCCGTCCACGTAGTTTTCTCTGGCATATGGCGAGACTAAAACCAACGGTAGGCGAGGCCCATACCCGCAACGAGCCTGAATCCCAGCCAACGAGTTTGCGCCAGTGCCGCAGGCACCGGTACCGGTGAGCGCATCCGCGGAAGTCGCTGACTGATTCAGAATCGGACCGATAGCATGATCGTACCAACCGTCGGAATCGTCCCAGGCGATGAACACAGCCGTTTCGTTCCACTCCTGCATTGATTGCAGCTTGTTGAGAGTGTCGGTTAACCACACCTGCTCATCGAGCGGCGATGAATTGGCCGGATGGCCGTCCTGCGCTCGCGCCGCTTTCAGAAAGCTGACTGCCGGCAAATGCCCGGTGAAAGCCGCCTTCCAAAAATAGGTCAAATCATAAATGTGATTGGCCGGCCCATTGTGTCCAACTTCCTCGACGTCGGCAGGTGCGATGTGATGTTGGTTGTTGGTGCTCGCGTAAAACTGGAAGGGATTGTGATAGCCCGCGTATGCAACTTCCGGAGTGCCGTCGAGGCGATTCGTCGTGGTATTGCATTGAGCTGGAGTGGCTGGCCCGCCGTTTACGCCGGGACTGTATGGCGCCGAAGGCGTGAATCCACCCTGGAACCAACCCCAGGAAACATTCTGTGCGTTCAGGAGGTCGCCGATATTCTTGCCAGCGAGTCCGGCTTGATCGTACGAGACGCAGTCCTCATACCACGGATCGGGATCGCCAATGATCGTGTCATTCACCACGTCATAAGCTAAATCGCCGTAAACATCGTCCTTACTGACGTTCACATTGCCAGTCATTCCGGATGCCAGATTGATCGCTCCGACAGCGGAGGGACCAAACGTAGAACCGTGGAAATTATCGCTCATCGCAAAGTACTGCGCGTAATTCCACAATGCAGTTGTGGTGTTTCCGTCGTAATAGCCCATCACGACGCCGGGGCCGAGCGGGGCAAGACTCGGATACAGGAGGCCGCCCGTGGAGGTTGTTTGGTTGCAGGGCTTCCCAGTAAATTGCGGGAACTTGTCCATCAGACCGCTGTCGAATGCCTGTTGTTCGGGGGTATAGTTGTGATCCTGATCGCAGGTGTAGTTCTGGCTGCGATCGAGTCGGAATGGCGCATATGTCGGGCCGTTTGGATTCTTCGTCTGCAGACCGTTGTTCAAGCCGTTCACTGCGGGGGTGCCGGGGCGTGCGTGAAATTGTGGCTCGTCCGGGGGATTTGCGGCACCTGGATACGTCCCGAAATAATGATCGAACGACTCATTTTCTTGAAAAATGATCACGATGTGTTTGATGGGCGTGGCGGTTTTATATCTGTCTGCGGGATCGTTCCCGCCCTGTGTTTGGCCTGCCAGGGAACTCGCGGGCAAAGCAAAAATCAAGTTCACAGATAAAATTATCGCCGCCAACCACCGCAGATTTTCTTTGATCATGTATTCGCCTCCCGGACATGTGGGTTTTGAGATCCTGAGTGTTTCGGTTGCGCATTCTGCCCTGGATTGAATTCTTGTAATTGAACAATGTTTGCAGCACCCCGCAGAATGACCCGAATTTATACATGACATTCATACAATTGAAACGAAAAATAAGACCTGGTCTGTGGAAAAAAAGAACGGCTCGTACTATTACTAGGTGGCCCGAAGGTGATCTTTGGCCGTCTAAATCGAGTCGCGTGCCTACGCAAAATAAACTACCTGTGATTTTCACCCGTTGCTGTTGAAGAGGCCTTAGCAGAGGTTTTTTCGGGAGGCTCAACGCGAATTAACCCCATCATGCCAGCGTCTTCGTGCTCAAGCAGATGGCAGTGGAATGGAAATAATCCGATGGAATTAGGGTCACGGAAATCCATGCGCAGGCGGACTGTGGGATATTGCGTTGTCTTTCCATCCCAGAAAGGGACGTTAATGGTATCGCGCAAGAATGGTTCGTTGATGGGAATACCGAACCATTCGAGCATCAGAAAATGTACCTGATGAATGTGAAAATCGTGGACCTCCTGTGAACGATTTTCGATAATCCAGTCCTCCACATCACCTTGATGCGCGACGATATTGGGAACGGAGGAATGTGGATCAAATGGAGCGGGTATCTGGCCTTCCACTGTCAAGTAAAAGGACGTCGGACTGTTGGGGTCTTTAGGGTCCTCCAGTCTTTCGGAAAAATATAGACGGCGCGTCCGGATGGGCTTCACATTTCCGAGCCACTCTGCTGCAGATCGCTTCTCGATTTTGTTCGGCGCTGCGCCAAGAATTGATCGCGGCGTCGGTGCGTCCGTAGCCGTGACGATAGTCGCGATAGGACGAGTCGGATCATTTTCCCCGCCGGGTCCGGTATTGACGGCCCGAGTGATGAGACTAGCCTCTACTCCCGACGCCGGAGCAGTCACTATAAATTCGATTCTGCCTCCGGGGGGCACCCCGAGATGGTTCTGCCAGATGACGAGGTTGTTTCCGCTCAAACCACTCTGATTGATAGGAACGCCATCCACGGCCGCGATGCCAAACATCTGAGGCCTTCCCGCGACTAACAGCTGCAAGTTCAAATACGTAATCGAGCAAGCATTAATCACTCGCCACAATTCGTGCGCCCCCGGCTTCATCTGAATTTTGCCCGGGTGGTAATCGGGATACGCAGAAGCAACAAAATTGACCGACAGATCTTTCGCCGGCTTGCCGGAACCATCTCCCGTGTTCCTGGCATCACCATCGCGATCGAGCAGCACGGCGGGAGCCTTCTCGCCCGTCGTCGCGGGAGGCGCATTCGGATTCAACAAATCCTGATCGCGGATTACTAACACGCGTTCCGGCAGGCCGGCGACCGCTCGGTTCGCGCGTTCAATGCCTTCCACTATGAGCGCGCCGGATGCACCGCCGATTACTTGTGCTCTGGTAAAGCCGTGCAGGTGCGGGTGGTACCAATACAAACCGGAGGGCTCGTCTGCCGGAATGCGAATGCGATACTCGAATGGGGGATCACCGGACTGGACGGAAGTTGTTAGCACATCATCCTGATGACAAACCGGGGGAATGGAGAGCCCGTGAAAATGCAAGTTCGTTGAGTTGGCAGTCATTAGCGTATCGCTGCACGGATCGGACGGCGATGCCTTAGCTTCGGACCGCAGGGAAGCATTAGAGGACAACGTTGGCGCAATGTTCGAATCGTTCTTTAACCTGAGGACAAGCAAGTCGCCAGGACGTAGCCGCAAATTAGGAGATTGCGCACCGCCTCCAAAGATATAGCAGTACCGCATGTGTCCGCGATCATCGAGTTCATTGCGAAAGCTAACGTCCACGCCCAACGTGCCGTTCGAGGCCCGCAAGTCTTCTGGTTCTGGTATCGAGTCTCCTGCTGGCCGAGGGCAAGCATCGTTTGTCGGAAGATTTGCAGATGTCTGTGCCAAGGCAATCGCCGAACCGAAGAAAAACGTTGCGGCGGGAAACAGCAACATGGGAGTCCGGAGTAAGAGAGTTCGGTTCATAAATCTAGCCGTCTACTTTTGCGGAGGATGAATAACAAGTATAGCGAACAAGCTGCACAAAAACCCCTGTTAGAATATGGCAATGTGCAGGAAGAGCGATTCGCGGATCGGGCTGAATGGGATTTTGGCGAACATCGGCGCTGACAGGGTAGCCGAAAACCTTAGCGATTCTAAGGAAAATCCCGGGATGCGCGGTTGCGTGGAGCCGTGAAAAAGAAGGCAGTGACGGCGGCGATCGGTGGCGACTACTGCCCATCTGGAGACATTGCCGAAGCTGAAATCAATCGCGTCATTTTGTCAGCCAGTTAGCGTAAGCGCAAATGTCGATCATCGGCACAGTGGCACTGCTCTGTAGCCGGGCGATCAATTCAAAAAGAAAAGCCGTGGCGGGTTTGCCGTGAGGGGCAATGCTGTAACAGTCCTTCTCGTCAGAGCTGAACATTCCATGCGCTGCAACACAGCCAAGATCCAACCGGCCTGCGGGACCACCGCTTGCGAGGGCGTCCATCAGGGTTGCCCGAGCGGAGGATTCCATTCGCTTTGAAACGTGAGCAGGCCGCCAATAATTGAAAGGAGCGGCTTCGGTGGATAGGTGCCGCCGACGTGGGGGATTGGCAGACTGGTGCGATGGAGTTTCCTGACGCTAGCGACCTTCTTCTGCGCGTAGTCGATTTCCTTGGCATTGATGGCTTGCTTTGCCTCAAACACGGCGTAAACACTCTCGGCGGGAACGATGATCTGTCCCTCATGTCTGAAGATGAAGGGCGAATATTGCCGGTCGAACAACACTACGTCGATCTGCTGGCTGAAGGCGCCCAGACTGTCGACGACATGAGCGTTCGCGGCCTGGTAGCGCTCGGGAAGATAGGTCTGAAAAAGCTGAAGCCAGACGTTTTCGCTGGCATCTCCCTTGGTGCCGGGATGACCAAAAGTCTTACGGGCGATTTCGAGCCGGCGTTCGATGTCATCGTGCAAGCCGGCGACTAGCTGGGTAAGGGACCACGGGGTCATGTGACGATCTCATTCCAATTGCGGGCGCGCAGGGCAGCGTCGGCAGCGGCCCTGATTTTGGTTTTGTCGGTGAGAGTCAGGTCATCGGAAACAATATTTTTAGTATTAGCCGGGTCCACGACGCTAGCGATCAGGACACGGTCGTTCAGGTATTGAAAAACTCTCCAGACATTGCCGCAAAGAGTTTCCTGAATCTGCCACGGCAAGGCGTTGATCACGGCGAGTTCAAAATAGAAAGACGGAAAATCCAGCCCCTTCTGGTCGCGCCATAGTTTGAGGACGCGGCTTTCCCGTTGACGGCCGGCGCTAGCTAGTGATGTGATTCACGTGGGCGGTAACGTTTGCCTTCGTCCATGTATCGGCCTTTCGGCGATAGAGGCTATGGTCGTCGCCGTAGCTTCCTTGCCGCTTGCCAGGCACAAGGTCAACAGAATATCCGTTTACGCGGACGTTCATCGAGACATTCTGCTGCCTGGGTGCGTAGCCTTTCTCCTTCAATCGGCCGGACAGCTTTTGATAAATCTCTTTGAGGGATTCCGTGGTCTGTTCCGAAAGTGAAATGAAAAGGTCGATATCGGTGCCACTACTGTTGGCCGTGCCCTTCACAAAAGAACCGCTGGGGTGAACATTCAGCAGACGATTGCCAGCCCATTGGTTGATGGTGGGATAGATCACGGTCTGGACGTGACGGACAGGCGAGACAGGGCCGGTGTCGACGGCCTCACGGTTCAGAATTGCCTGCAGATATTCGTCTGGTGTCACGGGACTACCCAACCGCTCTGGCATCGCAATAAGTTAAACCGGCAAGGTCCTGGGCGCTATAATTGCGCCTCATGGGAGCGAATCTCCTGCTCAGGTCCGAGAGCGCAAGTTTGATATCAGTGTACGCCGGACCGCCATGCAGAATTCTGATCGCTTCGGCCACCACAAGAGTTGCTGCGGCGCCCCCGACAAACGGCACCGCGACAGATTTGCCGGCGAGTGCGGCGCGACCACAGTCATCACTGTCGAGCGACGAATAACCACAATTTTCGCGCGCCATCCGTTCCTGGCGCTCGCGCTGTTTTTCGTCCTCCTCCGGAGTGGGGACGGGCCATAACTCTTCCGCTTTGCGCGGATTGGGAAGCGTGTGGAAACTGATCGTATCGAAGTTGTCCTTCGTTCCACCTAAACCGCTTTCCATGACCCGAAGAAATCTAGCAGTCGCAAGATCGTTGCGGACTTGATTTGAATCGAATCCGCAAAGCGCCAGCCTTGGTTCATCGTCGCGAGCGGAAAAACCGGAACCGAAGCGTCGTTCGATCAGTCTCGTGCGGAATTCGCGCTCTTCCATCCACCGGCTGCAGGCACGCATCTTGTACAACCCGGTGTTCTCAGCATTAAAAATGAGGCCGGTCTCTATGTTTTCCGGCTCGACCTTGTCGAAATCGTTGAGAAATATTTCCGCGGAGCCAGGCTCCGGATACGGCAGTGTGGCGAGCGACCACAGATACGCATTGCTAAGGTGACCAAGGCCAAGAACCCAGAGATCACGCGGAAGAAACTCAACCTGAATTCCGGAGGCCGCTGGATCAGATATGTCCAGGTCAGGCCGCCAAAGCGAGAGCCCCACCGTGCGACGGCTTGCCTCGATGTTAAGTTCGGCGAATGAGAGGAATAGCTCCGAAATTGCCAAGGCGCTCCCAGGACGCCGGACAATGAACAATACTCGCGCTGTGGCAGGGCGTTCGTCGTTGCCGCTGGACCGACTTTGGCGATCCAGCCGTCGAATGTAACGCGCAGCGCACTGCGGGCTGGTCGAGCGTTGCCGAATACTAAGATCCGGTCGTCTCCTTCAAAGTCGTTTGGACGCACCAGAGCGGCCGGTCCGAGCAGGCGTGCAAGTGTTCGGCCGAATGTCTGTTCAAGCGCAGGCCAGAGCAAGAGCGGGGCTTTCTCCAGCCTGCGATCGAGCACTATTGTTACTGCGTCTGGAAAACACCGGCTGGCCATGCTGGCGGCGGACAGGAGGGCGAGCTGCAGGGTCCGCGATTGTTCTACGTCGGGGCCGCACAGCAGGGCGACACGATACGATTTTCTTAGCGCCAGCGCCGCTTCGGCTGTTATCTGGTCTCGGTCGAGAAATAATTTAGAGACGCGAGAGAGTCGCATGTTTGACGGTTCCATCGGGATTTTCACCAGAGCGTCAGCCGAACTCGACGCGACATTTCGGACGCGTCGTGGGGGCGCCATTTAAAGTCGCCCAGATATTCGTACACGCCCACCGCGTTAAGCGACCACCACGCGGTGCGTCCGAAATTCGGAACAATCATCGCCGTGTGGCCCTGAACCGGGATCATAGGATTCCGCTGATCGGTTGAGCTTTGCCCGACGTACTGGCCTGGATGTGTGTGGACATCGGCGAGCGCCTTGAGTTTCTTTTTCCTGCAATACTCCCAGAGCGTGGCATAGCCGGGCGCATGGAAAGTGATCGCGCCGGACTGGAGGGCTTCGGGGTCGAGATCGTCATAGCAGACGTACGTTGTCACGCGGCCGGAGTTGCTATCCTGCGGGCCCAACAAGAAGGCACCGCTTTCGCCTTCGCCGCTGCCTCGATTCCGTAACTGAAAAATCAAGGCGGCCCACAGCAGCAACGGTACGCGGACGACAGCGCCAGCAGGGTCAGATGCCAACGTAATCTCCGCAATTCAGCAAGGAATGAAACTCCGCCAGATAATCCACAATCGTGTGATTGCTGGTCCAGACGCGATGAGGCTGTTCCCTGGCCCACTGAGCATGGCCCCGAGCGGCTACCCTGTCGTATGGATGATAGAAGGCCAAGCCATTCTCCCAGTCCGTTCTGAAAATCCGTGCGCACCGGCTGTCCTGCTTGCCCTTCGGCCGTTTGGAGAAGTCGAGCAGTGCCTTTGTGGCCGGGTCCCAAAACGTTCCGGTTGGCGGAACGGACCTGTAGCCGGCCAGATCGAGCTTGATGTAGTAACGATCTGGGGCATTGGCTCGTGCTCCTGCCGCCAGCCAGAAAACACGGTGTGGCCATGCCGGACTATCTGGCAGCACATCGGCTCCGGCCAGGTCCCAAAAGCCGTTCAACACGCCGGCCCGGAAATCGGCTAACAACAGGTCGTCCTCGAACAGTCGCTGGTCGGGCCCGTCCATGTGGCTACCCCTGCGGCGTCACTTCTTTAAAAATCGCCGGATTGCAGCAATTCGAGAACGGCAGGTTGGTTGCAACCAGCGCGCTGGTCGTGACACCGCTCAGCAGCTCTCCGGTTGAACTGAACTCCACCACGTTGCTTCCCAGCGCGAGATAGTCGCCATTTTTCTGCAGCGCCAATGCCGCGGGCCCAGCCAGTTTCGGACTTTGCACCACTGAAATTCCGTCGGTGCCAAACGTAGTGTCAAGGCTGCCGTCGGAGTTATATCGCACCAGTTGGGTCCCAGCGCCAGTGCCTTTGTTACTCGACGCGCCCTGGAAAGCCCCTACGACGAATTGGCCGTTCGGTTGCAACAGGAGCACCGTTGCGACATCGTCGGTGCCGCCAGTTTCAGTGGTCACAATTCCCTCATTTCCGAATGTCTTATCCAGGCTTCCGTTAGCCTTATAACGAACCAGCACAACCGTTCCCCCATCGATATCGACAGTTCCTGTCCCCGCCACCAGGATGTCGCCGTTCGACCGCACCGCAAAGTCCGCCACGTCTACATTTAGGCCAGTGACGGTTGTGGTCGTGGTTCCATTTGTTCCAAAGGTGGTGTCAAGTACGCCGGCAGAAGTGTATCGTGCCAGACCAATATCCGTGGTCAGGGTGGAGCCCGCATCGACCGTGCTGATCACCACGATGTCGCCGTTGGATTGTTCGAAGGCGCCGACGGGAAAGATGCCCGGGTTCCCGAAACTGGTCGACACCGTTCCGCCGGTGCCGAAGGTAGTGTCCAAACTGCCCGCAGCCTGGGCCCAAGCTACGTTGCCGCCCATCAAAGCCGCCATCATTATCATCATCGCCATCTTGGCGGCAGGTCGTAGCATCCGCCGCAGGCCTGCTGTCTTGATCATGCTTATCTTCACCATTTTACTCTCCTGGATTCCGGATTATTTACTGCTTCCGTAGTACCGATCTTTTCCACCCCTGTAAACCGCAGGCCGTCGCCTTTTATTCCCATATAATCGGCGATGAGCCGTTTTTTAGCTGCTCAAGCAAAAGAGGAAACAAATGGGAATAAAATCACCTCTGGGGCGGTTTTAATTAGCGAGTAATCATGCCTAGCGGAAGGTTCGTAATCCCACCGGTGGCTGTGTCGAATTCCACCCCAGGCGGTGGAGTTTCAGCGACCGTCAGCTTCTCAATTTCGCCGGTTCGACGTTCCCGCCGATCAAGAAGTAGGAATTAGCAAACTAGAAGTGGTTGCGAATGGTATTGCTTCCGAGCCGGTGTTCGTACACAGCGCCGAACACGACACGATATTAACCCAGCGGTTGACTCCTGCAGGAAGAACGAGTGACAGACACGACATCAGGCTCGGAATGACCATGACCGCAGCTGTTCCCAGCAAGACTCCTGTTTGCCAACCTGTCCTCCTACCAGAGACTGAGAATCAAGGAGAACGCAACTCGCTCCCATCTCAACATTCAAAACGTAACTGAACTGTGCGACACAGGTATATTCACAGGGAACGCGAATCTCTGATACGGCTCTGGATCCCGCGGATTGCCTTGCCAATAAACTCCGTTCTTACTGGAGTAGATTGAGGAAATTGCCGCTGCGAATGGCGGAATCTAACTGGTCCGGGCCTACGGGAATTTCGATTTCGACGCGCGTGGCGTACGCGTTTACCCGAATGCCGTCGAACGTATTGGATTGCGTTCCGGATTGCGAGGTTTCATGCCTGCGATACGCAACTGCCGCCTGGAGCAGAGTCGCAAGCATGAAGGCTTCCGCGGGAGACGAACAGACGATTTCCGATCGCGCTGAAAGGATATCCTGATCGGTGACATCAAACTCCAGGAACTGAATGTCATCGAGCAGCGTCGTGGCTTGCTGAAGTTGCGCTTCGGGAGGCAGCAATTGTTGCAGGGCCGCGCGAGCGTAGTCTTTATTCCAGACCGACCAGGTTAGGGAGTCTTGACGCGCGTCTTTAACGAGAGCAGTTAGTACTGAATTTTGCGCGAAGCTCTCGTTGCCTTGCGAACGCACCGCTAAAAGTCGCGCAAGCGCTGCGTGTTGGCCGAAAGCCGCAGTTTCGTGATCGAGAAATACTAGGTAGAGATCGCTTGTGTTGCCGCCGATGTTCAGCAAGTGCTCACCTTGTTCGTCATCGATGGGCAAATTGTGCTGGTTAAAATAATTTTCGACCGTGCCGGGGGAGAAATGTCCGGCAGCCACGCCAACGAAGCCGGCCCCGCTGGTTTTTGTCGCAGAAATTGTTCCCCACGCTAGCGTGTCCACTTGGGTTTCGACATTAAGGCCTGCATTCGATAATAAAAACTCGAGCTTGCGGAAACGCATCGGAAGCAGGTTCTGTTCGGCGACAGAGAACCACGGTTGCTGGCGCGCCGCTCTCAGATTGAGATAACTGAGCTCAGCGACATCTTTTGGAAACATTTCGACCACGGAAACGTCGAGACCACTCGCATTTGCGAAATGAGGGGTAAGGATGACGGCTGTTAAGATCGCAGCCGTCACCCGTAGGATGCTTCTTCTGAGATTCATCGCAGGCACCCTCCTCATTGTCTCGCCCTAATTCACTGTAACCGCGATCGACGTTGACTGCATCACGGTGCCGGACGTGGCGTTGACCATAACCGTGGACGCGCCGGTGGGCGTGCCCGTTGTTGTACCCATGTTGGTGGTGCTTTTGTAGCCGCCGCAACCGGCGGCCGCAACGAGCAGGCCCGTAACGACAGCGATGCCGATCCACTGTGGCACACGATTGACGCCTCCGTGGCTTTCCGAGGCCCTCTTCATAAAATAAAGCAGCATGAAGAGGAACCCGATCAACGTCAAGCCGAGCTGACCATCACGCGATCCGAGGGCTGCAGCAACATGCCTGAACATTGCGCCATAGGTTCCTGTAGTGACAGTTGTGATCGTCAATTGAGTTGTTACTGGATCGCTTGTGGGTGTGACTGTAGCAGGAGAGAACGAGCACGATGCGCCGCCGGGCAAGCCGGAACATGAGAACGATACGGCGGTATTGAATCCGTTCGCCGGAGTGACTGTAATTGTGGTGGAAGCAGATTGTCCTTTCGGGACCGTTAGGGTTGGCGAGGCGGCCGCTATGGAAAATGTTGCGGTGGTAGGCTGCGTTTTAGCAACCGCGATTGCGCCGAACAAGCCGTCGCCTTCGTTCACCAGACCTGACGAAAAATAGAGCGTGTCTTTTGCGCCGGTCTGGCCGGTGGGATCAAAGACGAGTTCCCAGAGCGAACCATTGACCAGGGCGTTGCCGTTCGAATCATTCAGCGTGCCGATTAGATTTCCTGTTGAAGGATCGAAAGCGTTGATCTTTCCGTCGCCGAAATTGCCGACGAGGAGATCGTTTGAGAACTGGCCAAAATTGGCACTGGCGAGGACGAGGCCCCAGGGAGAATTGAGCGAGCCTTGCGACATTACGCGGCGTATAAAATTTCCGTTTGCGTCGAATAGTGAGACGTAGCCGTTGCCCGGCCCGTTGGCCGGGTCGTGCTTGGCGGAATCCTGCATCGCGTAGGCGATATATACCTGGCTGTTGTTAATTACGTGCACACTGAACGGCGCGAAGCCTGCTGGAATAGTGGGGTCAGTGAAGTTTCCAGTAAGCGCCGTTGGTTTGAACATGGAATCGAAGACGTCGATGCGCGCGTTGCGGAAATTTGTAGCCAGAAGAAAATTGCCGGTGCTGTTGGTGAGAAGCGCGAGACCTTTATAGACTGGGTCGGTGCCGGAATTGAAATTTGGATTGTTCACTTCAAGTACGGCGTTATTGCCACCGGTCCATGCAGATATGGTTCCGTCTTCGGTAGAGAAAATGAAAAACGCAGGGCTGCCATTCGCCACAAAATCCGCTGTGGTATTAGCTACGATGCCCGTTGGTGTTGCCGGCCCAGGGGTACCCATTGGCGGCGGAATGGTGACGATAATGGATTGCGGTACGCCTTGATTATTGTAGAGGGTAGCGAAGCCGCTGTTATTGTCAGAAATCCAAAATGGGCCGCCGGGCACGAAAGCGATCCCCCAGGGATTAATCAGATGCTTATCGGTGTTTGGTGCAACCACGGCGCCGTCGGACACCAGATTCGTTTGGGCATAGCTGGTGCTCTGCGCGGTTGCGCGGCCAGCAAAAAACATAGCGATGAACAACGTAAGCACGACAGTTAGGGCCGTTTTGGACATGATATCTTTCTTGCTCCTTGAACAAAAGTTTGTGATCAAAAGACTTTTTGTGTACACGCTACTTCCTCCGTCAGTTCGAGAATTTTTAAATCCTGCAATGACTGCGCTTCCTAACATCAGAACTATGGTCTATGGATTTGCAATGCCACTTGTCACAGCCTTGTCGCTCTATCGCAAAAGAATGCTTACGTTTCCGAGACGCGGTCGTGACATTGAGCATGAGGGCCACAAATGCGCTGCACCGTCGATGGCCTCGCACAACCGCGTAACAAAGGCAGTTACAGCCGCCTTTGAGCCGTGAACCGGATCAATACCCGCCGTCAATCAAAGCTTCACCAATCACCGGACAGCCAACGAATTCCTTCGAAGCTTCCCGGCCTTTCAAGAGCCCGTTTGCATTATTCAGCTTCAGTAGCAACACTCGTTGAATATGGCCGCTGTTTTGATTCTGTCCCTGGCCATTCACGCAAACATAGATTCCGGAAGTGTTTTCCTCCAAAATGCTGATCGCAATCTGCGAACTACCCTGCGGAGCCTTGACGAGCGCTTCTTTGTCATCGACCCTCTGCGTAACGTATCCGTAATCGCCCAAAGTGGTTTTTCCTCGTGCGATCTTCGGGCGAATCGCAGACGGAATCGACGCTACCTCCAGTTTTTCGACTACAAACTCGGCAAGTTTTTCCGTTCGATAAGCGTAGTGAGTCTCTGCGACGGCCACGGCCACCGGTACGCAGGCCAAAAGCATTACTCCCAGCATGATTTTCATTTTGTCTGCCCTCTTTTCTGGCTTGGACAACAATATGCGACGAGTGATTTCGCACGGATCGTTTGCAATCGTTGTCGTGCGCCATAGTTTTACCTTCGAAAGTTTTTCAGCAACGCCCCAATAAGCGTCGCAGCGCTTCCATGTATAGAGACCACGGTGGTGCGATTTTTATTCTGCTGGAGGTCAAGAGGACGGTTCTTATCTGAACATTCGAGCGGATCGTCGAATTTCAGAGTTCTTCTCCGGTCTCTGTCTTGCAAACCGGAACGCCACGAAACTACCTTTCGACGACAAGCTGGCCCTTCATCCCGCCATGGCCGAGCCCGCAACGGTTGCAGCAATGGAACGAATACGTTCCTGGTGTACGCGCCACAAATTGCACTGTTGTTGGAGTGCCCGTCTCGATCTTGAAACAGTCTTGGCCCGAACTGAAGATGAGTCCCGGATCACCTTTCGAGTCTGATCCGTCGGGGTAAAGACTGATCTTGAAGCCATGCGTCTTATCGAGAGACGTGATTCTCAGTTGCACAGTGGCCCCAACCTTTACTCGAATGGGCGACGGAGTGCAGTCATACTTCTTGGCGCTAACGTCAATGATCTGTAAACCCTGGTCCGCCTGATAGGTAGTCGACGGACGGGTGAAGCCTGCGGCGACCGCGAACCCGCCCAACACCAACAAGCAAACAATTCGCGATACGTCATTCATTTGTTCGTCCTCGAAAATGGATCACAGACCCGAATATTGCACCAACTGCGGTTGCTGAGACTCGGGACCGAAGTGTGTGCCCTCAAGTCATCCCTATCGACACGGGTTATCTTGAAAACGGGTGTGGGACGTACCAGCGAGTGTATGTTGCCAGTCCCAACACGAGCTCGAGCCACCAGAGCATCAGCACACTGCGCATCCATGGCTTGTAATCCGACATTCGTAGTTTGGATGGCAAAACTTTTGTGCCCGCAGCAAGTAAAATATACAATGCGGCGACCTCCGTAAACGTTCCGAGTGCCGCGTGCGACGTGGCCAGTGCGTAATACGCTTTGCCAAGTCTGAGCGGTATCTTCGGACCCACATGAACATAAAATGATGGAGCCATAATAAGTACGATCACCGCCAAGTTTGAGAGCACGATTCCGGATTGACACCACGCATGCTCCCGAAACCTGCGCATGCGTGCGAGCACTGCACCGATCAGGAGTCCCACTCCCATAAGAATCTCGATGAACAGAACTACATCAGCGTAGAATGGAGCCGCCGTTCCAAGGAATCCTTCTTTCAATGCATCGCCTCCCTGAAGCAGCGGACCTTGGCCCGTGCATCACCGGATAAGAATTCTGCGTCGCAGCGCAACAAGTAGTACGTGCTCCGCGACACTGTGCGTCTATCCGGGGCCATTTACACCGCTCAAAAAGCCGCCGAGATGCCCGGTCAGCGCTATGAGAGCCGCGCCCAATAATTCAAGCGGGATGCGGGCAGCGGGTAGCTGATCTCCGCTGCGTCGCACGCAAAAGTGAATCCACCAGACAAGCCAGATCACCACGGTCGAAAAACACCCGAGGACCATGTGTTCCAACAGAATGCCTTTGATTCGCTGGGCCTCGAGTGCAAATTGCCACGCGAGGATTCCCGTTGCGACCACAGGCACCGTCGAAATCGCCGCCACCAACAAATTGTAGTAGGCCGCGTCCGCCAAACTACGCCGTTTCGTCCATTGCGCGAATAGGTCGAGTCCCACGCCAGCAATAAAAAGCGCAATCGGAAAATGGATGAGCACCACATGCTGCGCGTGCTTTGCGAGCAATGCCGTCTTGATATCAAAGGGCTTTACGCTCATCGCCCCTCACTTCACCACTATGGTGCCGGTCATCTTCGGGTGAATCGAACAGAAATAGGTAAACGTTCCTGCTTTTGTGAAGGTGTAGGAGAATTTTTCATCCGTATCCATCACCTTGGACTTGAATGCCTTTGGTTCATCCACGCTGACAACTGTATGCGGAATATCGTCGTGGTTAGTCCAAGTCACGGTCGTCCCTGCGGCTACCGTAACCGTCGCCGGTCCATAGCTGAAATTATCAATCTTCACTTCCGTAGCTGTTGGCTGCGGATCGTTCGCCGCGGCGTTCCGTGATTCAGCCAGCAGCAGTCCCAACACCACGATCACTGCCATAACAAAACTTGCAATCCACACACTTCTCCTGTTCATGGTTGTTTCCTCGCTGAGTTTCATCAGAATTTGTTGTCTAATCGAATTCCTGTCCGGCTCACGCCAGGGACGAGTCAACTACCGCCAGCGCGTGCTGACCCTGCATGTAATTCACATCCGTAATTCCCAACACGCTCCGCAACTGCTCCGCCGGCACTTTCATCGGTCCCGGCGAATCGGCCTTCCCAGGCTGAGGCTGCGGGAAGGCCGTTGACGTCGCCGTATGAAAAGTGACGTTTCCTTCGACCTTTTGCATAATTTGGTGAATGTGACCGTTCAGGACGGTTACCGAGCCGAACTTCTTTAGGTACGCCAAGGCCTGCGCGCTGTCTTCTGTACCCCAGCCCCATTCCGGATACACCGACCACAATGGAATGTGAGCGAACACCACGATCGGCGTGCTGGATTTCAGATGCGCGACGTCATCTTCCATCCACTCGAGTTGTTCATGGCCGAGCGTGCCCAGTCCACCGGCCTTCAAGTTCACCACATTCACCAGCCCGATGAAGTGCACTCCTTTCTTGTCAAAGCTGTACCATCCTGCTCCCTTGGTCCCTTTTCCATAGCGTTCCAAGTATTGCTGGCCATCATCGTTCAGCACGTCGTGCTCACCCGGCACGTAGAACACATCTTTTGCGCTTGCGCCTTTCAAAATCTGATCGACGGTGTCGAACTCGTCCGGTTTTGAGAGGTGGCTGATGTCGCCCGTATGCAGCATGAACTCGGGTGGCGTTGCTAGACCATTGATCTTGTCTACGGCTACCTTCAGTGTCCCTGCGACATCGGGATTGGCCGGTTTGTTGAATCCCATGTGGCTGTCGCTGATCTGCACGAAGCTCAATTCGCCTGCCATTTTCTTCGGGTCCAATCCTGCAATACGGCTCATGCTAAAAGACTTCAGCACGCCACCCTGCATCACGCAAAGTGCACCAGTCCCGGCCCAAGCCATGCATTTCAAAAAGCCACGCCGGTCAACTCCATCGTCATTGTGATCGTGCAAAATCTGATCTTTTGTCTTCTCGCCCATAAATCCTCCTGATTTCGGCTGCTTTTTTATAGGACGAAAGGTGCGGTACAGAACCCGGAAAGGCTCCGCGCCGTTCTCGGCCTTGCTTCGTCTTTGTATACTGCCGGTCTGCCCTGTTTATTCCAGCACCTGGGAAAATGCCTGTTTTTCTATTCGTCAAAAATAAACAAGGGACGGGAATAAAATCACCCCTGAGGTAGTCATTACCCATGGATAGCCTGCCAAAGGAAAGGTTCGAACGTGCTGGACACGCAGGATCAGGTTCGGTTCGAAACACTTGTCCTTCCGCATCTGGATGCCGCTTTCAATCTCGCTCGTTGGCTTTTGCGAAGCGGAACGGATGCCGAAGACGCCGCGCAAGAGGCTATGCTCCGCGCTTACCGATTCTTCCATGGGTTTCACGGTGGGGATGTGCGCGCCTGGTTGCTCCAGATCGTGCGGAACACCTGTTTCACTTGGCTGGACAAGAACCGTCGCGTGAAAGATATGACCGAGTTCGATGAAACGTTGCACGGGCCCTCGGGCCCAACACCAGAAGAGCTTGCTATGACATCAGACAGTCACGGGCAGCTTACGCGGGCTCTCGATTCCTTGCCGCCGCACTTTCGGGAGGTGATCGTGCTCCGCGAACTGGAGGGCTGTTCCTACAAGGAGATAGCCACCATTACCTCCATTCCCATGGGCACCGTCATGTCCACACTTTCGCGTGCTCGCCGTGAGCTGCAGCGGGCACTTTTGGATCCTGACCATAAGGAGACCGTTAATGAGCTGTGACCGTGCCGCTACTGTTCTTCATGGCTACTTCGATAACGAACTAGACGCCATTGGAGCCGCCGAATTCGAGCGCCATCTCGCACAGTGCCCTGATTGTGTTAACGGACTCGAGGCTCTGGACTCCTTGCGTTCGTCCATCAACGATGCGGAGCTCTATGAAACAGCGCCTGCTCCTTTTCGCAAGAAAATTCTCGCCTCCATCGGTTCTGCCCGACCTGTCGCTGCGTTACCAGCTCGCAGCGTCTGGCAATGGCTCGCGGTCGCCGCGGCGTTTCTTCTGATTGCCTACACCGGCTGGCGGGTTACCTCGCTTCATCGCACCGGTAACTATGAAAACGTGCTTGCCGCAGAGATTGTCGACGCCCATTTGAGGTCACTCCAACCCGGACATCTCACGGATGTTGTGTCCACGGATCAACACACAGTGAAGCCTTGGTTCGACGGTAAACTAGATTTCTCGCCGCCAGTCCAGGATTTTGCCGATCAAGGATTTCCATTGCAGGGCGGTCGCATCGACGTTATTCACGGTCGCTCCGTGGCTGCTTTGGTATATGCCCGCCGCAAACATTTCGTGAACGTGTTCATCTGGCCCACGGACGAGAAGGACGGTGCGACGCGTTCAGGTTCACAGCAGGGCTATCAATGGATCGAGTGGCGCAAAGGAGGAATGGAATTCTGCGCCGTTACCGATGCCGCACCTTCAGCTCTTGCGCAGCTTCAGAGTCTGCTCATTAACTGAGTCGTGCCATCGCAGTGGCGCTGGGTCGAACCTGCGAACCAACAAAAGATGGACTTGCCCTTAGCAGCTTCCGCTGGAATTGTTCAAGTGTTTCGGTTCACCGGAGTCGGTAATGTAACCTGCCCGAGGAGCCATCAAAGCTGGCGTGGTTAATGCCAGACACAAAAAACTGTTCGCCCCAGATTGCGTTCCTCATCCGTGCAACGGCATTTTTCACCTGAAGACTTCCGAAAAACACGAACTTGTTCGGAGTGCGCGCTTGTCCCATTTCTGCTTTGCTTGCGTTGCCCTCTCTATTTGCTTGCAGCACAAAAGACCGCCCCGGAATAAAACCGCCGGTCAGTCAGTTCTTACATATGAAGCAATGGACGAAACCTCGATGCAAGTTGGACACGAAGAGACACGTCCTAACGGTGCTGAAAGAAACTAACTCGGAATTACAAATCTGATTGCGAGCATGAGCTAGCCCGCAATACTACAAAAGGAGCTGTTATGAAGAGAGTTGTTGTCGTTAAGAATCTTGCCACCATTGTGTTCCTGCTTGCATTCCTGATCGTCCTGCCTGCTGCACGAGCGGATGAGTCAAATCAAGCGACCAAGGTAACCTTTCACCAAGCCGTCCAGATCCCAGGACACGTCCTACCCGCGGGAACTTACTGGTTCGTACTACCTGAGAACATCACCCAACATAACCAGGTTCGTATCTTCGGATCCGATCGAACCACGCTGTATGCGACCATCTTCACGATTGGTACTGAGCGTCGCGAACCAACTGACAATACTGCGTTCACTTTCGCGGAGCGTGGATCCGCACAGCCACAGGCGCTTGTGACTTGGTTCTATCCGGGCGAAAAGACGGGCCATGAATTCCTGTACCCGAAGCAGTTGCAGATAGAACTTGCCAACGACAAACAAGACACCGTCATGGCCGGAGACTAGCTTGGGTCCAATGTAAAGCATCAGTTTGGCCGGCGGTGCGATTGAGAAGCCGCCGACCAAACCGGTGCCAGCAGTTTCGGAGCGCAGCGATTGTTTTTTATCAGTTTGTCGGACCAAGCAGCAAACAGGGATGTGCCATGAAAGCGCCGAAACAAACGGAAAAGGTCACTGACGACAATGCTCTGCGACTGGCTCAAGACGGCGATGCCGTTGCGTTTGAGCATATCTATAGATTGCATAATCGAAAGGTCTATTCCTTGTGCCTTCGTATGGTGGAAGACCCGACGGACGCTGAAGATCTGACTCATCTTTTTGCAGTTATTCCGTAAGATCGACACCTTTCGCGGCGAATCGGCTTTTTCGACATGGCTGTATCGGATGACGGTCAATATCGTTCTGATGAGGCTCCGAAAAAAGCCGGTGGCAAGTGCATCCTTCGATGCGATTGCCGGCCTCGAGGAGGATTCCAACGATCCGCCTAAGCAATTTGGAGGCCCCGACTTGCGACTAAATGGTGTGGTTGACCGCATCGCTCTTCAAGCGGCTATCAATGAGCTCGCACCTGGATACAGGGCGATGTTTATTCTTCACCACGTTCAGGGATACAGCCACAACGAGATCGCCGAGATGTTGGGATGCTCGGCCGGAAATTCAAAGTCCCAGTTACATAAAGCGCGAATGCGACTGCGTGAGTTGCTGCCGAAAGCACTTGGGAACGGTACTCAACACAGTAAGCTGATCGCCGGTTCGCCTGTGATGGACCGACTGAAATTTACCTTCCACTGTGCTAACGCATGACATTGGCTGCACTCTGCATTCCAATGCAGAGCACGATTTCGCGGTGAAGAAAAAACGAAGTTGGCAACTCCGTTGAATGGCGCAAGCCGAAGAAGCAAGATTTCTATGCAGGCATAAAAAGTTCAACAGCGAGGTATTCCGTGCGACTTTTCGAAATTCACGACCAGCCATGGTTCCCACAATTCCTCCGGGATCAATTCGTCGATGGCTTGCAGATGATCCTAGATGTTACAAATATCTATCAGCCGATTACGGAACTGTTGGGGAAAAGGCTGGAGGAGTGCGGTGCTGAACGCGTTGTGGACTTGTGCTCAGGGGCAGGCGGGCCATGGCCGTCCCTGCTACGACAGTTTGAAATGGACGGAGCGAGACCACTTGAAGTCTTCCTGACTGACAAATACCCTTGCACAACGAAACTTCAAGATCAGGAATCCCCGTCCGCGAATCTTCATTTTCTCGAGCACTCCGTCGATGCAACGGAGATTCCCAGCTACCTTCAAGGTTTTAGAACACTATTTTCCTCCTTTCACCATCTGAGCCCGGACCAGGCTCGGAGCCTTCTGCACGATTGTGTGAACAGCCGACAGGCCATCGGTATCTTTGAGGCCTCGGCCCGGCACACTCTGACGTTGCTATCTTTATTATTCATTCCTATCGCCGCCCGGTTATTCGTGCCCTTCCGGCGGCCGTTTGTTGCCCGTCCGGATCACGTACGTAGTTGGTTGGCCGCAGAGTCTATCTGCAGAATCAGCCGATTGAACCTTGGAATGACACGAATTCGAGTGGCGGATGCGCCTAACAAACAACGCCAAACTAATGGAACGATATGAAACCGGTAGATGTTACGACGCATGAGGAGAATATTGTGCCGCGGAGTTTGAACGAGGCGGAAATATCCTTCATCGTTGCGTCCGGTGGCGGAAAATATGTCGGCATCTTAAAGGAAATTCCCGAAAGGATGGAATCGATCGTGCTGTTCATTTCGCTACAAGCAAAAACAACACTGGGCGTCCCGCTTTCGCGATTGACCGTTGAGGCTGTACGCGAGCAATTGGTCGAATCCAATGCGGCGTTCAAAAAAACAGGTCCGAAATGACATGCAATCAAATCAGCGTGGTCGTTCTCTGAACATCTCGCGAGGGTGTTCTAGATCCCTGACGGACTTTCCAACGGCAGGCCGACACGGCGTAAAAGGTCTAAAAAGCGCGCATCCGAGCGTAGAGGATCGAAGCCCGGCCTCAGCAAGACGCCGGGGTTAAATCGCTCCTCGTATCCTTTATCTAGCCATCTCATTGCTTGATCCTTATCTCCGAGAGCTACATAAATCACCGCAACCTCCGGTGCATCTGAAACACTGACGTCCGAGCGCCTTTTCAGATCGCTCAACAACTTTACCGCTTCGTCTCTCTTGCCGGATGCAACGTAAGCGGAAGCGAGATTAGCAATGCATGTAGGGCTTCCCCCAGAAAGGCGGACTGCTTTTTGCAGTTCTGAAACCGCTTCATCGTGCATGTGTTTTTGCAGGTAGGCCACACCCAGTTGGTTATGTGCGAGAGCAAAATTGGGATCCATTTCGATTGTCTTGCGACTCTGTCGTATCGATTCGTCGTAAGAACGGGCAATGACAAGAAGCTCTGCCAAGTCCGAGTTGATGATAAGAGACAGCGGATCCAGGTTTTGTGCTATTCGCATCTGCACGAGAGCTTCGTCGTACCGACCCAATAGACTCAAATGCCAGGCATACCAATGGTGAGCGGTTGCGTAGCCTGGGTTCAGTTCAATGGAGCGTTGGAATTCCTTACCGGCGGAGTCCAAGTCCCAGTCGAAGGCATCCAAGCAAAATGCAAGCGAGTTGTGGGCTTCGCCGAGCGTACTGTCCAATTCCAGGGCTTTCGTCGCCGCGGCCTTCGCTTTAGGGAATGCTTCCTTCGGTGTCATCACTCCATACTGCCAATCTCCTAACAATGCATATGTGTCGGCTAAGCCGGAATATGCCTGGGCGCATCCAGGATCCTCTTCAATGGCTTGATTGAAATAAGCCAAGGCAGCTTTCAAGCCATCGGCCGTTCGCTTATTCCAGAAGTAGCGTCCTTTGAGATAGGACTCGTAAGCTTCCGGATTCACAACCGTCACTTTTTTCAGCGCGGCCTGTTCTTGTGGATTTAAATTGATCCGAATTTGATACGCGATGGCTGTCGCAACCTTGCTCTGAAGCGCTAAGGCATCCTTCATTTCACCCTCATAGCTCTGGGACCATAGATGCTTATCCGCAGCGGCTTCGATCAGCTGCGCCGTGATGCGGACCCGATCGCCGGAACGAAGCACAGTGCCTTCAACCACAGCGTCCACGTTCAACTCATGAGCGATCTGCGGTAGAGGCTTACGAGCGTGTTTATAAGCCATCACGGAGGTACGCGAAATCACACGCAACGCGCTGATCTGGCCGAGGTCGGAAATCAACTCGTCGGTCATCCCATCGGCGAAGTAATCCTGAGACGCATCATTCGATAGGCTCTCCAACGGAAGCACTGCTATAGAGCGAATCGCAGAGTGCGTGGGCTCTCGGGAATGAATTTTCCAGAGGACAAAAGGGACGAGCAGTATGAACACTGAGATCCCGACGATCCCCCAAAGCCAAGGGGGAAGAAGGTTGGGCTTCCTTGGTGGCACATGCGGTGCTGTATCTGGACGAGGGGTGGACGCTTCCGGTGCGAACACGGGGGATGATTCGACAAGCTTAACTTCGGCGAGGAACCGGTAACCCCGGCGAGCCACGGTTTCCACAAAGCGCGGACTTACGGCCGAGTCGCCGAGGGCTTCACGGATCTTGTTAATGGCTTTGTTCAGTCCGTGGTCGAAATCGACGAACGTGTCCGCGGGCCACAGTTCCCGTTGAATCTCTTCTCGACCTACCACTTCGCCGGGGCGTTCAAGCAGCATTACGAGGACTCGTACAGGCTGCTCCTGAAGTCGGACGCGTAGGCCATGCTTACGTAATTCGCCGGCACGAGGATCCAGTTCGAAAACTCCGAAACGGAACCGCCCGAGAAGTTGCCTATTCTCCAGCGTAGCGAGGGACCTCGGTTGAAGACGAGTGTATCACCGCTTTCAATCTGCCTGAACAGTGGCCAGGATATTTTACTGTAAGTGCAAGGCCAATCAGCAGTTACCAGGGGACTGCCACTCCAGCACGAAAGAACCGCCCGTCCATTGCACCGATCTCAAAGCAAGAACCATAGTGAGGTCCGCCACGCAATTGAAGAGATCACTAGGTGGCACGGAGGCTCTTAATGCTCGGGCACACCTATCTTCCAAGGTTTGAGGAGGCCGCACTACCCCATCTCGACGCCGCCCTAAACCTAGCACGCTGGCTAACCGGCAATCCCCAGGACGCACAGGACATTGTCCAGGAAGCGTACTTGCGCGCATTTCGATTCTTTCCTGGCTTCCGCGGCGGTGATGCTCGTGCGTGGCTCATGAAAATTGTGCGTAATACTTGCTATAGCTGGTTACACGCAAACCGCCCCCTACAAGAAGCAATGGAATTTGACGAGAACCTTTCCCCGCCTGATTATCACGCTCTCAATCCTGAAGAAGGTGCGCTCCAAAGCAACAGTGCCGCATTGCTACGGAAGGCGTTGCAGAATCTGCCAACGAGTTTTCGTGAAGTGCTCATCCTGCGTGAAATTGAGGGAATGTCCTACAAAGAAATCGCAGATATCACCGGTATGCCTGCGGGCTCGGTAATGTCGAGTTTATCGCGCGCGCGGGGGCACCTTCGTCAAGCCCTGACAAGTCTTATGAATGGAGACACAACCCCGAGTTCGCGACGAACGGCAGTGGCGACCGCATGACTGGTCTCCAAGTGAAGGTGCCGTCATTTCGAGTCGGAACGGGGACGTGTGTCCAGCCTCGTCGAGCATCGCCAAGCGACATTCTGTGGTCGAGTCCTTGCTCTTTTCTCACGCGAGAAATTTTACGGAATAAAAACGGCGTCCGTACGGTCTGTACATCGAGAGTGTAAAACGGCGGCAAGCCGGCCTTTTTACATCTAGGATTGCCTCAAAATTGTAAAAACAGTTGTCCACAAACTAGACGTCGATTTGACAACACCGTGACAACAGCAATGGCAAGTGCAGTCACTATCGATTTGATTTTCGGATCAGGCTTATGTGCCTGAACGCACTTAGAATCGATTTCAAAACAAAGGAGAGACAAAATGAAGCGATCGGAAGTTGAGATTAGCAATCGGCGCTCGTTCTTGAAAAAGGGCGCTTTGGCAGCAGGCGCAGCGACTATGGGAGCGGGCCTACTGACCCGCGGAATGTCAACTTTTGCTCAATCAACGGCACAAAATAGCAGCCGTCTTACCGCAGGGGATATCGCAATTCTTCGATTCCTAGCCGCAGCAGAGCTTATCGAATCGGACCTTTGGACACAATATGCGGAACTGGGTGGTATCGGCGACAATCCTCCCATTGAGATCGACCCGAACCAAATGTTGAACAACTATCAGATCGCCTTGTCAAACCTCGATGGCGACGGCCCGCAATACATCACTAGCAACACCATCGACGAAATCAGCCATGCAGCCTTCCTTAATGGATACCTGGAGTCCAAGGGCGCAGACCCAGTGAACTTCGACGAGTTCCGTACACTCCAAGGCAGCCAGGCGACGGGAGCGCAGGACATCGGCCGCCTCACCAACCTCATGCACCTCAACGTGGACACCAGCTGGTACGTCCGCTATCGCAGCGCGACAAACCCTGACTTTGGCGCCACCTTCCCGCAGGCGTTCAAACTTAATAATGTTACCGCCATTCCCCGAAACAACAACGATTTCAATGGCGCTTCCAACCCCAACTTTCCGGGTAACGACCATATCCAAGCGATCGCGAACGTAGCGGGCTTTCACTTCGGATACATCGAGCAAGGTGGATCGAGTCTCTATGCGGCGCTTGGCCAGAAAATCAGCAGTCAAGAGGTATTAAAGATCGCCTTCGGCATCGGCGGAGACGAGGTCGCTCACTTTCTGGAATGTGTCGATTTTGCAGGCAATGGAGTGCAACAGCCAGTGGCGCCGTTTACCGACCCCATATCCGGACTGACGTTTCCCGACTTTTTCAACAATCCACCACTGCAACCTCCCAGCTTGGTTCAACCTAGCCTGATCTTTCCCGTTCCCTGCGAATTCATCAGCCCGGACTTGCCTCACTGCGCGGTGATTCGACCGAGCGATGACAGATTTGGGGCGCCGTGGCGACCATTGCATCGTTCACAGCGGATGGGCTGTTTGTTGGGCAGACACCAAAGTTCTTGCGCGTAGTGAACCAACTGGCGGAAGAAGCGGACGCTGCCACACGCGAGTTTTGATCGGCTGAATGCTCACGTTGTACGGGAATGGTCCCGCGTTTCCTTCTGACGAATGCACGGGACCATTTCTGCTCCAGACGATGGGCGGTTAATTACGTTCCAGGTCCGAGAGGGTAGCTTGGAGATGAGCCGTCCCACGGGACAATCCTATACGGCTAAACTTGGAGGAACGACGCGCCTGGCAAAGGTGTTTGGCTCCATTGGTTCTGCGGCGTTATGTCCCTACTCTAGCAATGCAATTAGGAAGGTATTTTCCTGTGGCTCTAAAAGAGCGCCGTGCAACCCGCCGCTTCCTCATGCGGCTCCCGCTTACTGTTCGCTGGACCGACGAAAGTGTCGTCGGTGAAGCTGCAACAGAATCGCGGGAAGTCAGTTCCCGTGGCCTCTATTTTCACTTGCCCAAAGGGTTGAGGAGCGGTTCTCCGGTCGAAATCGTCATGACCTTGCCGCAAGAGCTCACTCAAGCAAGTCCGGTGCGCGTCCGGTGTCTCGGCCGCGTTCTACGCACCTGTTCCGAGAATTCGGGCGAAGTGGGAGTAGCAGCAGCGATCGAACGTTACGAGTTTATGCGTAGCGGCGTTGCTGCTCCGCTGATTATCGATATGAAAGCCTGCCGTTCCTGGGAATAAAAGTCCACCCGCTTTGGTCCCCTAATTAGAAGCTTCGACGTCCTCGACCGGACAATCGTCGGCCGATTGGACCTTGTGGGCCAGACTAACCAAGGAGGCGATAGACAAACATATGCCGCCCTACAAAGCCAAGTTGAAGGCTCAGAAGACCGTCTGTGCCGGTACCACTGCTTTCTATTTTGAGAAACCCACGGATTTCGAATTCCAGGCAGGACAGTTCTTCAATTTTACTCTACTCACCCCGGGCGACTCGGACCCAGGAGGCAATACTCGTGCTTTCTCGATCGCCAGTGCACCTCATGAACGGAATTTGATGGTGGCCATGCGCCTGCGCAGCACCGCGTTCAAACGCACACTCAATTCGTTGGCGCTCGGCACCGAACTTCTTCTGCAGGGCCCCTTCGGCTGGATGACTCTCCCGCGGAACACCGCGCGCCCCGTAGTGCTCTTAGCCGGCGGGATCGGCATCACGCCTTTTCGTAGCCTCGTCTGGAGTGAAACGGAATCGCTATCCGCTCGTAGAATTCTCCTCTTCTATTCCGTTCGCGTCCCTGAGGAAGCAGCTTTCCTGCAGGAGTTGCAAGAAATGGAGCAATTCAGCGATCGCTACAAACTCATTTGCACGGTCACGCAACCGGAAAAGGCGAAAATGCCGTGGCGAGGAGAAACAGGGCGAATCTCAATTCAAATGCTGTCCAAATGGATTCCGGATTTGAGCGTTCCGATTTATTACATTGCAGGTCCTCCCGGAATGGTTACTGGTGTGCGTCAGATACTCATTGGTTCAGGGGTCGCTGAGGAAGACATCCGCGCCGAGGAATTCTACGGATACGAATAGATTTCGGTGCGCTGCAAATGAATCCTCGTCCACCGGATATCGTCGCGATCGTCCTTGTGTATTGAAGCAAGCGGGATCGCGGGTAGTTGATGAAAATTTCACGAATAAGTGAAAGCGACATACAGTCTGGCAGCAAGGCGGGCGGTCCCGACACGGAGCCTTGAGCCCGGTTCGGTGGAGACTCTTGGCAACAGTAAGGGAGTACGAACATGCAAGCGCATGCATTACAGCTCGATCCGACTCAGCGCAGCGTAGAGTCGCGGGACTTCGAGGCAGGGCTGCGGCGGAAGATTGTGGGGCAGGATGAAGCGGTGCAGGCGGTGGTGGATCTCTACCAGGTGTTTCGCGCCGGGTTGAATTCGCCGGGGCGGCCGGTGGGGAATTTGCTGTTTTTGGGGCCAACCGGAGCGGGGAAGACGCGGGTGGTGGAAGCCACGGCGGAAGTGCTGTTCGCAGATCCGCGCGCGGTAATCAAGGTGGACTGCGCTGAGTTCCAGCACTGGAACGAGATTGCGAAATTGATTGGATCACCTCCGGGATATTTGGGGCACCGCGAGACGCATCCGCTGATCATGCAGGAAGCGCTGGCGCAGTATCACACCGAGAAGCTGAAGATCAGCTTTCTGTTGTTTGACGAAATCGAGAAGGCTTCGGATGCGTTGTGGCAATTGCTACTGGGGATTTTGGACAAGGCCACGCTGACGTTGGGGGACAACCGCCGGGTGGATTTGTCGCAGACAATGATCTTCATGACTTCGAACCTGGGCGGCGGCGAGATCACGGAGCTAATGACCGGAGGGATGGGATTTGCACCAACCTTGTCAGATGATTCCGCGCCGCGGGTGGACGAGAAGGTGGAACGTACGGCGACAGAAGCGGCGAAGCAGCAATTCGCGCCGGAGTTCATGAATCGGATTGACAAGACGATTGCGTTCCATCCGCTGCGATCGCAACAACTGGAACAGATACTAGAGATCGAGCTCGAAATGGTGCAGCGGCGCGTGTTTGAGACGAAGCGCCGCTTCCTGTTCCGCGCGATGCCCGCCGCCCGGAAATTTCTGCTGCGCGAAGGGACGGATCTGAAATATGGCGCGCGTCACTTAAAGCGCGCGATTGAGCGGTATCTGGTCTATCCGCTGGCGAGCTTGCTGGCCACAGAGCAGGTAAGCCCGGGCGATGTGCTCTTGATTGACTGGGACGGCAGTGAAGTGGGACTGAAGTTTTCGAAGGATGCGATGGAGACGGTGCCGCGAGAAGTGGGGCCCGCGTCCGGCGGCGGCTCCAGGTGTACGCATTTCTGTGCATGGCCCGGGCAGGTCATCCCGGTCACGGCGACGGCTGACCGTCGGCTCTGATGGCGATGAGGAACAGGGGCGCCCGGTTCGTCGACCGTGCCTGATCAACATCATTGAGATGTATTAAACCACTTTTCCCGATGGGCGAATTAGTCGAATTAAATGGAACCAAGTCATTCAAGCGTTCATGGGTTGTCGCCTTGCAAGGCATACGAGCGGCCAAGTCCAAAGCGCGCCAACGCTCCAGTCACGAGGTTCTGTATGACGGCAGAGTTATCGATAATCTTGTGGAATTCTTTCGCCGCCTTCGTTCCTTGGCCCAGTTAATCATCTTTACTGCAGTCCGGTGGATACCTCAATTCGAAGTAGAAACGATAGTGGTTTCGGCATCCAGGATTGAACCGCTCGCCACAAGTAGGGCAGCGAGATTCGCACTGTATGTACTGATGGATGGTGATCTCTGTCCCGCAGGCGCCACACAGTATTGCTCGCTGGTTCCATTCGCTCTGCGGCCAAACCTCAATCGGATGGCCGGCGAGGGCCTGGTGGCAATCCTTGCAGGCGTAGTAAACGGCGCAGCACTTCGTCTTAATCGCAATAATGTCAGTTGGGCCGTGGTAATGCGCACACCGGGTCTGGGGATCGAGATTGACGCCACGCACAGATGGAGAGTTCGGACGCATTAGGCCTTCACTTCGCAACAGTCGCCCAGGCATCTAAACATCTGGATGGCGATCAAACAATTATAGGACGATCGAGCCCAGCGACGCCCCGTGGGACTGATCGAATCTGTAACTTTCAAGTCGTAGATGAGTCCAATTGTAGAGATAAGTCGCGACCCATGTGGACACCACTCCGTCGGGCCGACTCCTTAGCACGTCTCTGCTCGCTGGCATTAACCAATAGAGGTTTCGAGAAGGAACAAGAGGGATCGACGTTGTCATTCGCATTACGAACGTACCGCGTCCTGATCGCCTCACCATCCGACTCGCCTGAGGAACGGCAAGCCACGCCACCACGGAAGCGGTCAATGACTGGAACGCCCCAGCACGCCGTAGCCGAGTCGGTGGTTTTGATGCGCCTAATGCAGGAAGCAGACCCTGAGCGACAGGCTGGAGTGACACCGCAGGAGGCAACGCTCGAATGATCGATACGATTTGGGGCACTACGAAAAAGCCCGCGTCATCTAGAAAGCTTGCCGAGCTCATAGAGAATTCTGGCAGCCTCAATGGAACGCTATACATCGGATATCCCATTCTGGGGACGCCGTCCGGCGCATTTCCATTTGACGCAATCTTGTTGAGCCCTGAACACGGCGTTGTCGTTTTTGACGTAGTAGAAGGAACAAATCTCGGCAGTTATAGACAGCGGCAGGATGAATTCTTCACGAAGCTAACCTGTCACTAGCCAAAATTTCGTCCGCGCCGAAAATGGCGTGATACCGGGAGCACTCTGCCAATGGAGCTTATGAACGGGCCCAGCATACATATATTAAGGATAGATACGGTCGTGCCATTTCGCACCTAAGCGCTCAGGTCAGGCAGCCCGATCATAACGATGATGCAAACCGCCGAGTCGCTCGTGAGCAAGC